>Ga0187893_10002418_pt1 | contig 41136 bp, 28 predicted proteins | sample MA1701074metaG_FD_139574 | JGI IMG/M metagenome (GOLD analysis project Ga0187893, IMG submission 139574) | White microbial mat communities from a basaltic lava cave in the Kipuka Kanohina Cave System on the Island of Hawaii, USA - MA170107-4 metaG ...
CAGTACCGTGCCGTCAGGCATCAAGCGCGTATGGCACATCGCACACGCGAGGCTGCCGACTTCCACCACGCCCGGCTTGCGGATCATATAACGAGCGAACGGCATGATGCCGCCCCGCGTCACAGGAACGGCGGCGCGTTGGTACCATAACGAGTCTCGCACCAGGTCGAGTCGCACCACCTCGAGCGGATCGCCATCGAACGCGATGGGTGCTTCGAAGACCAGAGCACCGGCGCGAATCCAGTCCGCTTCGGTCCGCAGGATCGATGCATCGAACACAACGCGCGGCGCCAACTTACGCAACGAATCCAGGTATCCAGGGGGTTCGCGCCCCGGTGCGTAGATGGGGTAACTCTCGTACACGGGGCGCACGGGCATGCGGTAGTAGAACTCCGCCGTGACGGGCACCGGAGAGTAAGCAGGATTTGCGAGAGGGAGCTGCACGGATCGGATGGCCAGCTCATCCCACGTTCGCGGGATCGCTCGCTCTTGAAGAGCGTTAGGCGCGCCCATGGCACCAAGGACGGCTACTAGGACCGACGCGACATAGACGAGAGCGATGCAGCGTCAGGTTCGCACGTGGCGACTCCTCCGAAAAGGGTTGCTTCGCCTTCAATCTGCCGGGGTTCCTTGCAGCAGCGGCTCGAGGTCCGGCGATGCCGCGCCGTTTTCAGTGCATAACGCGAACTTTGTCTCGCCGGCATGATACATGGCCACGCCGGCGTGGCGTCCCTGCTTGTCGAGCACGAAGAAGCGGATGTTGAAGTTCGGATTCCCCTTCGAGTTCAAGAGCCGTGCTTCGATTGTACTGGCGCGGATGCGTTTCAGTGCTTCCATGCCGGCGTCTTTGGGAGTCATCCCGCGACGCAGGCTTTCCACGACGAGATACGACGACAGGTTGTAGAGGTTCGCTTCGCCGCGGCCAGTCGATCCGGCCGCGCCGACATCGTTGTCGACATAAAGTCCCGCACCAAGGATCGGCGAATCGCCGACGCGACCGGGGATCTTCCACGCCAAGCCGCTCGTCGTCGTAACTCGGCAAATATCCCCGTTAGGCGAAATGCCATCGCAGTTGATCGTCCCCCAGAACGATGCTTCGCGAATGAGATCGTCACGCACCATGGAGCGGCCGGGCGCGAGGGACGCGGAAACGGATGATGTGATTCAGGAGACGTGGATGGCTGGGTGTCGCGGCAGGCATCGCTACAACGGTGAGGCGAAGTTCGCGTCGTGGCTCACCACGATAGGCATTCGACGCGCGCAGAGTCGCTGGTCCGATGCGGTCAAGCAGGTGGGCGAGCCACTCGACGTCGCAGATTTCTCGCCGCCGGACGGCCGGCTACCGCGATCGACCTGGAGCGGGCGATCGCCCGTCTTCCTGATCATCAACGCGCAGTCGTCGTCCTGCACGATATCGAAGGACTCACGCGCGAAGAGATCGCGAGCCAGCTCGGCGTCGCGTTAGGCACGTCCAAAGCCACGCTGTCGCGCGCGCGGGGCGTTGCGCCGGATGTTGAACGACGGAGTCTCCAATGTCAGATGATGTAGCGGTCAACGAGCCCGACGCGAAGGAACAGCGCTTGTTTGCAGCGCTGCCGCACGAGATGGCGCTTGAGCCAGGAGTGGAGCAGGGCCTTGTGAACGCGCTGCGCTTCGAGGGTTCTTCGACCGAAGAAGCCGCCGAGGCGCCGTGGATGCTGCGTGTGGCTGCCGCTGCGGCGCTGATCCTAACGGGTGCCGTGGTCGGCGCCGTAATCTGTGGTCAGGTCGCGCGGAGGACGTCGCTCGAGGCGCTGGCTCACGCGTGACGACCTCTCGGTGTCGGATCGCATCCTGTTGCTGCAGCGCGCCGGGTCGGCGTACGTGACGGCCGCGCATGCGTACGCCGATGCCACGGCACAGACGGATTCCACCGCAGTCGAGGTGGCACGGCAGGTATTGGTTGGTGCCGCGCACGCGGTCGTGCGCAGCCAGCTCGATGCCGGAGTCGCCTCACGCCTAACGTCGGTGCTACAGGCACCGATCGGCCGCAATATTTCGCGGCCGGCACCTAACGTGCCACCCATCGTCTGGTACTAGACTATGCGTATCATTCACTGCGCGATCGCGCTTTTCGTCTCGGCCGGCTCCCGTGCTGCGCAGAGCGGCGCTTTCTGTCCAATCATTGTTATCGATGGCGTGGTGCAACAGCCCAACACTGGTCCGGGCGAGGCTTTTGGAGTAACGGCGTACCAGTGCGCCAGCTGCTCATTCAGGCGCGACAAAGACAAGCTGGCCGAGTACAGCTTCAGCGCCGAGCCAATCGTGCTCGAGATTACGTCGTGGAGCAGCTTGCGCGCAGGCGACGTTATCGAGGCCGTGAACGGGCAACCGATTACCACACGCGCAGGTGCGGATCAATTCACGTATCCGCGCGCGGGTGAGTCGATCGTCAGCGTGCGACGGTCTGGAACGCGCGTTGAACTGCGTGCGACGGCGCGCGCGGAATGCTCAGACGTCTCAAAACTCGATCCTGGGAGTGTTGCCAGGATTGACGTTCTCAAGGGCGCCGCGGCGGAGAACTTTTACGGCCCACGTGCTGCGGGCGGCGTGATTCACATCTACAGAAAGCAGCGCTACGATAGTCTTTATGTCATTGGTGCTCAGCCCCTCACCATAGGTCCGGACTCCAAAGCCTCCCCAACAAACAGTCGTTACGGCTTCGCGATCTCCTGCCTGCCGTCGTGTACGCGAACGACCGCATCCGACGGCACGGCGTACTACAAATTCGCCGCCCATCCGCCGATCGCCGGCATCAGAGCCGGCGGACCCGCCGCGATGATGGGACTGCGCGTGGGAGATGTCGTCACAGAAACGACGGGATTCGATACTCACGGAGGAAGGAGCTTTGCGCTTTCAGCGATCCGAGCGCAAAGAATCGCTCCACGTCACGATTATGCGCGACGGCAAGAAGGGTCGGCTATCTGCTGCAGGCTCGTTAGCGTATGACGATCAAGGAACCGGCACGCGGTAGACGTTTCGTTGGATCGAGACTTTCGTGAATGCGTACAGCTCCGGGCGTGAACCGAAGAATGCGTACACCTGCGGAATCCGCTGCGCGCCAGGAAGCGCCGCCACTTGAGCGTCAGTCCCAAGTCCCTGAGCCGGAAGGCGCGGTAGGCTTTCGCCCGGCTTCAGCCTGACCGCTACGCTGTGCCGAAGAGAACGAGGCAGAGAAAACGCCCATCCGGCGACCAGCTCACGGGCTCATGTAGCGCGCAGTACCGAGCATGAGGCCAGTACTTGTTAGCCGTGCCGCTTCAGGCGTGAGCGCGGTCGCGATACCGAAATCGGCCACGATCGCGTGTCCTTCGGAAATGAGGACGTTATCCGGCTTGATGTCGCGGTGGATGACCCCATGCCGATGCGCCTAATCCAAGGCATCAGCGATCTCGCTGGCGAATGCGAGAGCAGTGGTTGGGCGAGTCGCCGTTCGCGATCCAGTCGCGCGCGCAGGCTCTCCCCTCCGAGATAGGCGTGACGTAGAACAGCTGCCCATCGGCTGCGCCGGAATCGTGCAGCGGAAGGATGTTCGGGTGCGCCAACCCCGCGGCGAAGCGAATCTCGCGGAAAAAAACCGATCGACGAATGCAGTGCTGTGGAGTTCAGGGCTCAGGACTTTGGCGGCGACGTCTCGCTGGCCTTTCGAAGGCGGGGCCCGAACGCCATTCTGGAACGACCGAGCGTCACTTGTCGCTGCCTTACCCAGCAGGAGTCGCTGATGGCCATACCTCGCACCTGCACGTTGCTCGTTACCAGCTGCTTGATTGCGCTGCCCCTAACGGCACAACGGCGTCAAACACAGGGAGCGACTGCCGCTCCGCTCGCTGTCACGCCCGCGATCGACAAATTGCGCTTCCGCGATATCGGGCCCGCGACCCCCTCGGGCCGCGTCGACGATCTCGCTGTCTTCGAGGCGAATCCGGCGATTTTCTACATCGGCACCGCAACAGGCGGCGTCTGGAAGAGCGTCAACAACGGCACGACGCTGGAGCAGGTCCTCCACAGCCAAACGACTTCCTCCGTCGGCGACGTCGCGATCGCACCTAACGATCCGAACCTCGTGTGGGTCGGCACCGGCGAGAATAACAACCGGCAGTCGTCGTCCTGGGGCGACGGCGTGTACAAGTCGGCGGATGGCGGCCGGACGTGGACCAACATGGGTCTCAAGGACTCCAAGCAGATCGCGCGCATCGTCGTGGATCCGGTGGACTACGACGTCGTCTACGTAGCTGCGTTAGGCAACCTCTGGGGCGCCGGCGGAGAACGCGGCTTGTACAAGACGATGGACGGCGGGCTTACGTGGAATCGCATCCTCGACGCCGGCCCCGATGCCGGCGCGACCGAGCTCGTCATGGATCCGTCCAATAACAAGGTGCTCTACGCCGCCACATATCAGCGCCGCCGAGCGACATGGGGCTTCAATGGCTCGGGACCGGCATCCGCGATCTGGAAGAGCACCGATGCCGGCCGCAACTGGACGAAACTCACGCAAGGCATTCCGAGCGGCCCGTTAGGCCGCATCGGGCTCGATATCTATAGAAAGAACCCGAACGTTGTATACGCACGCATCGAGCACGCGACCCAGAGTGGCGTGTATCGCTCCGACGACGCCGGGGCGTCGTGGACGAAGCTATCCACCACGAATCCCCGCCCGATGTACTTCTCGCAGATCCGCGTCGATCCGCAGAACGATTCGCGCATCTATGTGTTAGGCGTGCAGCTGCACGTGTCCGACGACGGCGGACGCACCTTCACGAACGACGGCGCCAGGAACATCCACGTGGATTTCCACGCGATGTGGGTCAATCCGAACAACTCGAACCACATGATACTCGGCGGCGACGGTGGTGTTGGGATTTCGTACGACCGCAGCAAGACGTACGTGTGGCTCAACAATCTGCCCGTGGGCCAGTTCTACCACGTCTCGTACGACATGCAGACGCCGTTCCTGGTCTGCGGCGGTCTGCAAGACAACAATACGTGGTGCGGGCCCAGCGACGTGCGCAACGAGTGGGGAATCGCGAACGACGACTGGTTCATCATTGGCGGCGGCGACGGCTTCGTGGGGCTCGTCGATCCATCGAATCCGCGCATCATGTACGCCGAGTCGCAAGACGGCAACATGAACCGCGTGGATCGCCTAACGAACGAACGCACGAGCATCAGGCCGGAACCGCTGCCCGGCGAGAAGCCGTATCGCTGGAACTGGGACACGCCGCTGCGCATCTCCCCGCACAGCCCATTGACAGTCTTCGTCGCCGCGAATCGCGTCTTCAGATCCACGGACAGAGGTCACTCCTGGGCGGCGATCTCGCCGGATCTCACGCTGCAGATCGATCGCGACACGCTGCAGTTGATGGGCGTGAAAGGGCGCGACGTGACGATCGCGCGCAACGACGGCGTGGGGAGCTTCGGCAACCTGGTCACGTTCCAGGAGTCTTCCGTTAGGCGCGGCATTTACTGGGCCGGAAGCGATGATGGCCAGGTGAACGTCTCGCGCGATGACGGCGCTACGTGGACGAACGTGACGGCGAAGTTTCCAGGACTTCCCCAGTGGACGTACGTCTCACGCCTCGAACCGTCGCGCCACGCCGAGGGCACCGTGTACGCTACGTTCGACGGCCACCGGTTAGGTGACTTCAGTACCTACATCTATACGAGCACCGACTTCGGCACCATGTGGACGCCCATTACGGGCGACATCCCCAAAGGGGAAGTCGCGCGCACCATCGCCGAAGATCACAAGAACGCCGACGTTCTCTACCTCGGCACTGAGAGCGGTCTCTGGTTCAGCTACGATCGCGGCAAGCACTGGGTGCCGATCAAGGGACGATTCCCGACGGTGCCAGTCTACGAGATCACCATCCATCCGCGCGACAACGCGCTGCTCGTTGCAACGCACGGGCGCGCGATCTGGATCCTGGATGACCTAACGCCGTTCCAGGAGTACGCGCGCGCCATTGCGAGCGGCGGCCACGTCTTCACGAATCCTGTTCTTGCGCAGCGTAAGTCCTCGAGCGAGCGCATGCGCGATTTCGAAGGTGACATGAAGTACCTCGGCAAGAATCCGCAGCGAGGTGCTGTCGTGAACTACTGGATCCCGGCCGCTGGTACGGACGCGACCCTAACGATTACAGACGGCGGCGGCCAGACGGTGCGAGAGATCAAGAGCGACTCCACCTCGAAACCACAGGCCGGATTCAACGCGCTGGGTTGGGACCTCAGGGTCCAACCGAATCGCGCGCCGCGCCTCGGCGCGGGCGCAGCGGGTGGCGGCGGCTTCTTCAGCGGAGGGAACGACGGACCGCTCGTACTTCCGGGCACCTACACGGCGCGCCTAACGCTCGACGGCAAAGCAGTCGGCTCGACAACGATTGCCGTGCGCGGCGATCCGGAGGTCACGATCGCCGATGCCGACCGCAAGACGTACTTCGACCTTCAAGTCGAGCTGCATCACTTCCAGGCGCAGGCCAATGAGACGGCCGAGAAGTTGGTCGAGGCGAACGATCAGTTGAACGCGGTCCGCGAGCGCATGCGCGACAGCACGAAGTCCAGCGCGGCCGAGCGAGCGACGTGGACGCAGTTCATCACACCATTCGACTCGGCGCGGCGCGCCTTTGGTGTGGCGGGCGGCGGCGGCTTTGGGGGTCCGCCTAACATGCGAACGCTCGCAAGCGGGCTAAAGGGGCAACTGATGGCGGCCACGGCGCTACCGACGGCGACGCAGATGCGTCGCATTGAAGCGCTGCGGATCGATCTCCCAAAGGCGATCGCTGACGCGAACGCTGTGCTGGCGCGGGTCGGCGAAATCCGCCGGACCGTGGCCGCTGGCGGGGGAGGGTCCTAACGAGGCCGTGCGGCCTTGAGCTCGATTACGATGCCGCGCAACGGGAGCTCGCCGACGTTCTTCACCTTGTGAACGACTGCTGGGTTGAACGCCACGAGGTCGGGCATGATGTCGCGCATGACCTCGGCCTGACCGTCGGGCCACTGCTGTAAACGCGTACGATTCAGCTGAATCACCACGCGCTGGCTGTGACTGTGCCTCGCGCGCGTCTCACCGGCGGGCAAGCGCTCTTCGAAGATGAAGAGCCGCTCGCCGTCGAATAGCACGTTGTTCTTCTCCGGTGCGATCGATTCGGTGGGTCCAACAACCGGTGGGTGATCAGGCTTGATCGCTACCTCGTAAAACGGACCGCCGGTTGGCTGCTCGTATGACTGGCTCGCGTTGAACACGGCGATCTCGCCACGCGCCAACTTGCGGCTGCTGCTCCCGGTCCGCAGCTCGACGTTGCCTAACGCCACGATGACGCGGTCACTGCAGTTAGGCGCGGACGCCGACGCGCACGGTGCCGCGTCCCGCGTGACGCGAACGTATGCATTCTCCAGCGCTGCGACCTGAAGCAACCCGACGATCAGTGCAACTGACATTTAGATCGGGACGAATTGCTCACAGTATCGCACCTTCGCGCGTGACGCCGCTACGGTGTGAACTTTCGCTTCAGTGCCTCGATCTGCTGCTTCACATTTTTCATTGAACCGCGCAAGGCGAAATCGGACGGGCCGGCGCGTCGGCCGCCGGCGAGGAGCTGAGAACCGGGCATGTCCGGCGGGAAGTTGTTCCCGACACAGTTGTTAAAACTCCACGTCTGCGCATAGAACGTCCCACTCAGCTTATCGAAGAAGTTCTGAAAGAGCGCGAACTGCTGCTGACCGGCGACCAAAACTGATTTCTGCGGATCCTGATCGAACAGCGTGATCAGATTCCCGCTAGCATCTGTGACGACTGCTTTCGCCGATGTCTGCCGCCGCGGATTGAAGACGTAGTTGAGAAACTGTGGCCCGTACGGCAGTCCGCGCAGAGTGAGATCCGGGCTCTTCACGGGTGCGAGGAACGTGTACGTGTTCGAAAGAAACAGGAATCCATCAGTGCCGAGGACGTCCACCTGATAGGCGTTGCCAAGCGCGTCGTATTGCAGAGTCGCAAAGACACCAAACGGCACGCTCTCACGCCGCGTCAGTTGTCCATTCGCATTCCAGGTGTTGACGAGGATGTCGTCGACTAACCCGGTTGCTCCGTTGACCCACACTTCTTTCGCGACCTTGTCGGCGATGTATTCGTACGCGATTGTCGCGAGTGTAATGTCACCGAACACGTAACGCGCGCGACTCAGAACGCCCTTGGCGTCGTACTGTGGGAGGTAGGAGCCAAAGCCGTCGTCCCATCTGCTCACCAACCCGCGGCTGTCATAGCGGTATTGTTGGAAAAAGCCATCTTGACCCAAATTGCGCACTACCTGGCAAGCCTGTCCCGGGTTTTCAGCGAGGCTGACAGCATGGCGCACGGAGTTGCTGTCGGGTCCCGAGGCATCTGTTCCGCAGCCCAGCAGGAACAGCACGATCGAGAGCAGGGATGGCCAACTGGACACGCCGCGGATTTTCATACGACACACCTGCTACATGGGGACTGAGATTGCCGGTGCCTCACAACCCAGTGTAAAGACTTGTTACGCACGTGTCCAAATGCTGTGATGGCAAGCACAGCAGTCACAGTGCCTAACCATGAGCCGCGAGAACTTCCTATGATTGTTCGGACATTTCGCCTTCTCGTGCACTGCTCGAACGCGGTTGTTGTGTTTGCGTGTGGTCGCGGCGGAGGGCCAACCGAGCGCGCTACGTCGACAACGCCTCCTCACACTCCTGCAGCGTACCAGCTCGTTTGGTCCGATGAGTTCAATACCGCTGGTCTTCCGGATACGAGCAAATGGGCGTACGACGTCGGCGACGGCTGCCCCAACCTCTGCGGCTGGGGAAACAATGAGCTGGAGCACTACACGGCGAGCCGCAGCGAGAACGCCCGGATCGAAAACGGTAACCTCATCATAGAAGCGCGACGCGAGCCGTTCGGCTCACGCGCCTACACGTCCGCTCGCCTCGTGAGCCGCACGAAAGGCGATTGGGCGTACGGGCGTTTTGAGATTCGCGCGAAGCTGCCGTCAGGCCTCGGCACGTGGCCAGCGATATGGATGCTCCCGACGGACTGGTCCTATGGCGGTTGGCCCGCCAGCGGCGAGATCGACATCATGGAGCACGTCGGCTTCGCGCCAGACTCAGTTTATGCGTCGATTCACACGAACGCCTACAACCACACCAAAGGCACTCAGCGCACGAGGGGCATCTCGATCGCCGACGCGGAGCGAGCGTTTCACGTTTACTCGATCGAGTGGGCAGAGGACCGCATCGACTTCTCCGTCGACTCGACTCGCTACCACTCCTTCGCGAATGAGAACAGCGGTTTCGCGGCGTGGCCCTTCGATCGGCGCTTCCACCTACTCCTGAACATCGCCGTGGGCGGCAATTGGGGTGGCCAGAAGGGGGTCGCTCAAAACATTTGGCCGCAGCAGATGCTGATCGACTACGTGCGCGTGTATCAGCGGCCGCGCTGACGGCGCCTGCCTAACGCGGCTATTTTCAAAGGGGTCTGTCCCCCTTGAACAGCAATAGCTGCTAGGGACGTCCTGCCTTCGTCGTGCTTTGGCCCAATACGGTGAAGGTGAGCCGCGTACCTTCGGCGATCGGGACAGGAGCTTCGCTGCCGGACGGATCGAACTCCGGCACGTGGAAGGGTATGAACGGATCGTATGTGGTCCGTGGCCCGTTGCACGCAGCCCGCGTGCCCGGCGGCACGATGCAGCCGCTCGTCCGGCTGTCGGCGATACCGCGGCCGAACGCATGAAAGACGTTGACGCCGGGCGACATCGCCAACTCTACAGTACGCTGGGCTATTCCCATGGCGTTCGTGAGTGTGAATCCAGTGGGTACGGCGCCGAGCACCGTGGCGCCTTCGTTAGGCGGCACCACTGCGCGCCAACGCACCCGCGCGTTTCTCACCGGTTCACCGAACAGGTCGGTGACCAGAGCACGCAGCGGGAATCGCGTGTCGGCCGGTCCAGTCTGCGAAGCGTCGTTCGGCGACACGTATTCGAACTTGGCTGGCAGTCCCAGCTTGAAGAAGCTGGCAATGTCGGGCGTCTGACCACCGCCGCCGCGGTCGATCATCGCCGCGGCCGCGTGCAAGAGTCGCGGGGTGAACACGCCGAGGACGTTATCCCGCAGCACCTGCGCTAGCCGCAGAACGGCGTTAGGCGCGGCGCTGGGCAGGCTCGCTGTCGGCGTTGCGCACTGCCAAGCCTCCGGCAATGCTTGAACGCGCGACAGATCGTCGCTGAAGTGATGGAGCGCGAGTTGCTCCAGCTGTGAACGCGCCAGGCCGAATCCTGATGGATCGAGCTGGTTGCAGAGTGACACGATCGCCGGCGTTCCCAGTGCGGCCGTGAATAGCGTCTCTGTCTTCAGGCACGGCCCGAAGGTGGGGATATCAATAGCGGCGCTTACGGCTGCGTCTTCCGCGGATGTACAAGGCTCGAATGCGAGCGCGAAATTGGTGCCGGCCTGCCCCGGAATGAAAAGCTGCGCGTTAGGCGCCGCCGCGCCCAGGGGCAGCGTCGCCTGGAGGTTCGCATTCGTACCCGCGCTCACGAACTGAACGGCGCAGTTCTTCGCCAGCGGGCAGAAAACGAACTGCTCGATGCGCACAGTCACCGGGATTGTCGAGCCAAACCGGATCAAGCAAAACGCTGCGGCGCCGTCGCAGCTCGTAGGCGGAGTAGCCGAGTTGCGTATGTCGCGCCAGCCGAACAACCAGCGCGCATCCAGGGCTGCTTTCTCGGCAGCAGTCGAGAACGCGATCCCCCAGATCTCGATGCGATAGTCCTTACCGACGACGAGCTCCGTCGTCCGCCAATTCGCTTGATACAGCTCGGCGGCGCGAGCCATCGACAGTCCAGTCGCGGATCCAGTCACCTGAAGCGTGACATCCGTTAGGCATCCCGCGGCCGTCGGCGCACCGTTCGTCTCGCAAACGCGCACGAACGGTACGAGCGTCGGGTGCGCCTTCCCGATGTCGAAATTCGGATCACCCGGCTTGGGTTCCTCGGCCAGTGGCGGCGCAAAAAAGAGATCGGGATTCCCGTTGCCGAAGCGAGCCTCGGAGATGTGGAAGGAAGTGCCTAACGAAGGCACGGCGCTTGGGGCTGAATCCTGGCAAGCTGTGAGCTGCGTGACAACCAAGACACCTGCGATTGCGCGCTTCATACTTTTCCTTGACCGAGGTCGAGCTGACTTGTGGGCGAGCGATCGAACGATCGCTCGCGGAGGGACGCGCATTATTGTGCTCGGCGCGCGAGGCGGATAGTCCTGCTAGCGACGGCGTTCGAGAAGCGTGCGGAAACCTGGCTCGCTTTGTAACGGTCTCCACCACCAATGCAGGTCGCGGCCGACCGAGAACTCGTGCGTCGGGTGTAGGACGACATAACTCTTGAGTGTCTCGATCGCGTCGGCGCGATCACCGAGCATGATCAACGGGATCGCTTCGTAGCCACGCAGCTCGTCTTCCGGATCGACCTCGCGACTTACGCGCCCCGTCGCAAGCACACGTCGCGCGCTGTCCTTGAGACCAGAGCGGGCCAGCACACCGGCAACGATTATTTGGCCGAGGCGGGTCTCGAACGCCTGACGGTCCTGTGGGGCCAACTTCACTGCCTTCGCCGCGAGCGCCCAGGCACCTGGCACGTCGACAGGCTTCCACGCCGCGATCGTCAACCACAGCTGACATTCAGCGAAGCCATAGTCTTCGGGGAACCTTCGCGCTCCCTCTCGGCACCACCTGTCGGCGTCGAGGAACTGCTCGAGATCGTAGTGCGTCCAGAAGAGCTGGAGCAGGTTCACATTCTGGTTTTGCAGGAATGCGTCCGCTTCGTACGCGCGGCGCGCTGCGAGCAACGCGGACACATTGTCCTTTCGCTCGTAGTAGAGCTGACTCAGGACCAGATATGCGGCAGCCTGCGTTCCATCGCGATCCGTTGCTGCCTTGAGGTCTGCTTCCGCAGAATCGAGAAGTCGGCTTCGCGCGGCAGGATCCGTCGATAGATCCAGCCTGTAGAGCGAGCGCCGAGCGCGACCGCGCAACGACAATGCTGGAGCGTAGTTGGACTGGAGTCCGAGGGCCTGCGTCGCGCGCGCGACGGCTGTGTCCAGGATCGCGGCCCGCTTGGATACGTTCTTCTCAAGGCGCGACCGTTCGAATGCGAGTTGGCCGCTCAGGCTGACTGGGGCAGGCCACTTGGCATCTGCCGTCGCTGCACGCCGCAGCAGCGAGTCCGCCCGGTTGTAGCTAGCAGTCGCGGACTCGGCGTCACCGGCCTCGCGTTGGGTGGCGGCCTCTTTTCGAAACCGCTCGGCGCGCTGCAGGAGCGACCAGGCGTCGACGCTCGTAGTTCCGGCGCGGCTTTGAGTGAGCTGAACTTCGGCGCCCAATCCGCGGCGAAGTAACTCGGCGACTCTGCGTATGACGGAGTCGCGTACGGTCAGCAAGCTACTGGCGGGCAGATCGACGCTCATTCGCTGGCCGGCGTCGACGCCGCTGTTTCCATCGACGAGCCGCGCAGTGACGTGAAGTTTGTCGCCGACAGGCTCGACGCTTCCTTCAACCAGGCTTCCGGCCTGAAGAACGCGCGCGATGCTGTCTGCTCCAATCGTCGCCGTACGGAAGGGGGCCGTTCCGTTACTCGACACGACGTTAAGCCCGTTCACTGGAGACAGCTCATCGATGAGTCCTTCGGTAAGCGCATCCGCGACGTGCCCGAAAGAACTGTCTCGACTCAGATCCTTGAAGTAAAGAATGGCGATTGTCTTCTTGTCCAATCCGCTCGTGGCCGCATCAGCCGGAGCGGCAACGGATGATGTGACGACACGCCACACAGACCACGCGACAATCAACGCGCCTAACGCGATTGCGCCTACGGTCAGCGCCTTGCGACGCTGACGACTCCGGCGCCGCGCCATCGTCGTCTTCGTCATGCGCAGCGGCGTCGTGCGTCGCGTAGTCGTTGGCGCAACGAGCAGGCAGTCGTGCAGCGCGTCGGCGAAGTGCTCGGCGCTGTCAAAGCGATCCACGGGAGACTTGGCCAGCGCTTGAAAGACTGTTTCTTCGACTTCGTCGGGGATCGTTTTGCGCACGATTGTGAGCGACGGCGGCATCTCCATCGCCTGACGCGCCATGATCGCCGTCATGTTAGGCCCAGTGAATGGCGGATGCCCCGCGAGCATCTCGTAGGTCACACACGCCAGGCTATAGACGTCGCTGCGGCCATCGATGTTCTTCTCGGCCGACACTTGCTCGGGACTCATGTACTGCGCGGTGCCTAACGTCATCCCGGTTTGCGTGAGCGGCTGCCCTTCGTGCATGCTGCTCACGGCGCGCGCGATGCCGAAGTCGGCGACGATCGCGTGTCCACCTTCGAGCAGAATATTCTCGGGTTTGATGTCGCGATGCACAACGCCTTGCTTGTGCGCGTAGTCGAGGGCCTGCGCCACTTCGATCGAGAGTCGCAATGCCTCATCGATCGGCAGCTGTTTCTCCACCTCGAGGCGAGCACGCAAGCTCTGCCCGCGAATGAGCGGCATCACGTAATAGAGTTGCCCGTTCGCGTGCCCTGAGTCGTAGACCGGCAGGATGTGCGAGTTGCTCAGGTGCCCGGCGATTTCGATCTCGCGGCTAAAGCGCTCGGGACCCATCGCCACTGCCACATCGCGGAGGAGCACTTTGATGGCGACCTCGCGATTCAACTTGATGTCGCGCGCGGCGTAGACGATCGCCATCCCGCCGCGTCCGAGCTCGCGCAGGATTTCGTAGCGCTCTTTCAGCGCCTGCTGCAATTCGCTGGGGTATTCGCTCACTGAGGCCAGCAGCGATGGAGAGACGATTCGGGACAGCAGAACATAGCATCGCTTCCCCTGGCTCAGCGACGCCGTGGCGCTATCGCCGTGCCTCCGCGTGTCCGCGGTCCCTTGATCCGCGCCGAGCGGGAGCGGGACGTACTTCACCGCCCAGACGACAAGGACGGCTGCGGGGAAGTACCAGAGTCGCAACCGCGCACGGCTGAGCATCGAATCCAATGACATCCAGGGACGACCCTTTGATAAACGCCGCCGTGATCCAAGCAATCGATAGGCCGATCGACTGAGACCGGCGCCACAAACAACGTGCTGTGACGCGTTCTCCATTTAGCGGCACTAGCGCGACTATGCGTGCTCGCGCACCCTTTCTCAGTTCCCGTCCCAAGTCCCCAACGTCGCAGGAGATGGCGATGTCGCATCGATTCGGCCGACTTTCGCTCGCTTCCACAGTTGTGCTCGCTGCTCTCGCGCCGTGCCTAACGGCCGCGCAGAGTCGCAATGTCGAGGCTCCCTTGCCCGTGTCCACCGGCGCGCGCCCGGTGCGACCGCGAGTGACGGCACCGACTCTGACGGCGACAGTCGACGCGGCGCACTTCAGGGGCCTCGCCTACCGCATGGTCGGTCCGGCGAGAGGTGGTCGTGTTACGACAGTCACCGGCGTCTTACAGGAGCCGCACACCTTCTACTTCGGCTCGACTGGTGGAGGCGTTTGGAAAACGACAGACGCCGGCCACACGTGGACGAACGTCAGCGACGGTCAGATCACCGTCGGCTCGATGGGTGATATCGACGTCGCCGACTCCGACCCCAACATCATGTATGTCGGCACTGGATCCGACGGACTGCGCTCGAACGTGTCGATCGGGAAAGGGGTGTGGAAATCGAGCGACGCGGGTAAGACGTGGACGCACGCCGGCCTAACGAACTCCGGGAGCATCGGCGGTCTCGAGATCCATCCGACGAATCCGGACATTGTCTTCGTCGCCGCGATCGGCAACCCGTTCAAGCCGACAGCGGACCGGGGGCTGTATCGCACGCGCGACGGTGGGAAGAACTGGGAGAAGGTGTTGTCGGTGTCGGACAGCACCGGCGCGGTGGACGTTGAGTTCCAGCCGGGCAACCCTAACGTCTTGTACGCGTCGACGTGGCGCGCCGAACGCAAGCCGTGGACGATCATCTCCGGGGCGCGTGAGGGTGGTTTCTTCAAGAGCACGGACGGGGGCACGACCTGGCGCAAGATCACGAACGGATTGCCTAACGATTTGATCGGGAAGAGCAACATCGGCGTGACGCCGGCGGCGCCTAACGTGGTTTACTGGATGCTGGAGGCAAAACCTGGGAGCGGCGTCTATCGCTCCGACGACGCCGGCGAGACGTGGACGCTCGCCAGTAACTTCGGCCCCATGCTCACTCGGCCGTTCTACTACACGGGCATCGCGGTGCATCCCAAGGATGCCAACACGCTCTGGACCATGAGCGAAGGGATCTACAAGACGACCGATGGCGGGAAGACGTGGCGCGGACAGAACGTGCCGCACGGCGACAACCATGACTTGTGGATCAATCCGAACAATCCGGACATCATGGTGCAGTCGAACGACGGCGGCGCAAACGTATCGCTGAACGGCGGCCGCACGTGGTCGACGCAATACAATCAGCCGACCGCGGAGATCTATCAGGTCTACACTGACAATCAGTTCCCGTATCGGCTGTACGGCGCGCAGCAGGACAACTCGACGCTGATCGTGCCGAGCTTCCCGCTCTCGTCAGGCACGCCTGACGATCCGATGCAAGAGTGGAAGTCGGGCCCAGGCTGCGAGACGGGGCCGATCTTCCCGCATCCAACAAACCCGGACACGGTCTACGGCTCGTGCAAGGGTCAGTTCTCGCGCATGCGTCTGTCCAGCGGTCAGGAGCGCAACTATTGGATCGGAGCTCAGTCGCTGTATGGAAACCCCGGGAAGGATCTGATCTTGCGATTCCAACGCGTCTCGCCGATGGAGGCGTCGCCGCATAGCCCGAACACGCTGTACTACGGCTCGCAATACGTGCATCGCACGCGCGACGAAGGCGTGACGTGGGAGAAGATCTCGCCCGATCTCACGTGGTTCCCGCCGGAGCGACAGCAGTTCGTCAGCGGCGAGCCGATCACCATCGACGTCACCGGGGAAGAGTACTACAGCGTCGTTTACGCGATTCGCGAGTCGTTGCATGAACCGGGCGTCATCTGGGCCGGCGCGAACGACGGACCGTTCCATGTCACGCGCGACAATGGCAAGACGTGGACGAAGATCACGCCGCCTAACCAGCCGCCCGGCTGCCGCGTGCAGAACATCGATCCGTCGCCGCATCGCGCCGGCTCGGCGTACTACGCCGTACTGTGCTACTTGTTAGGCGACTTCAAGCCGTACCTCTGGCGGACGGACGACTATGGGAAGTCCTGGACGCTGCTGACGCCGGGCGACAACGGCATCCCGAACGATCACCCCACGCGTGTTGTGCGCGAAGATCCGGACCGGCCGGGGTTGCTCTACGCTGGGACCGAGTTCGGCCTGTTTGTCTCCTTCGACAACGGCCGGCGCTGGCAGTCGTTCCAGTTGAACATGCCGAACACGCCGATCACGGATCTCAAGGTCCATCGCAAGGACCTCGTGCTCTCGACGCAGGGTCGCTCGTTCTGGATCCTCGACAACCTGACGCCGCTGCACCAGATCGCCGACGCCAACGTGAATGCGGCCGCACACTTGTACGTGCCGCGCGAGGCTGTGCGCTTCCGCTATCGCGGCAGTTTCGGAGGCGTGGAGTCGAACCGCGCCAGCCCGGCCGACCCGCAGTATCCTCCCATGGGCGCACAGATCGACTACTGGTTCGCGAGCGCGCCTAACGGTGCGCTGACGCTCGATGTCATGGACGCGAGCGGCCGCGTGATCCGTTCGTTCTCGAGCGAGGCTGCCGGTGAACGCGCGCAAGCGCCCGACGAACCCGGCATGCGACGCCCCGAGATGGTGCGCGTCGGCACACCGCGCATTCCCAAGAACGCGGGGCACAATCGTTTCTTCTGGGACTACTCGCTTCCCGGTCCGTGGAGCATGAACCCGAATCAGAGCGGGCGGAACGGGCCGATGGCCGTGCCCGGCGCGTATCGCGTGCGTCTGACGTCGGGGACGTGGACAGCCACGCAGCCGCTCACAGTTCGCGGCGATCCCCGCGCAACAGCCGACGGCATCACGCTCGCGGTGCTGCACGGGCAGCTGGAGCACAACCTGCGCACGCGCGACATGGTCACTGAAGTGAATCAGCTCGTGGCGCAGGTGGACGGTGCCCGCGGCCGCTTGGGGAACGCCGGCGGAGCCGCAGGCGACACGTTAGGCAGGCTCAACGCACTGCGCGCCAAACTGGTGACGCCGCCGATCCGCTACAGCAAGCCGGAGCTGCAGGCGCACATCCAGTATCTCTATAGCATGACATTAGGCGCCGATCAAAAGATTGGGCGCGATGCCGTGGAACGATATCGCGTGCTGCGCGCCGAGCTGGACGGGCGCATCAAGGAAGCGCGCGCCATCCTCGGCACGGGAGCGATCAAGGCACTGGATGAGCCGTAGCGCTCGCGCCCGGCGGCGCGGTCGCCCTAGTTCCGTCCGTACCGGAAGACGGGCTCGCGCGCCGTCCGCCGGAGCGCGGCCTCCACCAGCGCCCGCTGTGCAGCAACAGGAGAGCCACCTAACGCGAGAAGCTGGAGCGCTTGGTCGTAGTGCTGCGCCGCACGAGTCAGGTCTCCCGATTGTTCCGCGATGCCGCCTAACGCGATGTGCGCGGGCGGCACATAACTTCCGAGCCACGACGTCGGCGGGATGAAGGACCACAGAATGCGCGCCGCGCTGTCGCGCAGGCCAGCATCGAGGAGTAGTTGCGCGTAGCGGAAACGCATCGCGGGCTCGAGATCGGCGTCGGTTGTGTTCTCGGTGTGGATCGTCCACAAGTCGAACGCGCGCGCCGCGAGCGCTCGCGCGCTGTCCGCATTGCCGCGGCGCTGCGCGAGACGGCTGGCAATGTCAGCGGCAATCGATTCGCGCCACGTGCGCGGAGATCCGCCCGCGGCGAACTGTGCGATGAGGTCGAGCCAGCGCCGCGCAAGCGCGGAATCGCCGCGCTGCGCGTGCCACGCGCCGAGCGTGTAGGACACGGACCAGACCGGTCGCGGATTGAAGTACGCCAACGCCGAGTCGATCGGCACATAATCGGCGAGCGTTTTGAGCGCTCGCGTCGTGAGCGCGGAGTCCTCGACGCCTAACAGCGCAGCATGGACGATGCGCTGCGCGAGCCGCACGGGCGGCCCTCCGAGTGCGGCGAATGCACCCGCACTCCAGATCGAGTCAACAGCTCGCAGGTCGCCGGCCGCACCGAGTACAGCCACGAGCGCATTGACGGCAACGTCTCGAGACTGAGGGGGCGCGAGACGCCGCGTGCGCTCAGTCAGCACGACTGCGCGATCCGGGCGATAAGCGCGCAGATTGCGATAAACCCCAGTCCATTCGATGATGGGCGCCACGGCCAGCGAGTCGACCATGACGTCAAACGCCTGGTCGCGCGCCAAAAGTGCTTCGATGCCGCGAACGACCGATCGGATCAGCGGCGCGTCGGAGTTGAGCGCCTTGAGACGCGTCAATTGTCGTCGCACGTCAGACACGTCCCACGTAGCGAGCGCAACCTGCGCGCGCCGAAAGAGCGCGGGTCCGTCGGTCGAATCGATTTGCACGGCACGTTCCGCGGCGCGAAGCATGTCGGCCAGCGTCGCGCCATACTGCCACCCGTACACGACACTCACATACGACAAGCCGTTCGTTGCACCGAGATCAGTGCTGTCGCGCTCCAGGAGCTGCTGCCAAGCAGTTGCGGAGCGCAGTCCGTCAGTCTCGAGAGCAGCCAGCGTGGCTGCCAGGCGCAGGCGCTGCCGCTCGCTCATCGAGTCCCTGCTGGCCAAAGCGCGCTCGGCGAGCTCGCGGAGGCCGCTGTACTGCTGACCGCGAGCTGCCTGAACCCACGTGCGTATGATCACCGCCTCCAACAAGCCTAACGCGAATGTCGAGTCGAGGCTGATCGCGCGCGTGATGGCGGCATTGGCGCTATCGGGGAGGCCTCTTCGCATCGCTTCGCGCGCGGTGAGGTACGCCTTAAGCGCATCCGGAGACTGTGTAAAAACGGACTCCATGCGCGGCACCGAGGGACCGCCATTCGCCCCCTCCCAGACGCGCTCCAAGACCTCGACGGCCGTGCGTTGCGCGAGCTGAGCGGTGCTGTCGACGGAGCCATTCATCGTGAACGAGGAAACAGGTTCCGCGCTTCCAACGCCGTAGATGCGCAGCGTGAGATCGAGTCGTTCGCCCGAGCGCACCACGTTGCCCATCACATAACGACGCACTCCTGCCCGCCGTGCCAGCCGCTCCGCTTCGGGCGGGTCGGGGCTGCGCGCGCGTGCGTCGCTGGATGGCCGCAAGGGCCGCCACAGTGCCCATGGATCCGCGACGCGTACCCCCGGTGTGCCGTCGAGAAACGTCGAGAGCAGGTCTGGCAGCGTCTCGGACCATTCGGAAGCACCGCCCAGCGCGCGGAACGGCATTATGCCGAGCCCCAGCCGACCATCGTTAGGTGCCGGGCGGTTGCGGATCACGAGTGTAACGACAATGACGAGCAGTGCGGCAACAGCACCCAACGCCGCGACTCGCGAGCGACGCGTGCCGCCGAAGGCACGCGAGCGCCCGACCGGCGCGACAGCATCGGGTTCGAGCGCCGACACGAAGTCGCTCGTGCGAGCGAATCGGTCGGTCGGCGCCGGCGAAAGCGCACGACGGATCGCCGCGTCCATTGCCGGCGTCACAACGTGCGGACGCAGCGTCGTCAACGGATGAACTTCGCCGCTGATCTGGCGCGCGAAGATCGCCTGTGGCGTGACGCCGGTGAAGGGTGGTTCACCCGCTAACATCTCATACGCCATTACCGCGAGCGCGTAGGTATCCGAACGACCATCGACGGCCGGATCCGCCGCCGCCTGCTCGGGACTCATGTACGCCGGTGTCCCCATCGCGATGCCTGTGCCGGTCAGACGCTCGGCGCCTAACGCGCCTGTCGACGCGGCGCGCGCGATTCCAAAGTCTGCGAGCAGTGCGCGATCGCCGACAAGGAGAATGTTCTCCGGTTTCACGTCACGATGCACGATCCCGTGCGCGTGCGCGAAGTCCAGCGCGTCGCCGACGTCGCGGACAATTCGCAGGGTATCCTCGAGGGACAACTGCCGTTCGCGACGCAACCGGACGTGCAGTGACTCCCCCTGTACGTACGGCATCACATAGAAGGGAAGGACGCTATCTTCGACCGTCACTGTGCCGGAATCGAACATCGGCAAGATGTTCGGATGCGTTAGGCGGCCGGCGATGCCGATCTCGCGTGCGAAACGATCCGCTCCGAACACGGATGCCACTTCGCGCCTCAGCACTTTGAGCGCGACGTCGCGGTCGTGCTTCAAGTCGTGGGCGAGGTAGACCGTTGCCATCCCACCGGCGCCGATTTCACGTTCGACCCGGTAGCGGCCTGCGAAGGCCGCGCTCAGTCGCTCCGTGTCGCTGAGCATGCCCGACAAGAATGCACAACGAATCGCGGGCGCACGAGAGTTTTAACACGATCCGTTGCTGCACCTCGCGGCGAGGCCAGGGCGCGCGGCAATATGAAGATCACTTTTCGCCGATGCTGGCGATCCCCTCTTTCTCGGAGACCAGAATGGTGAGTGCGCTCCTACGCACGGTCACGCGCGGCGTGGTCGCCGTCACGCTGGCCCTCGGCGTTGTCGTTGGCCGCGGGAGCGCGCAAGCTTCGCGGACGGTGGATCATGCCGCGGTCGAAGGCAGCATCAGTGACCTACAACAGGCAATGTCCAGCGGACGTTTGACGGCCCTGCAACTGGTGCGCGCCTTTCGCGCCCGCATCGCCGCCTACGACCAACAGGGACCGGCGCTCAACGCGATGATCCGAATGAATCCCAACGCCGGGCGCGACGCGGCAGCGCTCGACCGAGAGCGCCGCGCGGGGAAGGTGCGCGGTGCGTTGCATGGGATTCCCATCGTGCTCAAGGACAACTATGACACGTACGACATGCCCACCAGCGCGTCGTCGTTGGCGCTGGCAGTCCTCCAGCCGGTCGACGACGCCTTCATTGTCCGCCGGCTGCGCGAGGCCGGTGCAGTGATCATCGGCAAGACGAACATGCACGAGCTGGCGGCGGGAATCACATCAGTCAGCTCGTTAGGCGGGCAGACTCGCAATCCTTATGACCCGCGCCGCTGTCCCGGCGGATCGAGCGGAGGGACCGGCGCCGCGATCGCCGCCAGCTTCGCCGTAGTGGGCTGGGGGAGCGACACCTGCGGATCTATCCGGATCCCGGCGGCGTACGGCTCGCTGTTTGGACTGCGTCCCACGAGCGGGCTGGTTAGCCGCGACGGCGTCATTCCGCTCTCGCACACGCAGGATGTCACCGGCCCTCTCGCACGCACAGTCAGCGACCTGGCCATCGCGCTGGACGTCACGGTGGGGCGCGACAGCGCCGACACCGTCACTCGTGCGCTGGAGACGCGTGCGCTGCCGCGCTTTGCCGAGGCGCTGGATCGCAACGCGCTGAAAGGCGCACGGCTGGGCATTTTGCGCAACTTGTTCAGCAACACCGATGCTGACATCGCCGACACTGTGCGCGCCACGGCGCGCGCGATGGGCGCGTTAGGCGCGGAGACCGTCGATGTGACAATCCCCGACTTCGACTCGCTCCTCGCCGCGTCGAGTGTCATCACCTACGAGTTCAAATGGGACCTCATGGACTACCTCGCGCGCGTGCCGCACGCGCCGGTCACTTCGTTGCGCGAAATCATCGATCGAGGCATGCATCATGACGCGTTGGACGGCACGTTCAGGACGCGCGACACAGTACAGGCGAGAGACAATGAAGCTTACCGCAAGGCTGTGGCGAAACAGGCCATGATACGTGATCGGCTGATCGCACTGTTCGATAGTTTGCGTCTCGACGCTCTCGTGTATCCGACCATGCAGCGTCGCCCCACGATTGTCGGCGAGCCGCAGGCGGGGAGCACATGTCAACTCGCCTCGCATAGCGGCTTCCCGGCGCTGTCGCTTCCCGCCGGATTCACAAGCGATGGCTTGCCGGTCGGGCTGGAGCTGCTCGGCCGCCCCTTCAGTGACACGAGGCTGGTGGCGTTCGCATATGCCTTCGAGCAGTCTCCGGGCGGCGTTAGGCGGCGCCCGCCGTCCACGACGCCCGTGCTCACCGATGCACGAGCTCCGATGGCTGTGACCTATACGGCACGTGCCGGTTCGGCGAGAGCGCGCCTAACGTACGATGTCGCCAGAAGCGAGCTACGCTACGATGTCAACGTGGCCGCGGCAGCTGTGGCACGCTCGCAGGGTGTTGTGCTGCGACGGACGGACGCGGTCGCTACGGCGGCAGAAGCGCGCACGCGGAACCGCGTGGTCCATCGGCTGGCGGGGCCGAGGATCGCGGTCGTCAGCGGCGTTTTCCATCTCGGCGATGCCGATCGGCGCGCGCTGAGCGAGGGCCGGCTATGGATGGTGCACGTTACCAGCGAAGCCCCGTTAGGCCTCGAGGGACCAGTGCAGCCATCCCTCGCTCGGCCCCAGTAGAACCGGCCGCGAGCCGCTCCAGCCGGAGGCATGGCTTTACAATGTAAAGTACTTGACGGCGCCCCGTCGGCCCGATCAAATTGCTCCCGTGGCCACGATACGTCCGATTAGTACCGCCTCTTCGGCGCAGCCGCCGGCGCTGCACGACCGGGCGATCGACAATCTGGAGTACATCCGCGAAACCATGGAGCGGGCGGAGCCCGTCACCGCGATTTCGGGATGGGGGATCGCGGCCGCAGGCGGCGTCGCGTTCGTGGCAACGGCAGCGACCGTTCAGACTCCCCTCAGTACGCGCTGGGTCGCGACTTGGATAGCTGCCGCCATAGTGGCCTTCCTGGTCTCGCTAGGCGCTACACTCCGAAAGGCGAACCAGACCGAGACGCCGTTCTTCAGCGGCGCCACGCGGCGTTTGGCGCTTGCGTTCGTCCCGGCGATGTTCATCGCAGCCGTCCTAACGGGGGCACTGCTGCGCGCGCAGCAAGGTTCGTTGCTCGTACCGCTGTGGCTTCTGTCGTACGGCGCGGCAGTAACGGCGGCCGGGATGTTTTCGGTGCGCGTGATTCCCGTTATGGGCGCGTGCTTCGTCTTGCTGGGCACTGCCGCAGCGCTAGTGCCCGCGGGCTTCGAGACATGGTTCATGGCGCTCGGCTTCGGCGCCGTACACGTGGTGTTCGGTGTTCTTATCGCAAGGAGGTATGGTGGCTAGGCGTTCGAACGCCGCGCTCGCGCGGTCGCAGCCCCCCGGAGGTGGCGGGGGAACGGGCGGGGCTGGTAGCGGCATCAAAGCACACTCGAGCGGCGACGCAACTCCGGTCGAGCTAGATCGTCTCATCCACGAGCGAATGCGACTGGGAATCGTCAGCGCGCTCGCGGTGAATCCGTCGCTCAGCTTCAGCGAACTCAAGGCACTGATGCGCACGACTGATGGGAACCTCAGCGTGCACGCACGAAAGCTTGAGGAGGCTGGGTATGTAACGTGCACGAAGTCGTTTGAAGGACGAGTCCCGAAGACCGACTATGCGCTTACTGCCTCGGGTAAGAAGGCCTTGGAGCGCTATCTCGACCACATGGAAGCCATCATCCGCGCGACGCGAGATCGTTGATAGCTGTAATGCAGAATCCCACACGACATCAGACAGGCGCGCGGGGTGAAGCGCGCGTGGCCCGTGAAGGACTGCCGCGACATATCGCGATCATCATGGACGGCAACGGGCGCTGGGCCGTTAGGCGCGGCCGCCCGCGCGTATCGGGGCATGTGGCCGGAGCGACGGCTGTGCGCCGCACCGTCGAAACGGCGCGCCGGTTAGGCATCGAATACCTAACGCTTTACGCGTTCTCATCCGACAACTGGCGTCGTCCGCCTGACGAAGTTGCGGCGCTCATGAAGCTCTTCCGCCGCTACCTCGCCGCCGAGGTGTCGCGCTGCGTCGAGAACGGCGTGCGCTTGCACTTCATCGGTCGCCGCGATCGGCTAGCGCCCGAGCTGCAGCGCCAGATCGCGGCTGCCGAAGACGCGACCCGGGGCGAGACCGGTTTGCATCTGCGCGTCGCGATCGACTATTCAGCGCGCGACGTGATGGTGCGCGCGGCGACGCAGCTCGATCCGCGGCGCCCGGCCACGCGCGAGACGTTCGCCGAAGCGATCGCCGCAGCGATGCACGACACGATCGCTGCGCCTGACGTCGACTTGCTGATCCGCACGGGCGGCGAGCACCGCCTGAGCGACTTTCTGCTCTGGGAGAGCGCCTACGCCGAACTTGTATTCGCGGATGTAATGTGGCCCGAGTTCGGCGAGGATGATCTGAGCGAGGCGATCGATTCCTTCATGGCGCGGGATCGGCGCTTCGGCGGCGTAACGAAGGCAGCGGGAGCGGCCTCGTAGAATTACCGCAAAAGCTGTCGGCTGTCGGCCGGCAGCTAACGGCTGACAGCTTCAGTTGCTATTACCGCGTTAGGCGCCACTGACAGCCTCTTACTGTCGACTGGTCTCTGACAGCTTTAGTTGGTTTATGCAGTCGGAGCTGGTAGCGTAATCGCCGCGACTTCGTCGCGCCGCTTCTGCCGGAATGCGCGCAACTTGTCTTTAACGGCAGGGCGATGCTGTGCCACGATTTCGGCGGCGAGAATCGCCGCGTTGATCGCGCCGGGCTTGCCGATCGCCAGGGTCCCGACTGGAACGCCGGCCGGCATCTGCACCATCGAGAGCAGCGCGTCCGTCCCTACGAGCGGCGTCCCCGAGAGCGGAACGCCTAACACGGGAACGAACGTGAGCGCGGCGACCATGCCGGCGACGTGCGCCGCCGCGCCGGCTCCCGCGATGATCGCGAGCAGCCCGCGCGACTCGGCCTTGGCGGCGTAGTCCATCATCAAATCGGGTGAGCGATGCGCCGAGATAACGCGCGCCTCGTACGGAACGCCGAGGTCTTGAAGCGTTAGGCAGCAGTGCTGCATCACTTCATAATCGGACTTGCTGCCCATGAGGACAGCGACGACAGGGTCGGAGGTCAAGGAAGCGGAGGTCAAAGGTCAGAGGTCAAAGGTCAAAGGCCAAAGGTCGAAGGTTTACTGGGCCACGTTCGTGCCGAAGTAGCGTGCCCACCACTTCAGCTCTTCATTGTACCGGTGCACGGTATTCCAGGGCGTCCATCCCCCGTGGTACATGTCGGGGTACCTAACGAATCGGGCTGGTACTTTGCGCTTCCTGAGCGCGAGATACATCTGCTCGGCCTGCTCGATTGGTACGCGCAGGTCGGCTTCGCCGTGGATGAACATGGTCGGCGTCACGACTTTGTTGGCGTAGTACACAGGCGACTGGCGCTCCAGGAGTTTGCGTCCTTCGGGCTCCCACGGCGCGCCGTAGAATTCGCTCTCCTTCGTGCGCGGAATGTCAGAGGTGGCGTAGTCGCTGATCCAGTTGGAGATCCCCGCGCCAGTGATCGCCGCGGCGAAACGCGGCGTCTGCGTGATTACCCAGTTTGTGAGAAAGCCGCCGTACGAATAGCCGGTCACGCCTAACCGTTTCGCATCGATGCGGTGCGTCTTGGCAACGTAATCCACGCCGGCCATCACGTCTTCATAGTCCTTGATCCCCCAGCCGCCTCCCCAGGTCGCCCACAGGAATTGCTCGCCGTATCCAGTCGAGCCACGCGGATTCGTGTACAGCACGGCATAGCCGTTCGCCGCCCACAGTTGGAACTGGAAATTGAAGTCGGTGCCGTAGGCGCCGTGCGGGCCGCCGTGTATCGCGAGAATGAGCGGCACGGGCTGCGTCGTGTCGGCGCGCGGCGGCATGATGAGCCACCCCTCGACCGCGGCGCCATCCTTGCTCGGGAACGACACGCGCGACACCGGCCGCAGCACGCGCGAGCCCGTCAAGCGATCGTTGAAATTCGTTAGGCGACGCTCCTCGGTTCCGTCTGCAGCCGAGACGAATAGCTCGCCCGGGTGCGTCGCGTCGCTCGCCACATACGCGATCCTGTCGAAACGCGCCGTTGTACTGATGCCCGTTAGGCGGCGCGCTCCGCGCGTCATCTGCGTCACAGTGGCGCCACTCAGCACCAATCTGAAGAGATGCGATTCGCCGCCGACGCCGGCCTCGAACTCGACGGCGCTGCCGTCGGGGAGAAAGCGAGGTGCTCCGGGCAGCAGATCCCAGCGCGGCGTCAGGTTCTCTAACGCGCCGCCCGCGGCCGGTACGCGATAAACATCTACCGGTCCACCGTGGGCCTGCTTGGACGCAATGACGGCCGTGAGTCCTTGCTGGCGACGCAGCACGATGTGCCGTGCATCCGGACTCCAGGCCGGCGAATCGTGATCGTATCCATCGTTCGTTAGGCGCCGGATTGCGCCCTCGAGGCTCACTACGTAGAGATCTGCCCTCTCGTACACATATTCGTCGCGCTGGCTGGAATCGGCGACGAAGGCAAGCCGACGGCTATCCGGGCTCCAAGCGATGCCGCTCACGTCGAGCCCCAGCGAGGTGATCTTCCGCGGCGTCCCGCCTGTGCGTGACACGACGTACAGCTCGCGCGGCGGCGTGGCGCGCGGGTCCGTTGGGTCGGGGAGATAGCCGCGCCCGTCGAATCGGTAACTCACCCACTCGACCGCTTTCCCCGTAAAGCGCTCGGCAATCTTGCGCTCGGATTCACTAAGAACTGCCGCGTTAGGCGGACCTGCCGGCGGGGTGGGGCGTGTGAACGCTATCCATTGATTGTCCGGACTGAAGATCGGCATCTCGACAACGCCCGGAATCTGAAATGCCTCGCCTGGTCCGCTGTCGACACGAAGGAACCAAACAGAGCTCTCTGATCCCGCCTGCGGTGCTGCTCGGCGGCGCGATGAAAAGGCGAGGAGAGTGCCGTCTGGGCTCCAGCGCGGATCCGATGCGCTGAAGCCAGGCTGCGTCAGACGACGCGGCGGTTGTGATCCGTCCGCCGCTGCGAGCCACACCTCGCTATGACGCCGGTTCTCCTGCTCGACAATGGTCGAGCGCACGAACGCGACCCATTTGCCGTCGGGCGAAATCGCTGGGCTGCCGACCGACTCGATCTGGTAATAGTCGTCCAGCGTGAGCGGACGTCTCGCTTCCTGGGCGATGAGAGCGCAGGGCAAGCCGAGCGCGGCGAACGCGACGATCGTGTTGCGCATGGAGTGCTCCAACAGGCTAGGCGGGCAACAGTAATAGGGGACAAGGGACAAGGGACAGGGGACACGGGACACGGGATGCGGGACAGGGGTTGAGTGAGGGAGGTCCCTCAGCGAGAATCTCGCCGCCATGGTCTACGCGCGCATTCCGAGTCCAGTGGGCGACCTCCTCGCGGTGGCTGATCGAGGTGCGCTCGTCGAGCTGAGCTTCGACGCACGTCGCGCGCTGGCCCGGCGGCAGAAGATGGTGTCGGAGCCGCTGCGCGAGCTGCCGAGTGCGTTCTCGCGCCTTCGCAAACAACTGGCGGCGTATTTCGCTGGTGAGCTACGCGACTTCGAATTGCCGCTGGCGCCAGTCGGCGCGCCGTTCGAGCAGCGCGTGTGGCGCGTGCTGCAGACGATCCCATATGGGACGACGACGAGCTACGGCGCGATCGCGCGCGGTCTGGGCTCGCCTAACGCGGCGCGCGCGGTTGGCACGGCAAACGGACGCAACCCGGTCGCGATCGTGATCCCGTGTCATCGCGTGATCGGATCGACAGGAGGACTGACGGGTTACGGTGGTGGACTGGCGCGGAAGCGGCTGCTGCTGGATCTCGAGAGCCGACACAGCGGACTCTTCGAGCCCATTCCCAAACCTTAGGACACACGCATGAACCCCAAGCTGATTCTGTTGATCGCGTTAGGCTTGATCGTAGCGGTGTACGTCTTGTACTGGGCCCGTGAGGTGCGGCGCGCGGCGGCGACGGGCGCAGTCGCGCCGGGATTCTGGGGGCTATTCATTGGCTTTGTCACCAATTTCTTCGACACGCTCGGGATCGGATCCTTCGCGCCAACGACCTCGGCTTACAAGTTCTGGCGCATGGTGCCGGATGAACGGATACCGGGGACGCTCAACGTGGGGCATACGCTCCCTACAGTTGTGCAGGCGTTCATTTTCATAGCGCTGGTGCAGGTGGGTTTCGTCACACTTGTCGTTATGATCGCGGCCGCCGTGCTAGGCGCGTACGGCGGCGCAGGGATCGTCTGCCGCTGGCCTCGGCGAAACATTCAGATCGGAATGGGCCTGGCCCTACTTGTCGCGGCCACGCTTTTCACACTGACAAATCTCAACGTCTTCGCGAACATCGGCAGCGATGCGTTGTCGCTCTCCGGTACGAAGCTCGTTATCGGATTTGTGGGGAACTTTGCCCTGGGCGCGTTCATGACGCTCGGCATCGGCCTCTACGCGCCGTGCATGATCCTCGTAAGTCTGCTGGGCATGAATCCGACGACAGCGTTCCCCATAATGATGGGCTCGTGCGCCTTCCTCATGCCGATCGGCAGTATGCGCTTCATCAAGGAAGGACGCTACAGCCTGCGTCCCGCGTTAGGCCTCGCGCTGGGCGGGATTCCAGCCGTGTTGATCGCTGCGCTGATCGTCAAGTCGCTTCCGGTGGTGTGGGTGCGTTGGCTCGTCGTCGTCGTCGTGTTGTACGCATCGACAATGATGCTGCGCTCCGCGTTAGGTAAGGAACCGGAGCCAAGTCCGGCCGCAGCAGGAGACTAGGTAACCAAACCGTGACAAAGTGAGTCGCCGCCGCCTGCCGACCGTTAAGCGAAGCAGGCGGCCAGCCACCGCGCGCCGCCACTTCACTGGTGAGCGAAAGCAGCACGCTTGTCAGAAGATGTGACGCGAGCGCGTCGAGCGGGGTTGCAATCGTGAAGGCCCTGTGGTCCTCTCGATTATGAGATGACCGGATGCGTAAGTCGACGCGCGGATGCATATCGCTGCACCTCGCGGCGACCGCGACGCGACTACGAGGTGGCTCATGACAGCGACCATCCGTGAGACCCACCGCGCGCTGACCGTGAGCGCGATTGCTCTCGCAAGCGGAGTGCTCTTCTACTCGAGCACGGCTAGAGCCCAGGTAATCGCGGTCAAGACGCTGCCAATCGCTGACGGCGAGCAATTCTCGTTCTTTCCGTCGGCGAATCTCGGCATGGGAGGCGTCTCCATCGCCATCCGGGACCGCATCCACGATCTCTTTGTCAATCCGGCGAAGGGCGGGGCAGACGGAGCGGCCGGCCGCCTTGGGAGATCGTACTTCTTCGGCGCGCCGACATTCTTCTCCGTGTCACCGCGCGCCGGTGGCGGCAGCACGTTTCCGGCCGGGGTCGTGGCTCGATCCGGCTCTTCGTTCGCCGCGGCAGCGGTCGCGATTCAAACCGTTAAAGATGGCCGACGCTTTAATCCTGCCGTGTTCAGCTTCGACCTCAACGGACGCGGAGCGAGTGCCACGGACGACTCACACACAAATCGTTATGGCTTCGTGATGCTGGGCCGCACGTTCGGCGCATCGAAGCTTTCTATCGGCGCGAGCGCGTTATGGTCGGCACTCGGCGCCATCGACGGCGTGAATTTGCTCTACACACAAAGTCGCAGCGTCAGTCAGTCGGGCGGAAGCGCCGATTTACGACTGGGCCTGCTAAAGGAATGGAATGGGGGTCACTCGCTCGAAGCGATGGTCCTGCAACGCCGCGTCAGCATGAGCAATGATGTGACGTACGTCGATCTGTTCTGGGACGCAATTCGACGCCAAACGATCGAACGTCCGCGACTCGAGTACGACGGCGAGCGGACTCGCACCTCGGGGATACACCTCGGATACCAGCGCGCGCTGGCCGACTCTGCGTGGCGAATCGGCGCCGTCATCACGGCGAACCGTGTCAGCCAGCTGAATACACCGCAATACGAGATCACGAGTGTGCCCAGCGATGGTGGCCGTTCTTCGGCGTTCAACCTCGGAGTTGGGCTCGCAAGGACGCAAGGCGGAGCGACGCTCGCGATCGACGCGATCTACGAGCCAATCTGGAGCCGCATGTGGGTCGTCGCCGATAGCGAGACAACGACCGGCGCTTCGATCCGGACCGGTGCCACGGCAGTCGACAATCGGTGGCGCTTCTCGAACGCGCTGCTTCGCGTGGGACTCAGCCAGGACCTCGATCTGGAAAGCAAGACCACGACGTTCCGGTTCCAGCTCGGCATGCAGGCACGGTCGGTCTACTACACCGCCGACCAGCGAGACCTCGTGCGTGGCTCGACTCGTACTGGAGGGGACGACTGGATGGAATGGACGCGCAGTTGGGGGTTCGTACTGCGCAGGCCCGCTATCGAGATTCGTTATGGCGGGCGCCTAACGAGCGGCGCCGGACGGCCGGGAGTAATTGGTCCGGATCCGGTGCCCCCACGCCCGGGCCCGGCACTGGATCTCCCCATTGGACCGGGGGTCGTCGCCCCTTCGACGACGCTGAACAAAGTGCGCGTAACGATGCATCAGATATCAGTCTCATTGCCCATGCGATGAGGCACGGATCGCGAATCGGCAACTGGAAGCGGCAGTGGGAATGATCAATCCAAGAGCAGGCAGACGGAGGTCCATCGTGAACTACTCTGTTAAACGCGGCCCGGCTCGGCGTTGGCTCGAGGTCAGCGCGCTGGCATCGCTCCTAACGAGCATCCCTGGCTGCTACAATGAGCGGTCCACGTCCGAACCGCCGTTCGAGGCATCGCTGGACGTGCAGCTCCGCGAATCGCTTCAGAGATGGGGTTCGGTTCTGCCGATCGCGGAGATCCCGGTACAGAACGCGGCGCTTGTCGACTTGGGCCGCGCGCTCTTCTTCGACAAGACACTGAGCGGGAATCGCGATGTGTCCTGCGCGACATGCCACGATCTCGCAAGCCATACCACGGATGGTATGTCCCTGGCGGTCGGCACAGGTGGCATCGGCACCGGCGCCGCGCGAGTTCCAGGGCCGGGGCAGCAGTTCGTGCCGCGCAACGCGCCCTCACTGTTGAACCAGGCGCTCATGTTCCCCTATGTCTTCTGGGACGGACGCCTCGCCGAGTTCAACAGAGCCACGGACAGTTCGTTAGGCGTGAAGTTCCCACCCGGGCTGAGCGGCGTCATCGCGACGCAGGCAATGCTGCCCGTGCTCAATCGCACCGAGATGCGCGGCCAGCGTGGTGATCGCGACCGTTTCGGGAACCTGAACGAGCTTGCCGATTTGTCCGACAACGCCGCGACAGAGATCTGGGCGGCGGCGATGCGGCGCTTGCTCAGCATCAACGACTACGTAGCCAAGTTCAATGCCGCGTTCGCCGGCACGCCGACCGCGCAGCTCGGCTTCCAGCACGCCGCCAACGCCATCGCCGTTTTCGAGCTCAATGCGTTCAGCAAGACCGGTTCGCTGTTCGACCGATTCTTAAAGGGCGAGTCCCGCGCGATGAGCGATGAGGCCAAGCGCGGTGGCCTCCTCTTCTTCCGAAAAGCGCTCTGCGCGCAATGTCATAACGGGCCGCTGCTTGGCGGTCAGCAGTTCGCGAACATCGGGGTCCCGCAGCTCGGGCCCGGCGTGGGAAAGGCTGCTCCGCTGGACCGCGGCCGCGGCGAGCTGTTCGCCACGCCGCCCAACGTGATCGGACCATACCAGTTTGCCTTCCGTGTGCCGCCCCTGCGTAACGTGGAGCTCACGGCGCCGTACATGCACAACGGCGCCTACCCGACGCTCGAAGCGGTCGTTAGGCATTACAGCAATGCCGACTCGGCGCTCAGGAATTACGACGTCTCACAGCTCGCCTCGTCGCTTCGCGGGTCGTACCATGGCGATGCGGTGACGATCGCCGCGATTGCGCAGACGATGGACTTCAGGGTCCGTCAGGTGATCCGGCTGACGCCGCTCGAACAGCTGCAGCTCGTGGAGTTTCTCAAGTCGCTCACGGATCCCTCTGCGCACGACCTGAGCGCGATCGCGCCAACGTCGGTACCGAGCGGGCTTCCCGTGCGCGAGTAAGCTTCGCAGCTGAACGCACACAGCTTCGCGGCAGAGTTCCCTGATTGTGACCAGGCGCTCCCGGGCGCGCCGAACAGGTCATTCGTTAGGCACGGCGTGCTCGTTAGATGGTGACCTCTCGCGCTGTCAACCAAGGCGCGACGCGCCGCGAGAGCCCGCGCAGCATCACGTTGACAGTCACTCCAACGGCCGCGATCACGACGAGCGTCGCGAATAGCTCTTCCAGACGCAGCACTTGCCACGCGAGCCAAACCTCCGCACCAAGGCCGTTCTTTGCGGCAACCATTTCAACGGCAATCGCGGATAGGAATGCGATGTTGGCCGCCAGGCGCAGGCCGGAGAGCATCATCGGCACGCTTCCTGGTATGACAACGTGCCGGATCAGCTGGCGGCGCGACGCGCCGTACGTCCGCGCGGCATCGAAATGCACGCTCGCAATGTGCCTAACGCCTGCCATCGTGCTCAGCAGCATCGGGAAGAAGGCCGCGCTGCTGACCACAATCACCTTAGGCGTCTCGCCGAGACCGAAAAACACCATGAACAGTGGAAGAAGCGACAGCTTCGGGATCGGATGCACGCCCGCGACAAGCGGATTCAGGAGCCGGCTGAGCCGACGCGATGCTCCCATCAGTAAACCACACACTGCCCCGGCCAGACCGCCGATCAACAATCCTGAAGCCACGCGCAGCGTCGTGGCGCGCAGAGAGTCGAGTAGAGTCCCGCCCCACAACCCGAGCACGAGTTCACGCAGGATCTGGCTCGGGGCGGGCAGAAACATCCCCGAGACGACATGCGTGCGCACAGCGAGCTCCCACAAGATCGCAACAACGGTGACAATGATGAGGGCGCCCCAGCGGTAGATCGGCCGATCGTCGAGCGGCGGCAAGTATTGCGGCATCAGCGGGGAAGCGAGAGTTCGCGCCTAACGTCCGCCTCCAAAAGCTGCCAGATGTGCCGCGTGACTTCGTGGATGCGCGAGCGATCGAGCGACAGGTCGCGAGGTCGCGTGAGCGGAACCTGGATTTCGTCGAGGACCATGCCCGGGCGTCCGCTCAACACGATAACGCGATCCGCCAGCAACACGGCTTCATCAATGTCGTGCGTGATAAAGAGCACCAGCTTGCGGCTCGCCTGCCAGATCGCGAGCAACTCTTCCTGCAGCACCCGTCGAGTCTGTGCGTCGAGGGCGCCGAACGGTTCGTCCATCAATAGGAGTGGTGCGTCGGCGACGAATGCGCGACCGATGTCGACGCGCTGTCGCATGCCCACGGACAGTTCGCGCGGATAGTGATAGAGAAAACTGTTCAGGCCGAGACGCACGGCGACTTCCATGGCACGGGCGACCCGCTCGGCGCGCGGAACGGCGCACATTTCGAGGCCGAACGCGAGGTTATCGAGAACCGTTTTCCAGGGGAAAACGCCGGCCTCTTGAAACACGAGACCACATCGCGGCGGCTCGGCGCGCCCCTGCCATTCGAATGACACGCGGCCCGTCGTTGGCGGCTGAAGGCCAGCGATGATCCGAAGGAGCGTCGATTTGCCACACCCGCTCGGTCCCACGATGCTGACGACTTCCTGTCCTTGCGCCGCGAACGAAACGTTCTGCAGCGCGTGAATCGCTCCGCTGCGCGACTCATAGACACAGCCAACTTCGTCGCAACGAAAGCGAAGCATCGAAGCCGCGGACCCCGCAGCCTCTGGAACAGGCAGAGGACGAGTTCCCGCGTTCGGAGCTTCCGCGCCGGCGGGCATTACCACTGGACCTGCATCCCTCCCTCGAAGAGCCGCGGACTGCCAACGCGGACGAAGCCGCTGGCAGCGCGCGAGATCGCGTACTCGCGATCGAAAATGTTCTCTGCCGACGCGAAGAGCCTTGTTCTCGATGTAAGCTGGCGCGAGGCACGCACGTCACTCACGTAGAATGATTCGAGCTGGAGGCTGTTCAGGTCGTCGTCGAAGCGTCGCCCGACAAATCTCGTCGTTAGGCTCAGGTTCACGAGCGCCGGGTTGTGATAGGCGACGCTCGCTGACCACTGGTGCCGCGAGTTGCCACGCGCCGCCCTACCGACGAGCTGCGGCTGCGTCGGCGCCTTGGTGATCTCCGTGGGATTCCACGTATAGCTGCCACGCAGCGACAAGAAGCCATGTGGGCTCGCCTCCGCCTCCGCTTCGATGCCGTGTGTATAGAACGCGTCGAGGTTCTGGCGCTGACGGCATGCGCCGCCGGCGGCGACCTGCCCGCACGGCGCTATCACTCGCGGCGTGCTGCCCGCGAGCCCGATCGTGATCTCCTGGACGGGATCGTGAACCGTATTCCAGAAACTTGTTAGGCGCGCGGCGAATAGCGCGCTCGGAGAAAAGTCCACGCCGAGGTCTACGCCCCTGAGCGTTTCGGGGCGCAGATTCGCGTTCGCCTCGGTTACCACGTTGCCCGAGCTTGCGAAAGGCTTGTATAGCTCGTTCAACGTCGGCGTGCGGAACGATTCATACACGCTTCCGCGGAGAGACAGCATCCGTCCAGCGCGTTGCCGCACGCCCACGGAGTAGCTGACGTGCGCGTCCTCCGTTGGCACGTACGTCGAGTCCACCAGGACGCTGCCGTCGCTCAGATTGTGAATTACGCGCGAGGCGTCATCGTTGCGCCAACTGTCGCGCCGCAGTGCGCCGAACAGCAGTGTGGACGCGCCGAGCGAGATCGCGTCGGACACGTAAACGCCGAGCAGCTGCTGATGTCCGGCTACGCGCCGGCGCCGGGTGAACGCGCTCGTGGTTCTGCTGTAGCCGAGATCCTCGTTGACCTGGCCTTTGACGCTCGAGGCATCGACTCCGGCGGACAGCTGGTGCATTCCGAAGGCCGTCCGCGACCATTGCAGCTGTGCGCCAACTGCATCCGAGGGCACGTCGAACTGATTGAGATTCGGCGTCTCACTCTGCCTATCGAGCGCATCGCTGGACGAGCGTACAGCGAGGTCAGTGTGGCTTCCGTACACGCTCGCGTTGATCGCGCTCCCGCCGCCAGTGACCCAGCTCAGTCCACTGCTTACGTCGGAGACGCTGGAGCGGCTTCGCTTGAGCACTGATCCGTTGTGGCGCCAGTCGCCCATGTAATTGCCGGTCACGTGCAGTTGGATCAGCGGTGTTACGTCATAGACCCCCTTCGCGAAGAGCACATTGGCCCGCGAGTTGACCTCCTTGTCGATGGGTCCTCGGATGCTTTCCTGCACGTTGAGCCAACCGTCCATTCCCGTAAAGTCGCCGGCGAACAGAAACCCGACACGGTCTCGCCTAACGCTGCCGTGCCCGCTGGTATGCATCGCGCCGTAACTACCGGCAGACGCTTTGAGAGTCAGCGCGGTCTCTCGTGGCTCGATGGTGATGAGGTTGATCACTCCACCCATGGCTCGGTCGCCCCAGACGCCCGCGCTGCCACCGCGCACGACCTCCACTTGCTTGACGAGGCCGAGGGGTATGCGCGGCCAGTAGACCCATCCGGCGAACGGCTCGTTCATCGGGATGCCGTCGAGGAGCACGAGCGTTCTGCTGGCCGACGTTCCGCCGAGTCCGCGCAGCGAAGGTGCTGTGTTGGCCGGCGACGTGACCGTGCTGCTTTGATAGTCCTTGGTGGAGTAGCCAGGAATGACGCGCAGGAAGTCCGAGACGGACTTCGCGGCACTCTCCACCTTGTCGACGGGCTGCAAAATGACAACGCTCGCCGGGACGTCGCGAATTGTGCGCGCCGTTCGCGTGGCGGTGATCGTCGAGGTCTCCAGGAGTACGGCCCGCTTACCCGCGCCGGTCGTCGTGTCGGTCGTTTGCGCCTGTGCACCTAACGCGGATGCGCCGACGGCGACGAGGGCCGTCAGCGCCGAGCTAGTGGCACGTACTGCGTTTCGTCGTACACTCATGATCTCCCTTCACTCCCACGCCGTTGCAACACCGAGTCGGCGTACTCGAGAAAACTGGAGTCCCACATCTGTTCGGTTGTCGCTGGCACCGGCACGAGCCCCTTCCGTTGCAGCCAGCGTTGATACTCCTGTGTGCTTGTTAGGTCCACTCGGCCATCCGGACGCAGCGTCGGCCAGCACGCCTGCCTGATGAGTTCCGGCGTATCGCCCGTTTCCTTGGCCAGCAGCGCGACGTTTGCGGGCGTCTTCCCCTCTTGCAACTTCGCCACGCCGCGCCTGTAGCCGATCAGGAAACGCCTCCCGGCGTCGGGATCGTGTGTGAGGAGACTCGGTCCGAAGAAAATGAACCCGCTCTGCATATTGGGCAGCACCGATTCCACGCGGATCCAGATCTCCGCCTTCCCAGCGCTCACGGCCCGCGCGATCCACGGCTCACCGACGAATGCAGCGTCCAGAGTTCCTTTGCCTAACGCTTCCTGCTCCGGCAACGGGGGGACGATCTTGGTGTCGAGGCTGTCGATCGAGAGACCGACGCTCTCGAGCGACTTTTCGATCATGTACAGCATGCCGTGCTGTCGCTCGATCGAAATGCGCCTGACGATCCGCGGATTTGCTCGTGAGGCGGCTGCGCGTCCGGGCGGGACCGCGATTGCGACCGACGAGCACCCATTTGGGTTCAGGTAACCGCGGTCGGCAACCATGCGAACCGCAACTCCGCGAGCCATCGCGTTGAACAGGCCGGGATTCGCGGACGCGGGAAAAACATCGACGTCGCCCTTGAGCAACGCCGGTATCGCCTCGGTGGAGTTCGCGACCTTGATGAATTCGACGTCGAGTCCCTCCTCGGCGAAGAAGCTGTCGGCGTATGCGATGAGCACCGGGGCGTGAGCGAGGAAGGGCTGGATTGCCACGGTGATTTTCTTGCGCGCAGTATTGGCGCCGGCGTTTGCTCGTTCGTCGCCGTTCACACATGCCAGCAGCCCGACGACGACAGCGAGAAGCGGACGCAAAGCCGGTTGCGTGAAGGCCAGCACGCGTACGTGTCGTGTAAGCATCAGTCGCGCCGCGAGGGTGCCGATGAAGAGCCCACTGGTTCCCGCGATTTCAGTTGCAGCGGCAGCATCTTTCCCCGGTTCGTTAGGCGAGGCGCCTCACGACGCACACGGAACGTATTGGCTTGCTTCCACACTTCGCGCGACAGCTCCGCTGCTCCGCCGCGGCGGCGCAGCGCGGCCTGCATCTCCGCCACCACGGCTGCCTCGTCGGCGCCAGCGACCGTTGGGTTCACGAGAATCGTCAGGCGGGTGAATCCGCGCTCATCCTCCTCTTCGAGCAACTGATAGTCGAGCGGACTGCCGCCGAATTTCGCGGGCAGGTCTTCTTCGAGGATGCTCTCGACGTAACTCCCGACGAGCGTCACGCCTTCGCCGGTGAGCTTTCGGAAGCTGCGGATGTCACGGATCAGCGTGGTGAATCCGAGGTCGCCGAAGGGGCAGCCACAGCTGCGCGACTCGACTACGCCGAAGTCATCGGACTCGACGTTGAGCATGATCTTGGGAGCGCTCGGCAACAGCGTCGTGAAGTGGAATGACGGGACGGACAACTCGAACCCGGGTACCTCGCGCGGCGCCTGGATGAGGGCGAGGTGGTCCATGAACAGATGCTGCTCGTTAGGATCGCTCGACGTCGTGCAGGACAGCCCGACCGTACCCACCTCGGTGAAATGATACCCGGATCGGAACCGCGCGCCGGTGCTTTCGATCTGCGCGACCTTGGCGCGCGTCGGCGGCTCGCCACCGCCGGTCACGAACGAACCCGTTAGGTCGATTCCCGCCGCCTTCGCCGCCAGACAGACGCGAAGGGATTTGCTCACGTGTGCACGAATGACGCACGCGCCACCACGCTGCAGTGCTTCGCCCGCCCAGCGCGCGATCACGTCCGCGCGTTCGAGCGGGAGATACTCCGGCCAGGGCACCTTCGCGCCAGACACGCGGGCCACTGAGAGCGTCGCCATTGTCGCGGCGCGAGAGCGCCAACCAGCGCCGTCTCCACTCCCGCGAATCGGCGAGAACCAGCGCTCGGGAATGCTGCCGGTTGGAACACGTTGCAGCACACTGCCCAGCCCGCTCCCCGGTGGGATTTCGAACCACAACGCGGTGGGAAGACCGTGCGTGCCGTGGAACGTGTCGCCTAACAAGTGCATCGGCAGTCGCGCGTTCAAGTGTTCCAGATCGAGCAGCACGTTGCGCGCTCGTCCAGTGCTCCCGCCCGTCGTGACTGTGTGGTAGCGTGAGACATTTGGGTTGTCGAAGTCTTCCGGGCGAGCGGCGATTTCTTGACCGCCGCGCACGATCGGCCGCAGCCCCTTGAACTCATCGAATGCGACGTAAACGCCTGCTGCGCGTAGCGCCCGCAGCGTGCGCTCGAGACCATCGGCGGCGAGCATGGAACGTACGTCGCCAAACGTGCATTGCGCGGTATCCAGCAAGCGCCGATACGGGCTGCGCGAATTGCTGTAGACAAACAGCTCGAGCGAATTGAGGAACTGCTGCTCGCGGTCTCGCAGCCGTCTGCTCACGATCTCGCGAGCGAGCGGCTCCGTCATGCGCTGACGGACAAACGCCGGCAACCCGGCGAGGAATCCTGCGAAGCCTAGTACGTCCGATCGAAGGCCCAAGCTCGTCGTCTCTTGCAGGAATTACCGCCCGGCACGGCGACGGCAGGTCCAGCGATCCTCGGCAATTTCGCTGGAGATGCGACTGCCGCTGCAGAATCCGATCCAATTGGCCACCGCGCGGTGCTCGTACGTCGCGCGGCCCTAAGTTATTGGGTTGCAGCCGCTTCCGCCTCTGGGCGTCGCGCGTCGACGCCGAGGACATGAGCGATTGTCTGTTCAGCGAGCGTGTCACGTGCGGCGCGAACGCGACGCCGGCAAATGGCGATGGCTGTCCGCAACGCGCCTTCCTAACGCTGCCTAACTATTGACCGCGCACGGGGCGTGTCGCGCGGCTCGGTTCGTCAACCGCGCATTGCCTCGACACGGACGGGGTGGCGTGACGAGTGCAGGGGATAGCAATTTATAAGTCAGAGGGAGGTCGCTGTGTCGGTTGAGAGGGAAGGCAGTCCGGGGCACGGGAATGCACGACACCTGCGCGCTGATCAATTTGCCAGCGCGACGCTAGCAGTTGGCGCCGCCGCGTTAGGTCGCTGGCTGTTGGACCCGCTGATTGGGTTCAACCTCCCGTTCATCACGTTCTTTGCCGCGATCTTTCTCTGCGCCTGGTGGTTCGGCCTCTGGCCAACGCTTCTCGCCGTAGCGTTGAGTGTCGTCGCCGCTCAACTGCTCTTCTTCCCGCCGCTCGAATCGACGTCAAGAAACGAGCTCGTGGTAAATGTCGTCGCGATCGCGCTCTTTGTCCCGATCGGCGTCGCCGCGGCGGTGATTGGCGAGGGACGCCACCGTGCGCTGAGACGAGCCGAGCGCGAGGCAAGCGCCGCTCGTCAGGCACAAATTCTTGCGGGCGAGAAGGTTCAGGCAGCGACAGCCGCCGCGGAGCGAGCCGAAGAGGAAGCAGTGCGCGCCGTCAGCGCGCTCGCGAGCCTCGATGTCGCGCAGACGAAATCAGAGTGGTTGGCCAGCTTGCTAGAACAGACCCACGATGCAATCCTCGTCTGGCAGCTGGATGGCGCGATCACATACTGGAATCACGGCGCTGAATTGATGTACGGATGGTCACGCATCGAAGTCGTTGGAAAACGGCTGCAAGAGATTCTGCGGACTGTACCGCTGACAGAAGCTTCCTCCATGGCAAGTGTGCAACATCAAGTGCGCGACACGGGCGCGTGGACCGGAGAGCTGAAGCACACGACTCGCGATGGCCGCGTACTGACAGTGGAGAGCCGCAAGGTGCTGCTCGCGTCGGCGAGCGGTCCACGACTCGTTCTGGAAACGAACCGGGATGTGACGGACCGCAAGCGCATCGAATCGCAGTTGGAACACGCACAGCGTATCGATGCGATTGGACAGCTCGCTGGCGGCGTAGCACACGACTTCAACAACATTCTGACGGCGGTCAATGGCTACGCATCTTTTCTGCGCCAGAGCCTTCCCGTAGCCGACGCGCGTCGCGGGGATGTCGACGGCATTCTCGAGGCATCCGATCGTGCGGTGGCCCTCACACAGCAGCTACTAGCGTTCGGGCGCAAGCAAGTCATGCAGCCCGAACTGCTCGACGTGCGGGACACGCTCGACGCGACGGCGAGAATGCTCCGCCGTCTGATTGGTGAGCACATCGAGCTGGCCCTGGTCGTGGACCCGGAGTTGAGTCCAATCGTGGCTGACAGGGGACAGGTCAGTCAGATTCTCATCAATCTCGCGCTCAACGCGCGTGATGCAATGCCGCAGGGTGGTCGCCTAACGATCGAAGCACGCGACGTACCGATCTCCGAGGAGTACGCGGACACACACTTGGCCGTGCTGGCAGGACCATATGTGCTCATTGCGGTGAGCGACACGGGTGAAGGGATGACGCCAGAGGTCAAGGCTCGCGTGTTCGAGCCGTTCTTCACGACGAAGCCGCGCGGTAAGGGGACAGGGCTGGGGCTCTCGACCGTGTTCGGCATCGTAAAGCAGTCCGGTGGGCACATCTTTGTGTACTCCGAACCAGGTCATGGCACCACGATCAAGATTTATCTCCCTCGAGCGGAAGGGTCGGCCGTGGAATCGTTGGTAAGCGATGCCATCCCCGCTGCGATGGGAACGGAGACCATCCTTGTCGTGGAGGATGATGCGACGATCAGGGCCATAGCGCGCCGAGTCCTGGCGATGAAGGGGTACTCCGTGCTTGAAGCAGCCAGCCCGCGCGACGCGCTCGAGCTGTCGGCGCGACACGACGGGCGCATTGATCTTCTCCTCACCGATGTCGTGCTGCCCGAGATGGGCGGGCGACAGCTCGCCGAGGCGCTGGTGCGTAGTCGCCCAGAAGTATTGGTGTTGTACATGTCGGGGTACACGGACAACGCCATCGTGCATCACGGGCGCCTCGATGCGGGCACTGAGTTCCTGGCGAAGCCGTTCACCCCAGCCACGCTACTGCGGCGTGTGCGTGAAATCCTCGACCGACCGCAGTCGAATGGCGCCGGCGAGCTGGTAGCATCCACCTAACGCGAGCTCGCTGGACGCAGGCGTTGAACAATAGGACCTCCATCTCTAACGGCC
>Ga0187893_10002421_pt1 | contig 41108 bp, 35 predicted proteins | sample MA1701074metaG_FD_139574 | JGI IMG/M metagenome (GOLD analysis project Ga0187893, IMG submission 139574) | White microbial mat communities from a basaltic lava cave in the Kipuka Kanohina Cave System on the Island of Hawaii, USA - MA170107-4 metaG ...
CCTCGAGCTGCTGATGCAGGTCTGACGCCGTCACGGATCCGAAGAGCTTTCCTTCGTCGCCAACGCGCGCCGAGAAGGTCAGCGAGATCTGCTCGATCTGCTTGCCGATCTCCTGTGCCACTTCGCGCCGTGAGTTCTCGGCCGCTTCGAGACGTGCGCGTTCCTGTTCGATTCGCTTTTTGTTGCCGGGTGTCGCCTCCACGGCCATGCCGTGGGGCAGGAGGTAGTTGCGAGCGTATCCCGCCGAGACTTTCACGATGTCGCCCGGTGCCCCGAGCTTCTCGACCGCTTGCCGAAGTATCACATCCATTGCCAGGTGCTCCGCTCGTTAGGTGCTAGATCATTGTGGAGGCGACGGCGGCCGCGGCGTAACACGCGGCCGGCCGCGCCAATCGAGCCATGTATCGCCGAGGCCCACGCCAATCGAGAACAGGCTAGTGAGCGGCAAGGCGAGAATCGCGACAATCATTACGAGAACCAACCCGACCTTGTGCGACGCCAAGTACCACGCGAGGACGCCGAGGCCGCGCAGCGCGTACAGAGCGCCGAAGAAGATCAGGAGGTTGAGACCCATCGCGCGCAGTCCGCTGAACGTCGGGAGCACGAGCAGCACGATGCTCACGACGAGTCCCCACACCAGCTGATCGCTGAAGCGGAACTCGCGCAGTGGAGCGAGCGGAGCGCCGATGCGCGCCCGACTCACCCGATGGAACAGCGCCCATGTGACGGCGAGAGCTGCGAGCGACTCGATCGCCAACACGGCAGCATAGATGTCCGTCGCCACGTTTGCGAACTGCTGCAGCTGCAACGTCGAGTCTTGGGCGAACTTGGCGAACGTCGGCGAGCTTTGCGCCAAGCGTTGCCACTGCGGGGAGCTCATCGCCTGGGTGACCATGTCGACGCTTGCAGCGAGTCGCCGATCGATCTCGCCGACGACGACTGTGTGCAACTGCTCGAAGCCGTTTCCACCCCCGCTCACCGCCAGCACGATGATCGCTATCATGGCTGTGGCAGCGATAGCCGCGAGGGCGCGCGGCAAGAAGCGGTGCCGTGGCATGACGACATGCATCACGCCGAACGTGCCGGCAAGCGCGACACACCAGGCGCGCTCGAGCATCGCGAAGGAGTCGTTCGCGCGCACGGGCCCCGCGACGATCCACGCTGCGAGGACGAGCCATAGCAGCGCGAAAGCGATGCGTCCGCCTCGCCACCAGGCCGCGACCGCACAAATGGCCATCGCCGGCGCGATCAACAGCAGGACTTGATCGACCGGCGTGAGCAGTCGCAGCTGCGGAATCGTCGGGAGGATGACGAGCGCAAAGAGCGCCCCGAGGACGCCGCGCCAGCCGCGCTCGCGTGCAGCGGGCGGAGGTGCGACGGCGCTCAGTGGCTCTGGTGTCGCTCGCGCCGGACTGGTCATCAAGATGCCGCGTTAGGCGACGTGCCCGCGGATGTACGGGATGAGCGCAAGAAAGCGCGCTCGTTTGATCGCGCTCGCCAGCTGTCGCTGATGCCGCGAGCAGACACCGCTCAGGCGGCTCGGCAGAATCTTGCCGCGATCGGTGATGAAGCGGCCTAACGCGCGATCATCCTTGTAGTCGATGAAGCGCACGCGGGACTCGCAGAAGGGGCAGGCTTTTCGTGGTCGGCGCATTGTTAGTCCTCGTCCTCGTCTTCTTCTTCACGCCGACGCGCGTTGGCCAGATCTTCCTCGCTCATTTGCGGAGCGCCGAGCTCGTGCTCGTGGAGCGCGATGAGATAGCGCATGACGCCGTCATCGAGGCGCAGCGCTCGCTCGAATTCGGGCAGATTCTTGGGGTCGGCCTGAAAGCGCGCGACCACGTAGTAGCCTTGCTCGCGCGGTCCGATCTTGTACGCGAGCTGGCGGCGTCCCCAATGCTCGACGGACATGTCGTCGGCGGCATTGAGCAGGCCGTGGTGGTGCGTCAGTTTTTCGTTGATCGCGGCGTCTTCGAGTGTAGAGTCGAAGATGTACACCGCCTCGTAGCGTCGAGACACTGTTGGCAAGCCTCCCTAAGGTCGAATGTCAGCCCTCCGCGGGTTGCCGAGCGCGGAAGGAGGGTAGTTTGTGAGGGGCGAAACCTAGTCTGGGACAGCGAGTTAGTGTAGGGCAGCGGGGAGCGGTACGCGGGCAGCGGGCTGTGGGGAGCGGGCCGTGGGCAGCAGGCAGCCTCACTGAACCGCCGACATCCCGATTAACCGCGTGCCCGACCACCGATTACCGAACCCCGAGTTCATGTGCGGCCGAATGGCGCTCACGCGCCCTGAATTGATCGACTGGAGTCAGTTCGGCGTTCTCGAGGCGCCGGAAATTCCGCCGCGGTACAACATCACGCCGGGGACGGACGTGATCACAATCCGCGAGCGGTCCGGGAAGCGAGTCGCCGAGCCGACGTACTGGGGGCTCATTCCATCGTTCGCCACGGACAAGTCGATCGGAAACCGGATGGCTAATGCGCGGGCTGACAGCGCATTCGAGAAGCCGGCTTTCAGGCGCGCGATCATGGCGCGACGCTGTCTCATCCCGGTCGACGCCTTCTATGAATGGCAGGTGATACCCGGGGCGAGAACGAAGCAGCCCTGGGCCGTGCGCTTGCAGGGCGGCATGGCGTTCACGTTAGGCGGGATCTGGGAGTATTGGCGTCCCAACGATTTCGAGCCGGGCGTTGTGAGCTTCGCGGTACTGACGACCGATCCCAACGCAGCGCTCGCGGGCATTCACGACCGCATGCCTGTCATCGTTGCGCCTAACGCGTGGCGCGCATGGCTCGCGCCGGACACGCCGGCGCCGAAAGTGAAGGATCTGATGCGGAGTTATCCGTCCGAAGAGATCGAATCGTGGCGGGTGTCGCACAAAGTGAATAGCGCTGACAATGATTCACCGGCGGTTTTGGAGCCGGTAGTGACGCAAGCATCGCAGAAGCAGGGCGACTTCTTTGGTTAGAACCAACATGGAGCTTGAGTCCGCGGTTTTCGAGTGCCGAGTCGTCAGGACGAGAAGTTCTCTGACGCAATTCTCCATGCCCAGATTATTTGAACAAGCCGTCCTGGATTCTCGGTACTGAAAAACTGAGCACTCAAAGCTCCCTGTTTTGATCTACGTGTCCGGCTCAGACATTGAATCTGAAAAGCATCACATCGCCATCCTGAACTACGTACTCTTTTCCCTCACTCCGCACCGCTCCCTTTTCCCGAGCGCCCTTCCAGCCCCCTAACGAGACGAACTCCTCGGCGCCGACTGTCTCGGCGCGGATGAAGCCGTGCTGGAAATCCGTGTGAATGGCGCCCGCCGCGATCGGGGCAGTCTCGCCGGCGTGGATCGTCCAGGCTCGCAGCTGCGGCTCGCCCGCGGTGAAAAACGTGCGCAGCCCAAGCAGCTGATAGCTCGCGTGAATGAGGCGATCGAGTCCGGCCGAGTCGACGCCTAACGAATGGAGCAGCTCGACCCGCTCCTCGCTCGACAACTCGGCCAGCTCGGCTTCGATCTTGGCCGAAAAGGGGACGATCTCGGCGTGCTCACCGCTCGCCGCGACCGCTGCTCGTAAGGTGCGGAGGTGTGGCCCTTCGTCGCCGTGCAGCTCGTGATCCGTCACGTTGGCCGCGTATAGCACGGGCTTGTCGGTCAGGAGCTGCAACGGTCGTAGCATGGCGATGTCGGCGTCCGAGGGTCGGGCTTCCCACAACGCCTTCCCTTCGTTGAGCACTGCTTGTGCGCGCTGAAGCACAGGCAGCTCGGCGGTCGCGTCTTTATCGCCCGAACGAGCTGCGCGCTGCACGCGATCTATTCGCCGTTCGATCGTCGCTAAGTCGGCCAAAGCCAGCTCGAACTCGATCACGTCGCGGTCGCGCACGGGATCGACGGAACCCATCACGTGCGTGACGTCGGGGTCGTCGAAGCAACGGACGACCTGGACGACGGCGTCGGTCTCACGGATATGTGACAAGAACTTGTTGCCTAACCCCTCTCCTTGGGAGGCGCCCTTTACGAGGCCGGCGATATCGACGAATTGCACGGTCGCCGGCACCACGCGCTTTGGAGCAGGATCCATGACTGCCGCGATGCGCGCGAGTCGCGGGTCCGGAACTTCCACGATGCCGACGTTCGGCTCGACGGTGCAAAAGGGATAGTTCGCCGCATCGGCCTGCGCGGCTGTCAATGCGTTGAACAGAGACGATTTGCCGACATTCGGCAGACCTACGATTCCAAGAGAGAGCATTCAGATAAGTCCATAGTCGTTAGTTCTTAGTCCTATAGCAGTCCAGGATCCTAAGGCCTAGAGACTAAGGACTAAGGCCTAAGAATGCGTTAGGCAGATTCGGGGACGGAATCTATACGACCGCACACTTTCGATGCGGCGGCGCCGAAGAATGGCAGTAATCTCAGCGCGTGAATCCGACTCCAAGTCTCAAAGTCAGCGGCAAGGCGCACGAGCTCACGCTGCGTGTCTTCGAACAGACGCGCGGCAAGGCATGGGAGCACGAGCCAGTGCTGCGCGAGCGGTTGCAGCGCTCCGCGCTCGCCATGCCGCTTCACATCACGCGCGGCGCTCGCGACGAGAATCGGCACAACTTCTCTCGCGCGCTCGATGCGGCTCTCGGAGCGTTGCGCGAGCTCGCGTACTCGCTCGTTGTCGCGCGCGATCTGGCGCTGCTCACCACGTCGACGTACGCGACGCTAGAAGCCCGGGCCGCGGAGCTGGATCGCATGCTTGTCGGCCTGCGCTACAAGGTTCGCTCGTCAGGCAGGCCCTTTCGCGCGCGCGCGCCGCGTGCTGGCGCGTCGCGTGCGAATCAAGCGCTCCAGGTTGATCGCGCGCCGCAACCCACGGCGCCAGACCTCGGCGCGGCGCTTGGCGTCGAATAGCACGCTGTCCATCGTGAACGATTCAGGTTCGAGCGAATCGCTGAGCTCGTCCCACTCGAGCGGAGTGGAGACCGGTCCGGGCTCCCGCGCGCGCAGCGAAAAGGCAGCCGCCACGCTCTTCCCGTAATCGTTCTGGCCGACGTCCACGTAAACAGCGTTAGGCGGCCGCTTCTTGAGCGGCCGGATCAGCGTCGTCTCCGCCGGGCGCGCCGCGTTCACGTGCTGCGCAATGAGATCCGCGACCACGCGCGCCGTGGCGAATGAGGTGCGTGCGCGAAGCGGCAGATAAATGTGCATGCCGCGTCCGCCCGACGTCTTTACAGACCCTGTCAGGCCCAGTTCGTCCATGACTTCGCGGATCCACCGCGCCGTCTGCAAGACGAGCGCGAATGGCGCCTTGGGTCCCGGATCGAGATCGAGGACCGCGTAGTCAGCGTACCGCAACGAGCCGACGCGCGAATGCCAGGGGTTCAGCTCGATCGCGCCGATCTGCACGCCGTAGAGCAGCGTCGTTAGGTCGCCTCCAACGATACGTGGCTCCATTCCGTCTGCCGTGCGTACCTTCTCTACGCGAACGCCGGCCGGTGTCTTGTCCGGCGCGCTCTGCTGGAAGAAAGCACCACCCTCACGCCTTATCCCGTCAGGGTAGCGCTTCAGCACGAGCGGGCGATCCGCCACCACGGGCAGAATGATGCGCGCCAGCGCCGCGTGGTAGCGCATCACATGACCCTTCGTTAGGCGCGCTTTCGGAAAATACACTTTGCCGAGGTTCGTGACGTCGAGCTTCGAGCCAGGGCCCGTATTGATCGTGCCCGTGCCGCCCTCGCTCTCTGCTCGTTCGAGTTGCTCAGTCACGCTCTGCTTTGTCTTGCGCGCCGCGCTTGGCGCCTTTGCTGTTGCCTGGGCCACTCGCTTCTGCATGCTACTTGGCTCCCGGCCGACATCGGCCGCGTTCTTGTCGTCGCGCACGCCGAGGAAGACCGGGTGCCTCAGCTTGCCGTCGGCGGTCCACTCGGTCACGCGCACGACGACCACCAGCGAGGGCTGCCCAGTGCGCCGGCTCATTTGTGCGCGGTGCAACGGCGAACGCTGAGGTTTTCCGGTCGATCCGCGTTAGGCGACGCTCCGGCTCCTTCAGCGTCTCGCGCGTGAAGCCGGTGCCCGTGTGTCCGGCGTACAGCAACTCGCCGTCCTTCCAGGATCCCAGCAACAGCGCGCCGAAATGCTCACGTGAGCGCCGCGGCTCGGTCCACCCGCCGACGACGAACTCCTGCTCGTTCACGACCTTGAGCTTGAGCCAGTCGCGAGTGCGGATGCCGGGTCTGTACGGTGCATCGACACGCTTCGCGATGATGCCTTCCCAGCCGCGCTTCGCCGCGCGCTGTAACGTCCTGGCGCCGTCTCCCTTGGCAGTTTGGGCCAGTCGCACGCCGAGTGTGTGACGCGCGCCCAGCAGGCGCTCCAGCCTAACGCGGCGCGACGCCCACGGTTCGGTCGTCACCCGCTCGTCGCCGTCCACAAGGATGTCGAAGGCAACAAGATCGACCGGCGTATGGTTGGCGTGCCGCGCGACGGCCTCCATGTCGCTCACGTGCCAGCGCGCTTGCAGCGCCTCAATTGGGCTGGCCCCGTTCGCGACGCGCCGGCGAACGATGATCTCGCCGTCCAGCACGAACGCTCGCCGGTGTCGCAGGGCAAGGTCTCGCAGCGCGTCGACTACCTCAGGGAATTGTGGGGCACGGTCGATGCCGTTGCGCGTGACAAGGCGCACTTCGTCGCGCGCGACGTGCGCGACGACGCGCATCCCATCGTATTTAGGCTCGAATGTCCAGCCGTTGCCGGCAGGCACCTCGCTCGCGGTCCCGGCGAGCATCGGTTCGATGGCACGACGTGCAGCTGGCACTTACGCGTTAGGCGATGCGTCGTTTCTTTGTCGCGGCCTTCGCCTTCGGCGTATCGTTCGTCGACTTGGCTGCTCTCCCCTGACACAGGCTCGCCTCCAGTTTCTGCATCAGATCGAGCACCTTACCGTCGCCCCACTCTGGCTTGCCGAACGGGCCGTGCAGCGCGTCGACGAGCTTGAGCGCCAATGCAATTTCCTCTCCTTCGCGTCGCTCGCTGCAGGGAAGCTATACTCGGATGCGGGCACGATCTCGTCCGCGAAACGCATGATCTCGAGCACGAGCGCATCACCGGTCACATGCAGTCCGCTCAGATGCTGCTTCTGCCTCAGGATGATCGTTCCGATGCCAACGACATTTGCCTGACGCATCGCTTCGCGCAGCGCGACATACGCCTTGGTGATCTCGATGCTCTCGCTTCGTTCGACGGCCGCAGCCTTGAAGTCTGCGTCTGTCAGAACAACGAACTCGCCTTTCTCTTGCTCGTAGCCCTTCACGATGTCGGACCACGGCACCTCTTTGCCGTTGTCTGAACGCACGCGCTCGTACTTCACGGGCGTGTTGTCTTTCTTGTGCAGCAAGCGGAACGATATGTGGTCGTCGCGTACGGCTGCGCGCAGCTCGACGGGGACATTGACGAGTCCGAATGCGATGGAGCCTTTCCAGATCGCGGCCATGGCGTTCGCGATCCGTGCGAGAGGCATGCCACGTCCCGTGGCTCAGTCCGGCTACATCAAGATCAAGATCAAAAGCGGCAGCGCGGATGAACGCGGACTTGAACTGCGATGAACGCGGATCTCTCCACACCTCGACTAGTTCGTCGCCCAAGTGGCAGTTCTCTTTGTAAACTGCAACAGCAAAAAGCGTCTCCGCGTTTGTCCTCGTTAGGTCCGCGTTAGCCCGTGCTGTCGCTTTGCTCCTCATGTGGGGCGCGGGGCACGGGTTTCCGATTGTGCGCGTTCATCGCCGCAACGATCCCGTCGCGGATCCAGATCGCGACCGCATCCGTGAGCTTGGGGAGCAACTCATCGACCACCGCGAGCTCACCTTTCCCGAAGCGACCTAGCACAAAAACCGACAAATCGTCGAGTTGGCGCTCGGGATCGTCCGGCCCGATTCCGATGCGCATACGAGCATACTCGCGCGTGCCTAACGCCGCCTCGATGCTCTTGAGACCGTTATGCCCGCCCGCGCTCCCCTGCGCGCGCAGACGATAGCGCCCGAGCGGCAGCGCCACATCGTCTACCACAACCAAGAGATCGTTTGCGCTGGACCACGACTCGCGCCGCTGATACGGCCGCAACACCTGGCCGCTCAGATTCATGTATGTCTGCGGCTTCACGAGGCGCACGCGTGCAGCACCGAGTCGAGCGTCGCTGATGCGCGACTCGCCATCGCGGCGCCAATCCCCAGCGCCCCACAGGCTGGCTACATGATCCAACAGTAGCCAGGCGACGTTGTGTCGCGTCTTTTCGTATTCGCGCCCAGGATTCCCAAGCCCGACGACGAGCTTCACGTGCTAGCGCGCTGGGACGAAGCGAGAAGGTGCTACTTCTTCTCCCTCTCCTTCTCTTTCTCCGGCTCCTCTTCAGCCCCCTCCTCGTCACCCTTCGGCTTGCGAATGAGCTCGGGCTCCACCGGTTCTGTCGTTTCAGCCGCGGCCACAGGCGTCGGCTCTTCAATCGCGCGCGGCGCAGCGACGGTCGCGATCGTCGACGTGTCATCGTCCATGACTTCAACGCCCGCAGGGACGCTGATCTCATTCACATGGATCGAGTGGCCGATGTTGAGCTCCGCGACGTCGACTTCGAAGCGCGCAGGAATGTGGGCCGGATCGACGCGCACGCGCAACTCGCGCATGACCTGGTCGAGGATGCCGCCAGAAGTACGCACGCCGGCGGGAGTGCCCTGCAGCACGATCGGGATCTTCACCTCGACTTTCTCACCGGCGATGAGCTCCTGCAGATCGACATGGATGATGTCGCGCCGAAGCGGATGCCGCTGGATCTGACGGATCAGCGTGCGCGCCGTGCTGCCATCAATCGTTAGGTCGATGACCGTGTTTTCGGCCGAGATGTGCTCCAGTAGTCGCAGCAGCTCCCGCGCGCTGATGGAAAGCGCCTGGGGTTGCCGGGTGCGACCGTAGATCACGCCGGGAATGCGCCCTTCTCGGCGCAGAGAGCGCGCGACGCCCTTGCCGGTGTCGCTGCGCTTGGTTGCGGATAGAGTTGCAGTGGCCATGCGTTAGGACTCGAAGAGAGAGCTGACGGATTCGTGGTAGTGTGTGAAGCGGATCGCCTTCGCCAGCAGATCGGCGACCGAAAGGATCGTTAGGGTAGTGAATTGCTGCCGCTCGCTGATCTTGATTGAATTCGTTACGACGACTTCGGTGATCGGCGCTGAGGTGAGCCTATCGACAGCGGGACCGGACAAGAGCGCGTGCGTCGCGCAGACGTAGATGTCTTTGGCGCCCAAGGTCTTCAGCACGCGCGCGGCCTCGGTCACGGTGCCGGCCGTGTCGATCATGTCGTCGGGGATCAGACAATCGTGTCCTTCGACCTCACCCACGACGTTGAGCACTTCGGCCACGTTAGGCGACGTGCGCCGCTTGTCAATGATTGCGAGCGAGCCGTTCAAGCGCTTCGCGAATCCCCGCGCCATCTTCGCCGAGCCGACGTCGGGCGCTACCACCACCGGATCAACAAGCTGCTTGCGGCGGAAGTGCGACACGAGCACCGGTGCGGCGTATAAATGATCGACAGGCTTGTCGAAGAAGCCCTGCAACTGGTGCTGATGGAAATCGAGGCCGAGGACGCGATCGGCGCCGGCTGTTTCGATCAGGTTCGCCATGAGCTTGGCGCCGATCGACACACGCGGTTGGTCTTTGCGGTCTTGTCGCGCGTAGCCGTAGTACGGCAGCACGACCGTTATGCGATCAGCCGACGCGCGCTTGGCGGCGTCGATCAACAGCAGAAGCTCGAGAACATTCTCGGCCGGCGGATTCGTCGGCTGGACAATGAACACGTCCGCGCCGCGGATATTCTCGTCGATACGGACGAAGATCTCACCATCCGCAAAGCGCGTAAGCGTGACCTTGCACAGCTCGACGCCGAGCTGCTCGGCGATTTCGAGCGCTAAAGCGCGGTTCGCGTTCCCGGAAATCAGCCGAAATCCACGCGAAAGCGCGGCCGCTTGAACCGGCTCTGGTTGCGCGAGGACCAAGCCCGCGCCTGAAGTCTCGTTCATGGTCGCGGCGAAGAGTTGAAAGTGGCTGTTCGGGAATGCACGTCAGTTGTCGCAAGTGTCCGTGTCGTCGGCAATTGCCCCCGGTGGATTCGAACCACCATTCTCGGATCCAAAGTCCGATGTCCTGCCATTGGACGAGGGGGCAGCTGACTGCCACGCGGAGCCTCCAAACCTAGTCGATTGGCTGAACTGGCTCAACGCGCGACGCAGTACGCGTAACACTCACTTTGACACCCTCCGGCGGCGTCGGAAGCTCAGTATTCGCGAGCCAGCCGGCCGCCAGGACCGCGAACACGGTGGCCCCCGAACCGCTCATGCGAGTGAAGCTGCCAGGATCGATTCCCGTGGCCAAGGCGGACAGATAGCGCCAGGCAGCTTCCACCGAGGGGCATTTAGCAAAGACGACTTCCTCGAAGTCGTTATGCGCGAGCTGGCGCACGTCGTTCCACGACAGCACCGCTGGAATTGCATTCACAGCATCCATGGGCGCGACCGCGCGGCTGGACCAACCGCGATCCGCGTCCAACCAGGCGTACGCGTCTGCCGTGCGCACGCCCGCGGATGGGACTGCGATCACGCAGGCGCGTTCCGGTAGCGCCGGGACCGGGTGCCACTCATCACCGCGTCCCCACGCGAGCGCCAACGGCACACGATCCTGCGTCAGAAAAGAAACGTCGGCACCTAACGAGCGTGCCAGATCCAGCAGGCGCTCATTCGGCAGGGGGCGCGCGTTGAGCGTGTTCAGAATGCGCAAGACCGCGCCCGCGTCTGCGCTGCCGCCGCCCAGGCCGGCGCTCACCGGAATGTGCTTCTCCAACTCGATCGCGAAGCCCCCCGGCCAGCGCGCTTCGTCCGCATAAACGATAGCGGCGCGCCAGGCCAGGTTCTCGGCGACGGAGCCGAGCCCACGTCGCGGCAGCGCCGGTCCGGCGCAATCCAGCGTGCGTGCCGTAGGCGTTAGGCGCACGGACACCACGTCAGTCAGGCCGATGCGGCAGAACAGCGTTTCGATGTGGTGATAGCCGGACGCTTCCCGGCCCGTGACGCGCAAATAGAGATTGACCTTGGCCTGCGCGCGGACGGCCGCGGCAGCCATCGTTAGGTCTCTTGCGCTGCCGGTCGCCCGACCTCGCGGAACGAGAGGCCCATGCGCACGAAGTAGATCGCGCCCATCACGGTGATCGGAATGAAGGATAGGAGATGGAACCCGATCGCCCAACTCACCGCCAGATCGCGCGAAGTGCCGTAGATCGCAAGTCCTTCGGTGCCGAAAAACTCGAAGATGCCGAAGAATCCCGGCGCGGCCGGCGCCGCGACGCCGATGGCGATGAGGCTCTGCACGAACAGCGCCGCGCTGAACGGTGCGTTGATGCCAACGGCCTTCATCCCGATCCAGAACGCGGTGGCGGAAATGAGCCAGTGCACGGTCGTCCAAAAGAACACGTCCAACAGCAGCCTTGGACGGCGTAAGACAGCGAGCCCGTCGGCGAAGGAATGCAGGAGTTTCGACAGCCGTTCGACGAAATGCGGGGCCACTTTCGATACGATCCGCTCGAACGCCCCGACGAACTGTTGGGGAAAGATCGCAAGCAAAAAGAGCATAACGAGCGCCGCCGCGGCGACGGCCGTCGCGATGTACACGTACGTTCGGATTGGCTGGCCGGCGATGACGGTGTCGCGCGGAAAAGCGGGGTCGACCATCGCGACGATCAACAGTACGATGATGAGGATCGCGTCCAGCACGCGGTCGATCGCGAGAGACGCGATGGCTGCTGGGAAGCGCACCACTGGCTGCTCACGCGAGACGGCGAAGGCACGCGCGATCTCACCCGCGCGCGCTGGGATCACGTTGTTCACCATCATGCCGATGGCGGTCGCGCGCCACAGGGGGCCGAAGGGGAGCCGTGCTTGAACCGGCCAGAGGATGTAACGCCAGCGCAGAGCGCGCAGCGGATAGATTGTCGTCGCGACAAGCGTCGCCAATACAAAGAGCGCGACGTTCGACTGGCCAAGAACCTGCGCTACCTGCGCCAATTCCACGCCACGCAGCGCCCAGGCGAGCAGCAAGACGCTGATCGCTATGCCCAACACACCGCGCCAAGTGAACCTCATAGCGCGGAAAATAACTGCCTAACGATCATTCGCGACGGGCAAGTTCGAGCAGATCGAACAATTCCGCGAGCGCGGCCGTGTCAGGGATCGCTCCGCTCTTGCTGGCGCGCTGCATTTCATCGCGCACGGCGATCGCGCGCTCGAGGGCCGCGCGTCCGCGGTACAAGAGCGACTCGATCGGGACGATGTCGTCGTCGCCGATGCTCGCCGGCTCACTGAGTGGCGCCTGCGACAGGGGCTGAAATCCAGCGATCCCGGTTTGCAGAAGTGCGCGGAGCTCCTTGCCAGTCGGCGTTATGGACGCCCGTCGCGGCGGCACGGTCGACACGGGGGCCGCGGCGGCGACTGGGCGCTGCACGGCTTCTGTCGCTGCTGCTGGAGCGGCGGGCGAGGACGGTGGCGTCGTGAAAGACCGTGTGAGCGATGCCAGTGCCTGCGCGAGCTCGCCGTTCGCCGGCGCCAGGAGCAGCTCAGCGGCGGCTTGCAGGGCGTTCAGACGTCGAGGTGCGAGGATCGACGGTGCCATCGCCGCCTCGCCGAAGAATGCCTCGGCGGCGCTCTCGCCGAGCGTGGCGGCCGTCTGCTCCAATTGGCGCAGCGTGCTACGCAGCTCACGCTCCGCGCGTTCGCGGCCGACGTCCGTTGTCGCGGCTCGCGCCTCGGCAACGAGCCGGGCGAGATGCTCGGAGCGAACGATCGTTTCGCTTCGGAAGCGATCGGCCGGGCTGGTTGTGGGCGCCGTACCGCGTTGAAGCACGTGCGGGCCGCTGTCGCCGAAGTACAGCTCCTCGATGTTGATGATTGTGTCCGCGACGGGCGGCTCGACGTTGTGTGCGATCGCCGCCGCCGCGGCGAAGCGCGCGAGCTCCGGCGTGGACACGGTCGGCTTGCCTAACGTACGCACCTCGTCGGCCGAGCGCGCGAGGACGCCCGCCGCCGCGACCAGCAGCTCCCGCTGCTGCGCGTTTGGCTTGGCGCCTGCCGGGAGACCGACGATGGCACGCTCCAGGAGATCCGCGACGTCGCCAAGCGGCGGAAGCTCGCTGACGGCGGCGATTCCGCGCAGCGTGCGCACGCGCGCGAGCGCATCGTCAAGTGCGTGGCGTTCCGCCGGTGAGCGCAGGTACTGTTCCAGCGCACTGGCGATCGCCGCCGCTTGCAGTGCGATGAAAACCGGCGTGGCTGTGCCAGCCGCTGGAGTCGGCGTTAGGCGTGCTGTAGCGAGATTCTGCGCCCCAGGTACGAGGTCGCGCAGCTCGTCGACGCGGAACGTGGCCCGTGTCTGCTCGTTAGGTCCCCAAACTCGCAGGTTCCGAAGCAGGATGCGCAGATCGTCCACAGCCGAGACGAGCGCTCCTTGAACGGCCGGCGTCCATGTGACGGTTCCGTCGCGCACTCCGCGCGCGACGTGTTCCAGCGCGAGCGCGAGCGTGGCCATTCCTTCGGCCTTCGCCATCGTCGAACTGCCGCGCAACGCTCGCGCAGCGCTCACGAGCGACTGGCCGTCCGGCGCCGAATTACCTGCACGCGTGACAAGCGCGTCGATGCGATCGACGTATTCGGTCGCCTCAACGACGTAGAAGTCGAGCAGATCGTGGGTGGCGCGAGGTGCCATGAAAACTCGTTTAGACCGAGAACCTACCGGTAAATGTGACCGGCTGGCTACCCGCCACGGAGTCCTTATCCAACTCCGCGACCGGCGGCCATTGCCGCTCTCATCTCTTTAACTGCGGCTCCAATCCCGATATAGACGGCTTGAGCCACAATTGCGTGACCAATGTTGAGTTCCTCGATCTCGGGAATGGCAGCAACGGCTCCAACGTTTTCTACTGTTAGGCCGTGGCCGGCATGGACGGCGAGGCCCAAGCCGACGCCGCGCTGGGCTGCAGCCTTCAGGGCCGCTAAGGCGACGGCGGTATCGCTGCTATGGGAATACGGCCCCGTATGTAGCTCAATAGCGTCCGCCTCGAGGTCTTTCGAGGCCTCGACCATACGCAAGTCGGCATCGATGAAAAGGCTCGCCCGGCTCCCGATGGAGCGGATCCGGTCGATCGCGGCGCGAAGCTCGGCGGGGTCTCGCGTGACATCGAGCCCTCCCTCGGTCGTGACCTCTTCGCGACGCTCGGGGACCAGCGTGACTTGATACGGGCGAACGCGTTCCGCGATCTGCAGCATCTCGTCGGTGCATGCCATCTCGAGATTCAACACGGTGCGGATCGCACTCGTCAGGCGCTCGACGTCGTGATCCTGGATGTGGCGGCGATCTTCGCGTAGGTGGGCGGTGATTCCATCGGCACCTGCCGCTTCGCACAGAACAGCAGCGCGCACGGGATCGGGATACGCGGCGCGCCGTACTTCGCGCAGCGTCGCGACGTGATCGACGTTGATGTACAGCCGCAAAGGCTTGTTCATCCTGTTCTGTGTTCCGGGTGTAGTAATCCGTTGCCGCGAACGCGCATCAGATTTAGCGTTCCAGCGCCCTTCCCGGAGGAATGAGACGTGAAGCTTGCAGTCAGCCTTCTGGCCACTCTCGCGCTTTTAGGTTGCCGAACACCGGGGCCTGGCGGCGTGCAAACCGGCGCCGAGCGGCCGCGTCGTGCGGTCGAGTTGTTCCTGGCTGCTGTCAATGCCCAGGACATTCAGGCGATGTCGGTCGTCTGGGGAAATGAGAAGGGGCCTGCCCGGGACCAGTTCTCACGCACCGAGCTCGAACGCCGAGAGATCATCATGCAGCAATGTTTTGCGCATGATCGCTATCGCGTGGTCGATGAGCTGCCGGGTGAGGGCGGCAGCCGCATCCTTCGCGTAGAAGTTACGCGAGGCCGAGTCACGAAGACGCCTCAGTTCCAGACCATCAAGGGACCGAGCGAGCGCTGGTACGTTTTGGACGCCGACATCGCCGCCATGCGCGATCTCTGCCGACCCAGCTGAGTTGGAACTACAGCTGCCCACCGCAGATTCATTTTTCGGAGAGCTCAACAAGCACACCAGCCGTCGAAGCGGGGTGCAAAAACGCGATGCGCTTTCCTTCGGCGCCCACGCGCGGCGCTGAATCGATGAGTCGGATGCCGGCTTTGTGACAGCGTTCGAGCGTTGCGTCGATATCGTCCACAGCGAAACAGATGTGATGCAGTCCAGGGCCGCGCTTCTCGAGAAACTTCGCGATCGGTGAGAGCGCGTCGTCGGCTTCAAGAAGTTCAACGAGCGATTCGCCGGCGCGAAGGCCAGTGATGCGCGCGCCGTCCGAATCATCGAGCGGCAATTCGGGGAGCTGCAGAACGTCGCGGTAAAACGGTACTATTTCAGCGAGTGATCGCACTGCAATTCCGATATGCGCGATTTGAGTAGCCATATGGCTAGAAGATTAACTTCAGGAGACCAGTCGAATGACCAACGCTGTTGCGGTGACTGACGAAAGCTTCGCGATGGAGATCGAGCAGCACCAAGGTCTCGTGGTCGTGGATTTCTGGGCTGCGTGGTGCGGTCCGTGTCGCGCCGTGGGCCCGATCCTCGATCAGCTGGCCATCGAATACGCAGGGAAGGCCAAGGTTGCCAAGCTCGATGTCGACGCGAACATGCGGACCGCGACGCGCTTCAACGTGCGTTCGATTCCAGCGATTCTGTTTTTCAAGGACGGAAAGGTTGTCGACACTGTCGTCGGCGCGTTTCCAAAGCCGTACATCGAGGAGCGTTTCAAGAAGCACGCGGCCTAACGCGAGGCGAGCGCTGCGCGTGCGTGCCGCGCCGCGCGGATCGGGGGCTTGTCCAATGGGCTGGCCCCCGTTGCTGTGTCCCCCAGCGCCATTTCAGCGTCATCTGGGATGGTGAAGTGCAGCAACGTGATAGCTGGCCCTCCATGTGAAGAAACGCGTCAGACGCCACGGCACTCTTGCGAAGGGGGGGAGAGCCAGCAGGCTATCGCCGCGTCTCTCACGGGAGGAGGCACGGTGCTGCGGAACAGACGACGGGTGAGCACGGGTCATCGGGGAGGAATCGCTATGGATTCTTGAGCGCGTTGTTAGGCGGGTTGTGCATTCACTGTACGTCACCCGAGCAGGCGACCACGGTGGCCAAGAGTGGGCTCGAACCGCGGCGTTCGGTGGTGCTCGCCGTGGGGGACGGGTGTGCCCGGCTGCACATCAAAGTCGGCCCAGGATCCTCGGCCACTGTAACGGCCGTGGACCAGGGGAGCGCGTGCCGCGCAGACGAGCTCGAAGTGCGTGCCGATTCCGCCCCTGTATTCGACGCAGCCACGGGAGTGCTGCGGCTCGCGATCGTGCTCAAGAACCTGGGAACGATCGCGATGGGAGCGCCGGCGCGCCTGACGTTTATCGCCGACAGCGCCAATCTCTTTGACCAAAACGGGAATCTCTTGCCGGGCAAGCCGGACATTACCGCCCAGAACGCCGACTCGGCGAATGCGAGTGGCCGGATCGGTGTCTGGCGGTGGGACGCGTATTTGGCGCCTAACGGTCAGTCGCAGGTACTAGCCGCAGGCGCCACGTCGCAACGCCGCTGGTTGGAGTTTCGCAGCCCGAACTGGAACAACGCGATCCGCATCTCGCTGAGCGCGTCGGCGGTGGAGCCGAGTCCGAACGTAGTGCCCGCGTTGCCGCCGCAGAATATTCCGAAAGCACTCATGGACTCGTTAGGCAGCATCGTCATGCCGAGTGGCCAGCTCGCGATTCCTGACCTGCTTGGAGTACAGTTCGTGCTGGGCGCCACACAGGTGCAACGGCAGGCCGCAATCGACGCTGTCAGCGGGATTGTCGTAGGCGGCTGGCGCTCTCTCTTTGATGAGAGTGGAACCTATTATGTGCTTGTTCCTACACAGCGCAACGTCGCCATGTTGCTCGACGCGGTAGAGGCGCTGGACGCTTTACCGCAGGTAGCCGGCGCGCACATTCTGTATCTCAATCCACGCGATGAGGCCGCATACAGGCGACCTAACGATGGCGCTGGTTTTCAGCGCGCCAAGTGGAGTGTGAGCCCCAACGCCGCGGCCGACACGAACTGGGCTCTCGAGCGGATCAGCGCTCCGCTCGCCTGGGGATGTGAAGTCGGATCGACATCACTGCGTATCGGTATCATCGATCAGTCATACAAGACCGGCTCTGAGGTCGACGCCAACGTGACCTTCTTCGGCGTGTTGCCGGATTCGGCCGTGGTATTTGGTGCTGAACGCCACGGTCTGCGGGCGGTATCCGTCGGCTTCACTGACGATCTACTCGTGCTGCAAGAGCGTATCGTCGCTGCGGGAAACGCGGGTGCAAAAGTCATCAATCTTTCGCGATCGAACTTGTGGCAGCGTGCAGCTCCCGACACGTCTGGCTCCACACAAGCATCGCGTGAAAACCACGACCGAATACGCAAGTCCGCAAATATCGTATCCACTGCGCTAGCCCGTCTGCGTGCCGCCCAGATCGAGCCTTTGCTGGTGATCGCCGCCGGTAACGACAACCTCGACGCGCGCTATTCTGGTTTCAATCATCCAGCGCACCGCGCGCTTGATAGCGCACAAGTGCTCGTGGTCAGCGGAATGATTCAGACAGGACAGCGCGACGACAGCACAAACTTTGGATCGCTTGTGTCGATCTACGCTCCCAGTCGCGACGTCGGCGTCATCAAGCCACTAGAGGTCGTGACATTAGATGGCGGCTCGTCGTTCGCGGCCCCTCTGGTCGCTGGTACTGCCGGCCTGTTGCTCTCGTTCGATCCTGGACAGCACATGACGACGAGAGAAATCAAGAGGCTGATCCTGGCAGGCGCCACCGACTCGGTGACCGAGCCTAACGGCATCAAGAAACCGATCCTTAACGCGTACGGCGCGCTCAAGAAAGCCGCTGAGCGACAGGGTGCTCCGCTGTGTGGCAATCGAATCTGGGCACGCGACGGCGCGCTATTCGCGCAACGCGGGCCTAACGATTTCGCAGGTCAGCAGCTTGTCGCGGAACCTCCGGACACCGAAATCGCGGCTATCGACGTGCAACATGGTGGACGCAACGTGTACTACACGGCGTTCACTGGCTACAACACGGAAACGGGCACAAGCACGCCCCATTCAGCGGTCTATTCGGCGCTGACGGGAACCTGGTCTCGTGGTCCGGATCCGTTCTTCGGTTTGGATACAGCCAGCGCCGGGGCAGCGCGATCGTATCGCGTGCAGTCACATGATGGCGACACCGTGGTTACCGTGGCCGCTGGCCCTGACGGTACAGGCGCCGACATTCTCTTCATCCAACTGGCGGACGGGTCGTCGGTTCGAAGTACCACCATAGCGGTAGGGACGGCTGGCTTACCGTTCACGTACTGCTCGGCGATTCTCCAAGGAAGCTGTGACCAAACCAACATCGCCGAACCGCTTGATGGCTTCCGACGGGTCGCGGCCGCGTATCCCCCGGTCGGCGACACCTCGCTGCTTGCCGTGAGTCGGCTGGCCGCTGACACTCAGTCCGTTCAAACGCCGGGCACGTGTCACGGTGCGCCCTGCATAGGAGTTGAGATCCGCTACTTCCTCACTCCACTACGCGCAGATCTCTACAAGATCCCGCTGAGCTCCAATCCCTTTCAGGCGACGCTCGTTCGCTCGATCTCAGACAGCATCATCTACCATGTCGGTTTCTCGGAAGACGGCCGAGAAAAGGTCTTGAGCGCAGGTCGTTCGATCGACACGACTGCGGCGCCGACGCACGGCTTCTCGGCCTCGTTTACGGTGCTCACCTGTCGCCTGGAATGGAGCGCTCCGACTTGGACGTCGCTCAGCGCGCTATACGAGATTGCGCCGGCGAGCGCCTGTCCGGGGCTCGGCTTCGCGGCTGATATTGGAGCAGGGACCTTCGCGCCGCGACGCCGGGCAGACCGCCTAACGGGGGGCTCGGTACCGCGTGCCCAACCTCGCCCCGTCTCAACGCAACGTCGCCACTGATACATTCCTGTGTGTCCCGTTGACCGCCCTTGGGCCGGACACCGAGTCCGGCCCTTTTTGATAAGTCGCCATCGACAGTACCATGCGCCGCGAAAACCACTTCGGCACGCTGTATGTCGTCAGCACGCCCATCGGCAACCTCGGCGACATTACCTACCGCGCTGTCGAAGTACTGCGCGGCGTCGCACTGATTTGCGCAGAGGACACACGGCACGTGCGCAAGTTACTCGATCGATATCAGATTAAGACCCGCGTCACGTCATATCACGAGCATAACGAGGCGCGCAGCACGCCAAAGCTCGTCGAGCGCCTAACGAAAGGCGAAGGCATCGCGCTCGTTACGGACGCCGGTACGCCGCTCATCTCCGACCCTGGGCAGCGGCTCGTCGCGGCGGCCATTGCGGCAGGTGTCGCCGTCGTTCCCATTCCCGGGGCATCCGCCCCTCTCGCCGCGCTCGTGGCGTCCGGACTCGACACGGACGCTTTTACGTTCGTAGGCTTCTTGCCACGCTCCGGGCGCGGGCGCGGTCGTGTACTAGCATGGCTCAGCGCGCTGGGGCACACGAGCGTACTGTTCGAGTCGCCAAGCCGCCTGGCCGAGACTTTGCTGGATCTTACGCAGAGTGGGCTTGGGCAAAGGCTAACTGTCGTGGCCCGAGAGCTGACCAAGCGGCACGAGGAGTTCCGGCGCGGAACGGTGTCTGAACTAGAGGCGTACTACCGCGATAACGCGCCGCGGGGTGAGGTCGTCATCGTCCTGGAAGGGCGAGGCGAAGAGCGCGAGGAGCTTGACGAGGGAGCGATGCGCGACCGGGCTCAGGTGCTGAAAGCACAGGGAAGCAGTACTCGGGACACGGTCGCCTCACTTGTCCGCGAGTTCGGGGTAGCGCGCAACCAGGCGTATCGCATCGCACAGGAGGCTGCAGAGTGAGACGCCAGTTCGTCGTCGGAGCAATGGTCCTGTCAGGGCTGAGCGCAACGCTCGGCGCGGCTCGTCATGAGCCACCGCGCCTGGCGATTGCGCGGCTGCAATACGACGGCGGTGGCGATTGGTACGCCAACCCCTCCTCGCTTCCAAACCTGCTCAAGGCGATCAACGATCGCACTGCATTCCGCGTGGAGCCGACCGAGGGGCGTGTGACGCTGACGGATGAGCGGCTCTTTGATTACCCGCTGCTTCATGCTACCGGGCACGGCGAAATGAAACTGTCGGAGGTCGAAGTTGCGCGTTTGCGTGACTACGTCCTGCGCGGCGGCTTTCTGCACGTCGACGACAACTATGGCTTGGATGAAAGCTTCCGCCGCGAGATCGCGCGCGTCTTTCCAGACCGACCGCTAGTTGACGTACCGCTGACGCACCCGATCTACCACATCGTGTATGACTTCCCGGGCGGGTTGCCTAAGATTCACGAGCACGACAACGTGCCGGCGCGCGGTTACGGCATCTTCATCGGCGACCGGCTCGCTGTGTTCTATAGTTTTTCGGCGGACTTAGGGAATGGTTGGGAAGACGTCGGGACGTATCCCGAGGACCCGCCTGAGCTGCACGAGCAAGCATTGCGCATGGGCATCAATCTGTTCGCGTACGCCATAACGAGTCGCCCCGCCATATGACCCTTCGCAACCTGGTCGAGCGAGAACGCCGCGGTGTAGTGCGATGGATCGCCGCCGCCGGAATCACGACGGCGATTTGTGTTGCCGCGGCGCTCTTAGCTGTGGGGACACTGCTGCTGGCGGATTCGCGCTGGCTGCGGTTGCCACGAGTAACTCCGTGGCTGGTGTGGCTGGCTGTGATCGGCCTCGTGAGCGCGACGATTTGGATCATCCGGCGGCGCTACGGCCGCATTACAACGAATGCCGGCGTTGCGCGCGCTGTTGAGCGCGAGCGCGCTTTGCGCGACGGCTCTGTCCGTACCGCGCTTGAAGTTGGCGAGGCGAGCTCGTTAGGCCGCCTTGGCGCCGCGATGGTGGCCGCCAAGCTCGAGGGCTTGAACGCACCGATCCTCGTTCCCGTGCTTCGTCGATCGTTGCGACGTGCAGCGTTGATGGGTGCCGCGCTCGTCGTCGTAGCAGTTGGTGTGCTCACAGCTGCCGCGGCTCGCTCGAGCGACGGCTTTGCGGCCGTTGTGCATCCTGTACGCGCGTGGCGCGGAACGCTGTTAGGCAAGCTCACGATCGAAGACGCGCCCAAGGTCGTGGAGCGCGGCGACGTCGTCACGGTGAAGGCGCTCGCTCCAGGCCGTTCGGACGTGAGCGTGCTGCAACGCACGACCGGTGCATCGTGGCGAGAGTCTTCGCTCACCATGACAGACGGCAGTGCCCCTCTCCGCATCGGCCCCCTCGACGCTGACCTCGCGGTGGCGATCACGGACGGTCGCGCCTGGAGCGATACTGTCAACATCCGCGTCGCCGATCGGCCGTTCCTCGGTGACGTCTCGATCCGCGCGATCTTCCCTGCCTACCTCGACAGGCGCGAAGAGACGCTTCCCACAGGTGAACCGGCGCGCGTTCCGCGCGGCACCGTCCTCGTGCTCGACGGGACGTCCTCGGCAGAATTGACGACTGTGCGCCTCGTGGGCGACGGCGCCGCGATCGATCTCACACCGAACGGCCGCCGCTTCTCGGGCCGCCTCACGGCCAGCACCAGCGCACGCCTAACGTGGGACGCCGTCGGCAAGTCCGGCAAGATCGCCGACGTCCCGGATCCGCTCGAGCTCGAAGTGCTACCTGACTCGACACCGACTGTCGACATTCTCGCCCCGGGGCGCGACACAATCGCTGCCGAAGGCGACTCGATAGGAGTCGCCGTGCTCGCGACAGACGATCACGCGCTGGGGAACGTGTCGCTGCGCATCAGTGTTTTGGCGCAATCTGGCGACGAGACCGGCAGCGATGTGCGCTCACTCTTCGCGCAGCGCAGCCAGCAGTGGTCCGGCGAGATGATGCTGAGCACGCGCGGGTACTCGCCCGGAACGACTCTCAAGCTGGTGGCGGTTGCAACAGACGCGTCGCCTTGGCGTCAAACTGCCCTGAGCCGCGAAGTGCTCGTGCGCATCCCGACGTTAAGCGAGATGCGCGACGCTGCCCGCGCTGCGGCCGATTCTACCGTCGCGCGCGCCAACTCCACCACGAACGCGCAAAAGGCACTCGAGAAGCGCACCGCGGACGCCGCTCGGCGCCAGCAGCGGCAGCAACAGCAGGCGAATTCGAAAGACAACCTCTCCTATGAGAGCGCTGAACAGGCGAAGAACGTCGCCAAGGAGCAGCGCGAGATCGCCGATCGCGTCGATCAACTGCAGAAAGCAGCGCGCGAACTGGAGCGCCAACTCAAGCAGGCCGGCGCGCTGGATAGCGGACTCGCAGCGCGGCTCCGCGAGACACAGGAGTTGCTGAAGCAGGCCCTAACGCCGGAGCTCGCGGAACAGCTCCGCAAGCTCGAAGAGTCGGCGCAGCAGCTCTCGGGCGAGCAAGCGCAGAAGTCGCTACAGGATCTCGCTGAGCAGCAGCGCAAACTGCGTGAGCAGCTCGAAAAGAGCGCCGAGATGCTCAAGCGTGCGGCACTCGAAGGGCAGATGTCCACGCTGCGCGAAGAGGCGAAGGATCTCGCCGAGCGCCAGCGCAAGATGGCCGACCAGTTAGGCAAGCAGCAGCAATCTGCCGCCGAGAAGCAGGCGAAGGAGCTCGCGCAGCAATCGCGCGATCTCGCCGAGGACGTGAAGAACCTCGAGCAGCGCCTCGCGCAAGCGAAGGCGGAGGCGGGCAAGGATCGCGTGCAGCAGGCGATGGATAAGATCAATGAAGCGGCGCGCGCCATGGAGCGTGCGGCGCAGTCGCAGCAGCAGAACCAGCAGAAGCAGCAAGGGCAGGGGCAGCAAGGGAAAGAGGGCGAACAGAAGCAGGGACAGGCACCGCCTAACGCGGCCGGCCAGTCCGGGCAGAACGCGCAGCAGTCGTCCAGCCAGGCCAAGGGCGAGCAAGGAAAACAGCAGGGTGGCAACGCGAACCAGGGTGGGCAGGAAGCCGCAAAGGAAGCCGCCGAAGCGATGAACCAGGCCGCCGATCAGCTCGGGAAGGCTCGCGAGCAACAGATCGGGGAATGGAAGTCGGAGCTGACGACGGAGCTGGATCGCGCGATCCAGGAAATGCTGCAGCTGGCGCGCGAGCAACGTTCGCTGGAACAGCAGGCACGCGACGGCAAGGCGCCTAACGAGCTGCGCTCGCAGCAGAGCGCGCTGCAGCAGGGCGTCGCCAAAGCCAGCGAGCGGCTCGAAGAAGAAGGAAAGAAGTCATCGCTCCTCTCGCAGCGCTCACTGCGCGCCGTTCAGGACGCCTCCAAGAAGGTCGAGGACGCCACCGCGCGAACGCAGGCTGCCCAGTCGTCGCAGCAGATGGCGACGGCGATGCGCGACGCGGGCGACGCGCTCAATCAGGCAGCAGCGTCGCTCGTACGCGATCGCGAGCGTGCCGGCGAAGCGAAGTCGGCTTCGGGGTTCCAGGAAATGCTGGAGCAGTTGCAGCAGATGGCCAAGCAGCAGCAGTCGCTCAATCAGTCGATGATGGACCTGCTCCCTCGCATGGGCGATGCGCAGGGCAAGCAGCAGGCACGCGCGCTGGCACGGCAACAACGCGAAGTCGCAGCGGGTCTCGAAGAGGCGGCCGATCGCGACAACACCGGCCGCGCCGAAGCGATGGCACGTGAGGCACGGCAGCTCGCGGCGGCGATGGAGTCGGCAACAGTAGACCCGTCGGTCTTGGAGCGGCAGCAGCGCTTGTTCCGCAAAATGCTCGACGCGGGACTGTCGCTGGAAAACGACGACGAGCGCGAGGACCAGGGAAAGCGTGAGGCGAAGCCCTGGACGGGCACTGAGGTGTATAATCCCGGCACCGCGGCAGTCAGCGGCAAGGCGGCGTCCAAGTTCCAGGCGCCGAGCTGGAACGACCTGCGCGGCCTAACGCCGGAAGAACGCCGGCTCGTCCTGGAGTATTTCAAGCGCCTCAATGCCGAGAAGCAGCCGTAATGGCGCAGCAGCCGCAGGCCTGATCGCTATCGCGCTGTCCCTCTCGCTCGCATGCGAGCGAGGGAAGGCGCAACAGCCGCAGCCAACGCAACCAACAGCGATCGCGCTGACGCGCGCGCTCGATCTCGAATCCAACGGTAAGTATCGCGAGGCGGTCGCGGCATTTCGCGAAGCCTTGGCCCTCGGGCCGCTCACGACTGTCGTGCTCGGATTGGAGCGCGTCTACTACCAACTCGGCCAGAGCGACTCGCTGCTACCGCTGCTGCGCAGCCTGCTCGCCGGGCGCCCGCGCGACCCGACGTTGCGCACGGTGCAACTGCGCACGCTCGTGATGCTGCATCGCGATTTCGACGCGTACGGGACGTTCATCGAGTGGGCAAATGCCTCACCGCGAGAATCGACGCCGTTTCGCGAGTACGCACGTTTACTGCTGGATCAGAATCGCACGGCCGCCGCCGACAGCGTGCTGCAGCTCGCCGCAAAGCAACTGAGCAACATGCAGGAGCTCGCCGCCGAGCTGGCGCAGTTGCGCGCGGCGTTAGGCCTGTGGGTGCCGTCCGCTCAGGCGTGGCGTGACGCGCTGCGCACGCAGCCCTGGCTGGATCAGTCGGGCGTGTATGCTCTGCTCAGCGCGCCGGCCGCCAAGCGTGACTCACTCCGCGCTGTACTGCGTGACGCGCCGATCGAGCTGGGTGCTCGTCGACTCCTGGCTGGGCTGGAACTGCGCTGGAACGCGCCGGCCGAGGCGTGGTCGTCGCTGCGCGACGTTCCGCCTAACGACAGCACGACGGCGGCGTGGGTCGAGTTCGCGGGTGAGGTAGAAGGACTGGAAGCCTGGGCGATTGCGCGTGACGCGTACGATGCGGCGCTGCAGCACGGCGCCCCCGCGAGTGTGCGACTGAAAGCCGCGGGAGCAGCGCTCAACGGCCGAGATCCGGCGTCCGCTATCACGCTGTTGCAGCCGTACGGCGAACGTCCGGACTCCGCTGTGCGCCAGGAGGTCCTGCTCTTGCGGGCACGCGCCCACTCCACGTTAGGCCATGCCGCCGCTGTGCGTGGAATCCTGCAGCAGTTCGGTGACGAGTTGAGCCTCGACATCCGCGACGAAATCGCCCGCGAGATCGCCTGGGCGTTCGTGCGCGGCGGGCAGCTCGACAGCGCGAAAGTTGCGATCGCGGCGACCGGCGACGATCCGCGCGCGCGCGCATGGATCGCCTTGTATGAGGGAGATCTTCAGGCCGCGCGCAACAAGCTGCGGCAACTCGGCGAGACGACCGCCGACGCTGTGCTCGCGCAGGCGCTGCTCTCACGCACGCGCGCAATTCGTTCACAAATGGCGGGGCAGGCGTTTCTCGCGCTGGCTCAACGAGATTCTGCACGCGCAGTCGATTTGTTCGTTTCCGCGGTCGGCGAAGTCGAGGACGCTGCTCCACTGCTTTTGGCGGCCGCGGCCCGCATCGCGAGTGCGCGGGCCGACTCCAGCGGCGCGAGCAAAGCGCTCATGCTCTGGGAGCGAATCGTACTTCGCCATGCAAGCGCTCCTGAAGCCGCAGAAGCAGATCTCGAGTGGGCACGGGCCTTGCGCCGAACCGGTGACAGCCAAGGCGCCATCGCGCGCCTCGAACATCTACTCCTGACGTATCCACAGAGCGCCCTCGCGCCGCAGGCGCGTCGCGAGTTGGATCTGGCGCGCAACGCAATCCCGCGCGCGTTTTAGCTTTCGCAGCAATGATTCGCGTCCTGTTGCCCCCCCGCCCGTTCGTGCGCGGCGCCGTTCTGGCGATCGCGCTCAGCGTGTCCCGCGTCGCCTTCGCGCAGCATCTCCTCATCCCGATGGACGATGCGCAACGGCAGCACCTCAAGGCCTATGGGCTCATGTTCAATGCGCTCAAGGAAGGGATGCGCGGCGAGTGGCTGCTGAACTACCGCGGCGGCGCATTTCTTCTTCCCGACGCACTGGACGTTAGGCGCAAGGCGACGATCGACGGGATCATCGTCGAGCCGCTCGCCAGCGCTGCGGTTGTCGCGCTCCGCTCGGAGCTTGCGGGCTCGAACATGGACGCCGTCCCGCTCGAAAAGGCGCCCAAGATCGCCGTGTACACGCCAAAGGAAGCGCCACCCTGGGACGACGCCGTCACGCTCGCGCTGCAGTATGCCGGTATCGGCTACGACAAGATTTGGGACGAGGAAGTCGTCAAGGGAGAACTGACGAAGTACGACTGGGTGCACCTGCACCACGAGGATTTCACGGGCCAGCTCAACAAGCTGTACCTCGGCTTCCGTGACACGCCGTGGTTCGTGCAGCAGCGCGATCAGCTGCTGCTCACGGCCAAACAACTCGGCTTCGCGACGATTCCGATGCTCAAGGGGGCTGTGGCGGAAAAGATCCGCCAATTCGTCGAGCGCGGCGGGTTCCTGTTCGCGATGTGCGGCGCAACCGAGACGTTAGGCCTGGCGATCGCAGCGCATCAAACGGACATCGCGGGGAGCTTCGCTGACGGAACGCCGATCGCCGACGACGTCGACGCCAAGATGGACTGGGAGCGCGCCTTTGCGTTCAACCGTGCGCACGTGGAGCCGTCGCCTTTCGTGAACGCGATGAGCGACATCGACGGCCACCAGGTCAACGTCCCCGCGCGGCGCCAGCCGTTAGGCCAGTTCACGCTCTTTGCGTTCTCGGCCAAGCTCGACCCGGTCGCGACGATGCTGGTGCAGGATCATCGCACAGTCATCCCTGATTTCTATGGAGTGACCACGAGTTTCTCGAAGAGCACGCTCAAGAGCGGCGTGACAGTTCTCGCATACGAGGAAGGCGCGCCGTGGGTCAAATACATCCACGGCGACTACGGGAAGGGGTCGTATACATTCCTGGGCGGACACGATCCGGAAGATCCGCAGCACAATATCGGCGCGGCGCCGACCGACCTTTCTTTGCATCCGGCGTCGCCTGGCTATCGCTTGATCCTGAACAACGTCCTGTTCCCGGCCGCGAAGAAGAAACCGCTCAAGACGTAGTGCTTGTGCCGTTCCAACTCGCCAGAGGAACGCGCCATCGGTACTCTGTGCCTCAACGCTGAGGTTGGAACGGCACTTGCCTAACGTCACCACCTCGACGTCGACATTCACGCCGCAGGCCGCGGCCGCGGTGCGCACCGCGATCCGCCTCGCCGGCGGGCGCGAGGTGTGCTTTGTCTGCACGATCGATCAGGCCGGGACGATCCAAACGGCGCGCGTCGTGGCGCGCGGCGACATCCAGAGTGTGCTTGCGCTGCCGGGTTTCGCCACTCGCGGCGAGATGCTGCTGCACAATCATCCGTCGGGAGAGCTGGAGCCGTCGGGCGCGGACATGGACATCGCTGCGCGCATGCACGACTCGGGGATCGGCTTCGCGATCACGGACAACGATGCGCGTGATCTCTATGTCGTCGTGGAAGTACCGCGTCCGCGCGAGATCGCACCGCTCGACCTGCAGGCTATCGACGACGATCTCGGGCCGGACGGACCGATCGCGCGCGGCCTCGCGCGCTACGAAGATCGCGAGAGTCAGCGCGCGTATGCGCGGGCCATCACGAAGCTGTATAACAGCGGCGGCATCGGCTTGTTCGAGGCCGGCACCGGCGTCGGCAAATCGTTAGGCTACCTCATTCCGGCGCTGCGCTGGGCGGCGCGCAACGGCGAGCGCACCGTCGTCTCCACGAATACGATCAATTTGCAGGAACAGCTGGTGGGGAAGGACCTCCCCTCAGTGGCGGCGGCCTTCGACGACCAGCCCGTCCGCTTCGCGCTGCTCAAAGGCTGGCGCAATTATCTCTGCCTGCAGCGGCTGGATCACGCCATGAGCATCGGCGCCTCGCTCTTCGAGGCGGAAGTCGTCGACGAGCTGCACACGATCGCGGAATGGGCGAAACAAACGCCTAACGGCTCGCTCAGCGACCTCGCTGTTGCGCCGCGCGATGAAGTCTGGGACGAAGTAGCTGCCGAGTCGGACCTGTGCGGCCGGCTGCAGTGCCCGTTTTTCTCGCGCTGTTTTCTGTTCGCCGCGCGGCGCGAGGCGGCGCAAGCAGACGTGCTCGTCGCGAATCATCACTTACTCCTCGCCGATCTCGCGGTGCGTCGAGCGTCGCAGAACTGGGATGACGCGGCCGTGCTGCCGCCGTACGCGCGACTCATCGTCGACGAGGGTCACCACCTGGAAGACGCCGCCGCAGCGCACCTTGGCGACTCGATCACCGCTCGCGGGCTGCAACGAGTATTCTCGCGCCTCGAGCGGCGCGGGAAGGGGCTCTTGCCCACGATGCGCCAGCGCCTCTCCGGCAAGCAGGATATCCTCAGCGCGGCGAGCCTCGATCACGTCGAGGGACGCTTGGACCCGGCGCTGCGCTCGGCGCGCATCAAGGCCGACGAAGTCTTTTCCTTACTGAACGAGCTACTGCTGTCCGCCGACGTGGCGATGCTGCGCCTAACGCGCGACTTCGACACGCATCCTATCTGGGAGGTCGGCCTCGACGCCGCGCTCACCGATCTCTCGCGTGAAATCGAACTGTTGGGTGAGGGCTTGCGACTCATTCGGGAGCGCATGGACGCCGACGAGGAGATGCGACAAGCGCACGCGCAGCTCCTGAACGAAATGGCCGGTGTCGCTCGGCGGCTGGCGGCGGCGCGTGACGCGCTCGAGGGAACTCTGCGCCCCTCAGGAAGCGCGCCAACGTCTGTTCGTTGGATCGAGGCGCGTGGCAAGGACCGCAACATCGCGGCGACGACAGTGCCGCTCGACCTCGCCCCTATCCTGCGTGAAGACCTTTTTCGGAGGGTAGATACCGCGATTGTTACGAGCGCGACGCTCACGGCGGATCGTCGCTTCGCCTTCCTGGCGAGCCGGTTGGGCCTGACGGAGTCGGATGTTGAGCCGGAAGTTGGCGTCTTCCCTTCGCCGTTCCGGTATCACGAGCAGGCGCTCCTGGCGCTCCCAACAGACGGGCCGGCGCCTAACGTGGATGCGCCAGGACATTTCGAGCTCGTCCTGCGCTGCGCGGCGGACGTCGCAGCCGCGGCTGACGGCGGCATGTTCGTCTTGTTCACGAGCAGGCGCGACGTGCGTGCAGCTGCCGACGCTCTGCGGTCGATGAGCTCGAGCGGCCGGTGGCCGCTCCTCGTGCACGGCGAAGATCAGCGCGACACGCTGCTGCGGCGCTTTCGCGGCGACGGCCGGGCGATCTTGTTAGGCACCGCCAGCTTCTGGGAGGGGGTGGATGTGCCTGGCGATGCTTTGCGCGCTCTCGTGCTCGCGCGCTTGCCCTTCCGCGTCCCCACCGAGCCGTTGGTTGCTGCCCAGGCAGAAGCCATCGAGGCGCGTGGCGGCGACGCCTTTCGCGATTACATGCTCCCGCACGCGGCGTTACGGCTCAAGCAGGGCTTTGGTCGCTTGATTCGTTCACACGCCGATCGTGGCGTTGTCGTGTTGTGCGATCCGCGCGCGGTGAGCAAAGCGTACGGCGAAGCGCTGCTCGATGCGCTTCCGCCGGCGCGGCGCGTCGTTGGTCCGTGGGAAGAAATTCGAAAGGACGTGGCCGCGATGTTCTTGCACGGAACAACGCCGCTGCCTTGGTAATGCACGCCTCCGACTCCCGATTCCCGATCCCCGCCCCCCGATGAAGATCGTCTGCGTCGGTCGCAACTACGCCGGTCACGTGAAGGAGATGGGGAACGTTTTGGCGCACGACGGCCCGTCCGAGCCACTGATCTTTCTCAAGCCGCTGTCTAGCCTCATCTCGTCAGGCGACGAGATCGTGCTCCCGCCGCAATCGCAGGAAGTGCACTACGAAGGAGAGATCGGGGTATTCATCGGACAGCGCCTCAAGAGCGTAACTCCACAGGGGGCCATTGCCGGAATAGCTGGGCTAGCGCCGGCGAACGACGTCACGGCGCGTGACCTGCAACGAAAGGACAGCCAATGGGCCAGAGCAAAGGGTTTCGACACGTTCTGCCCGGTTGGCACACCCAAAGCCACAACGGATGGGCTGGACTCGCTCGAGTTGGTGACACGCGTCAACGGAGAGGTGCGGCAGCAGGCACGCAGCAGTGAGATGATCTTTTCCATCCCGCAGATCCTGTCGTATATCAGCCATATCATGACCCTCGAGCCCGGCGATCTCGTGCTGACAGGAACCCCGGCCGGAGTGGGAAGACTAGTTTCAGGAGATCGTGTCGAAGTGGAAATTCTGGGGGTTGGTAGGGTGACAAATACGGTGAGGGGTTAGGGAAGCGGGGATCGGGACGCGGGATCGGACGAGCTACAGCCTGGAGCGCGATGATCGAGCTGAGACCGAGCAGGCCTAACGAGACGCGACGGAAGCGGGTCACTCCCGCTGCCGCCGTATCCGTTGTGCTGCACGTTGTCCTGCTCGTCGCGATGTGGTACGCGCTCGAGCTGCCCAATCCGCTCGGCGCGTTCCGCCCGTCAGACCAGCAGCGCGAAGAACGCCTGACGTACGTTGGCGTGCGGCCCACTGCTGCGAGCGTTCCCACTACGCGCCGGCTATCACCGACCGCTCGGCCTCCGGCTACGCAGCCACCGCCGGCTGCCGTGCCAGTTCCGACTCCGCGTGAGATCCCAACCGGCATTCCGCCCGTACCCGCACGTCCGCCGGTGAACCTCGGTCCAACGAGCGGGCCGGCTGTCGGTGGACAGGGAGCGGCCAAGGGTGTGCAGCCCACGTATGTCGATCCTCGCGTCTGGGTCGCCGCACCCGAACTGGAGACGGCGGCGAAGACTGACGAGCAGCGCATGGACAGCGCGGTGGCCGCGCGCATCAAGGCGCATAACGATTCACTCGTGGCCAACCGGTACAACCCTAACAAGTTCGAGCGCGGCGATTGGACCGTCGACGGGCCGGGGGGGAAGTGGGGGATCGACCCGCCGGGTGGTCAGCAGTTCATTCACCTCGGCAAGTTCAAGATTCCGGCAGCGCTCCTCGCGCTGATCCCGATCAACTCCGCGCCAGGCGCGGCCGCGCGCGAGCTGCAACAGAACCCGGCGCTTGCGTTACATCGCGCCGAAATCCCGTATCAGGCGCAGCGCGCGATCACGCACGAAGAGTTCCGCCGCGCTGTCAAGCAATTGCGCGAACGCAAGGATCGCGAGCGGAAGGAACGAGAGGAGAAGACGGTCGCGAAGAAACCGATCGCGCCGTCGCAGGATTAGCCGTAACTGCCGCACGGCGCGCTGACGTGACGCGACTGCACGGCAAGAGCCACTCGGATCAAGCGGCTGAGCGGATCGGGCGTCACCGTGGCGGTCTCGATTGCGCAAAAACGTCTTTACAACAAGAAAGACACGTGAATTGCCGGATGTACTTGCTCTTCACGTGTACGGGAAGGATCCGGTCTATCCGTATATCCGCTTGATCCGAACAGCTCTTGCTCTTGCAGTGGACGGTCCTTACTGTCGCCTAACGCACAATTACTCGCTTGCGAGCGAAGAGCCGCTCTCTGTCTCGCCATTATTCGGCGCCTGCCGCACGGAACGAATGACGGTGGCGACGACTCCCAAAATCGTAAAGTCGTCCCCAGGCCCGAACACGAGCTGAGTAGGCTCGGCGTCCGCCGTCAGTAACGCGACGGCAGCTCCGCGATGCTCCAGCGTGCGTACGATGTACGTATTGCCGGTGCGAGCCACGACAAGATCGCCGTCTCTCGCGCGCGCCGCCGGGTCCACGAGCACGAGATCGCCACGCGCCAGCCCGCGGCCGCTCATGGCGTCGTCAGGCACCTGCACCAGGAATGAGTCGTCCGCCGTCACGAAGCCGCGATCCATGGCGACGTACTTCGTCGTTTCGTCGCTCAGCAACGCGGGTAGATCGGAGTGCACGGCGTCGTACAGCGGGATCGGCTGCACATTCCCGATCGATGAATAGCCTAACAACTTGACGCCTCGGGACCGCCCTGGCGCGCGCTCGATGTATCCCTTGTCCGCGATGCTCTGAAGGAGCGCTGCCACGGTCTTCGTCGAGCGGATCTGAAAGCGCTGCCCGATCTCACGCACGCTCGGCTGATACGTGTGCTCCGCGAGAAAGTCGATCAGATAGTGATAGACTTTGCGTTCGAGCGGCGTGAGCGGATCGGGCATCGCGTTAGGCGTGCATCGCGGCGAGCGCGGCGTCCAGGCGCTTGAGCGAGACGTCGCGCCCCAAAAGAACGAGGACATCGAAGATCCCCGGACTCGCGCTCGAGCCCGTGAGCGCGACGCGCAATGGTTGGAACAGCGCTCCCGCGCCGATGCCTCTGGTCTGCGCGAGCTCACGCAGCGCCTCCTCCAGCGCCGCCGCGTCCCAGTTGCTCGCTGCCAAGCGCTCACGCGCTGCCTGCACGAGGTCGCGTGCGCCGTCACTCCAGTGTTTCGCCGTCGCCGCTGGGTCGAACTGAACTGACTCCTGGAAGTACGGCAGTGCCTGGCGCACCACCTCGTCGATCGTGCGCGCACGGACGCGCAGCAATTCCAACAGGCGTAGGTACCACGGCATGCGCTTCACCAGCTCGTCCGCGGTTGCGAGGCCGGCCGCGATGACGTGCGGTGTGATGAGCGGCTCGAGTTTCTCGAGCGGCATATGCGCCAAGTGCTGCCCGTTCATCCACTCGAGCTTCTTTAGATCGAAGACGGCCGCCTTCTTGAGCAGCCCGCTCTCACCGAAACGCTGGATGAGCTCCTCGCGCGACATGACTTCGATGTCACCACCTGGAGACCAGCCTAACAGCGCGAGGAAATTCACCATCGCGTCGGGCAAGATGCCGTGATGCTGATAATCGCCCACCGCCGTTGCTCCGCGACGCTTGCTCAGTTTCTTGCCATCTGTGTCGAGGATGATGGGGACGTGGGCGAATCGGGGTAGTGGGGCGCCTAACGCCTGATAAAGAAGGATCTGTTTTGGCGTGTTGGGGATGTGTTCGTCGCCACGCATGACAATGGTGACTCGCATGGCGAGATCGTCGGACACGACGGCCAAGTTGTACACCGGCGTGCCATCCGAGCGCAGGATGATAAAATCCTCGATGTCTTTGTTCGGAAACGAAATGGGCCCGTGCACCATGTCGTCCCACGCCGTAGTCCCTTCAGGCACGCGAAAACGAATTGCGAACGGCTCGCCGCGCGCCACGCGGCGCTGTTCCTCCTCTGGCGAGAGCTGGACCACACGGCGATCGACGCGGAACTGCTCGCCGAGTTTCTCTGCCGCCTGCCGCATCCCCTCCAGTTCCTCCGCTGGTGTGAAATCGCGATACGCAGCGCCTTTCGCGAGCAGCGCCCGCGCATCGCGCTGATGCTGAGCGACGTTAGCGCCCTGATACACGACTTCCTCATCCCAATCCAAGCCCAACCACTTAAGGCCGTCGAAAATCGCCTGCGTGCTTTCCGGCGTACTCCGGGCGCGATCTGTGTCTTCGATGCGAAGCAGGAACGTGCCGCCGTGCTTGCGTGCATACAGCCAGTTGAAGAGCGCCGAGCGTGCGCCGCCGACGTGCAAGAAGCCCGTCGGCGAAGGGGCAAAACGCAGGCGAGGGGCGGGAGAACCGGCGGAGGCTGTCATCGTTAGGTGCGGCAGCGGACAAGGCCGCGCGCCGCGAATGACACAACGACGGGGAAGCCGCAGGACTGTCGTCCTCGCTCCCCGTCGATTAACGGAGAGAGAGGGATTCGAACCCTCGATAGAGGTTTAGACCCCTATGCCGGTTTAGCAAACCGGTGCCTTCAGCCTCTCGGCCATCTCTCCAGGATACCGCGCGCGCGATGCGGCGCCGCATCTTATGCCCCGCCGAGTATGGAAACAAGGACTGACAATAGGTGCAACTTTGCTGTAAGCGCGGGTGTCCTATGCACGTTGCCGTCGTCGATCCGCTGTCATCCTCCTAACCGAGGTAGCATGCCGGCCTTCGCTCGATTCTTCACGATGGCGCTCGCGCTCGCTGCGCTGACGCGCTCAGCTCATAGCCTCGCGCAAAACACTCCTCCCTCCCCAACTGGCACACAGCCCACGCTTCGCGTCTTCATCGACTGTCACACGTTCTGTGACGAAGATTTTCTGCAGACCGAGATGAGTTACGTCAGCTTCGTGCGTGATCGCGAAGCGTCGGATGTGCACGTGATCATCACGTCCGAGAACACCAGTGCGGGCGGCAACGCGTACACCCTCACGCTGCTTGGCCGACGCGCGTTCGCGCGACTCACGGATACGCTGACCTACACGACGCTGGCGACCGACACCAATGACGAGCAGCGGCGCGCACAGCTGCGGTACCTAACGCTGTCGCTCATGCGGTACACGGTGCGCACGAGCACCGCACCCGGCCTGTCGGTGACGTACCGCGCGCCGACGACTGCCGCCGTGACGCAGGCGAAACCGCAGCGCGATCCCTGGAACGCGTGGGTCTTCCGTTTCGGCACGAACGGTGGCCTGGAGCGCGAAACCAATCAGCGTTCGTCACGGGCGCAGCTCACCTTCAACGCGAATCGCGTGACGCGCGCCTGGAAACTCACAAACAACGCGCGCGGGCAGTACCGCGAACAAAAGTTCATAGTGACGGACTCATTGGACAGTGAAACGATTACAGACTACTCCCACACCGCGAGCTTCAACCACCTCTTGGTGAAGAGTCTGACCGAGCACTGGTCGTTAGGCGAGCGCGTGAACGTCAGTTCGTCGACCTTCCTCAATGAGAAGGTCTCTGTGCGTGTGGCGCCGGCGTTGGAGTTCGACGTGTTTCCGTATTCGCAATCGACTCGGCGGCAACTCGTCGTGCAGTACTCAGTCGGTGTAAAGCACATCCGCTACGAGGACACCACGCTCTTCGGCAAGCTGCGTGAGGCCATCCCCGACGAGCAGCTCGTTGTCGCCGCCGAAGCGGTTCAACCGTGGGGCAATGTCTTCGCAAGCCTGACCGCGGCGCACCACCTGAACAACACGGATCGCAATCGTCTCACAGCATTCGGATTCATCGATGTGCGCATAACCAAAGGCCTGTCGCTGAACTTCTTCGGACAGGCATCGCGCATCCGCGACCAGGTCAACCTGGCCAAAGGGTCGCTGGAGCTTCAGGAGGTTCTGTTGCGGCGTCGCCAACTCGCGACAGGATACTCGATCGAATTCAACGTGGGGATGAGCTACACGTTCGGGTCGATATTCAGCACCGTTGTGAACCCGAGAATGCAGCGTGGCGGCGGCGATTTCGACTGCTGCTAACCCCCGTGCCCTGCCGCCGTGCGCTCCAGTACGCCGCGGCCCTTCTTGGCGAGCGTTATCAGCCGTGAAGGGTTTCTCGAGCACGTGATGCCTGTCCACGTCATCATGTCCGCTTGTCGGTGCCGCTTCACGGAGGGCACAGGATTCGAACCTGTAAGGGTGTCACCACCCGGCGGTTTTCAAGACCGCTGCCTTACCAATTAGGACTAGCCCTCCCAATTAAGCCGCAAGGTCACTGCTCCGTCTCCCTCGTCGCAAGTGGCCACGGGCAGCCCGGAGCGCCCGAACCGGCGAGCTGAGAAACAAAAAGGCCGCCCGTAACGGGCGGCCACGTGCTCGGGGTGCTGAACGCGTTAGGCGCGGCGTCGCCAGCGATGCAGCCCCGCACCGCCGAGTCCAACCAGCCCCGTCGCGAGCAGTGCGAGCGACGCCGGCTCAGGGGTGACGGTCGGTGCGGTGCAAGCTGCATCGTACGGGCCCGTATTCACAGTGCCGTTGGTCGAGACGAGCTTGGTCGAGCAACCCTGCGGGCCGCCTTGCCCATGGATCGCCCAGTTTTGGACGTTTATCTGGGCTAGCGTCGCGCCAGTCACGTTGAACTGGAACGTCGCCGCCTGATTCGCTCCGAGTGCTCCGTTGATACCGTTCTGCGTGTCGACTCCAACTACCTGCTTTTGAATGCCAGACCCACTGAGGCCGGCGGAACCTAACTGCCACTGCGAGAGGTTGACGCCTGTGACAACGAGACTTCCGGCGACGTAGGCAGTGGTCTTGGGCAGCCCCCAGATACCAATCTGTGTGAATTGCGTGCCACCCCATGTGCCGTTTGTTCCGGAGAGGTTGGTCACACTGATTAGCAGTTGTACCGCTCCGTTCCCCAGGAGGACCTTGGTGATATTCACCGTGGCGCACGTAGCGAAGGAGCTTCCGCCGCAGATCGCCTGCGCTTGGCGCGGCATCCCGGCACCTAACAACGCCGCTGCGCCGAAGGTCAACACAGTCTTTCGAAACATGGCAGCTTTCCCAAAAGTTAGAGCGGCTATCTCTCCCACTTCCACGACAATCGCGCGAGCCACAAGAAGAACCCCGAATACAGCAGGATCTGCACCACTGTCTTTACACTGCTGGTGACCAAGGCCTGACGCGGCCCGGGCTCGGTGATGGTGCCTAACGCCAGCGGCAAAGTCAGTCCGTAGAGCACCGCACCGACAAGGCACCAGATCGCGAGCACCGCAGCGACTACTCCGACCGCCCGCGTCACTCCCATCGCGCTGCGCGTTGCGGCGCTTGCGAATGCGAGTCCCAGGCCCATCGCCGGGACCGGCAGGTTGTTAAACATCGCAGTGACCGTCCCAAACTCCCAGTCGGCGTTGCCGAAGCGTGGCGGCGTCCATGCCAACACGAGATCGACGAGACCGACCACGACAAGCACTACTCCCACGCCGCCTAACGCGATCCAGCCTGGATGCTGCTTAGCCTCGTTAGGCTTTCCTGAAGGACCGATGAGTGCCGCCATTGCCCGTCACGTGTTCAGCGTGCCGCACGAGCATATGGCGAAATCACCAGCCGAGCGACGCTGCCAATATTCAATACGCTGGCAGACTCCGCCATTGTTGCGCACGTGATGTCGCACACAGTCAACGATCGGGCAAGGCGACCGAATGCTTACCGCGCCATGCAGAGGGTTTCCGTGGTCAGCGCTGTCGAGTGTGATCAGCGATTTCCCGCCTGTCGCGCAGAGCCATCGGCGGGCCGCGTGGGCAATGATGGAGCTAGGTCTTAGTTCGCAGCTCGTAACTCGTAGCGGACGTACCTACCTAGGACCTTAGAGCTAAGAGCTATCTCCTGCGCCGTCGCCTCGTCCAGCGCATGCCGCCAAGCGCGGCCAGCCCGGTAGTGAAGAAGAGCAGCGTGATCGGCTCAGGCGTGAGAACGGCGCTGCACAATGCTGATGCGCTGCGAGCCTCGCCCAGTGTACCGTCGCGCGCAACCATGTCAGTCGAGCAGGACCCATCTACCGCTTCGGCATGCAGCTCCCAATCGCGGATGTTGACATCGTCGATCGCAACTCCCGAGAGATCGAATTCGAACGACGCTGGCTGCTTTTGCGTGAGTCCCAGGGCAATGCCTCGGCGCAAACGGACGCCGCGCAGATCCGGTCGCATGCGCAGTTCCTTTGGAATCGAGTCGTCTTCTGCCGAGAGTGATGCCAGTCGCCAGTCGGTCTCGATGGCTCCGCCGCCGACGACAAGGCTTCGTGCGACATAACGCGCATTCTCGGAGAGTCCCCAGAGTCCAAAACGCGTGAAGGTGATCCGCTCGTATGTTCCAGCGAGTCCGGCCTGATTCAGCACCTCAATGCGGATGCGAATGTTTCCATTGCTGAGCAGAACCTTCGTGATGTTGACGGACGCGCATGTCGTAAAGGTGCTTCCGCCGCACACCGGCGTCGCGCGCGCCAGCGAAGGCGTGATGAGAAGCAGCGCGATCGCCGCCTTGCATGCTGTCACTTTGTAAGCCCGCATACCCACTCCAGGTCAATTTTCTCGTCTGCAGCCTGCCGTCGGCATGCAGAGGGGGAATGGGTGCCTAACGCGAATGTCGCACTCGCAGGAACGACATAGCCGTTAGGCCTGGCTGGGGGCTGCCACGGTGGCGTACAGAACAACTCACCCGTTTCGCGGAGGCATTTGCGCATGATGCGCAATCGACCGGACTCGTCCGCCTGACGCCCTCGATCCTAACGAATTTGTATAGAAGAATCGGGCCACGGCCCGCGCGCGGCGCCGCCGATACGGGCTCGGCCGCTATCGTTGCCTGTGCCAAGCGAACCGAGCCAGATACAAAAAGAGCGCCTCAGCCCGTCATTTCTTCTTGCCGAGGGTGTCCACAGTCAGCGGGATCGCCTCCGGCGCGCGCGCTGTGTCCGTCGGTGCGTAGCGTCCCATCTCGCTCGGTAGCGGCACGTTGAACCAGTGGTTGAGCCGCGCGGCTCTTACAACACGGTCCGCGCGCGCCAGCACTGAATCGGCCTTTGCGTTGTCGCCCTTTGAGCGCAGGATGTCCGCCAGAAGAACGCCGGTGGTCATGTATAGACCCGGAATCCCGGCGGAAGGCGCGTCGATCCACCGGTCGCGCGCGATCAGCGACTCCGGCGCGATGTACACCTTCTCCCAGAGCAACTGCGTCGTCTTGAGGTCGACAAAACCTTCGCCTGGATATAGCAGCGTGTCGGCGCCCGGCGTCGGGATGTGTCGCATCAACTTCTTCACGAGCCCTTGCGTGAGCAGGTATGGGCCCAGGCCCAATTCATTGCCGTAACCGCCTGACGTGCGACTGAAATAGATCGATCGATCCGGGTTCTGCTTGATCATCTCGAGCACGAACAGATCTGCCTTGGACAGCATTTTCGGCTCGATCTCGGCGCGGATCCCTTCTGCATCGAAGACGCTGCGCTCGCCGACGGGATATGTGAGCGGCACCTGATCGGCGGCATCCAACGTCCATCCAACGATCGGCTGCTTCGGGAACGGCCACGAGCGCGACTTCCACACGTCCGGCGCTTTCGTGGAATCGAATGGTCGCGCGGGTTGGCGGATCAGCTGCCGAACGTACCAGTCGGTGTTGAGCAGCGACGTGTTCGCTACGATGACGTCCTGCCGGATTTTTTCGACTTCCTGCGCGTACCACAGCGGGAATGTGTCGTTGTCACCGACCGTGATGACGACGCCGTACGGCTCCACCGAATTGAGAAGATCGTGCGCGAAGTCTCGCGTGCTGGTATCACCGGCACGCGTCGAGGAGTACCAGTTCGTGAACAGCGGAATGAACGCCAGCGCGAGCACGGGTGCCGCGAGTGCCCAGCTACGCTTTGTGGGAAGCTCCACTAGCTGCTTGCCTAACCGCACTGCCTGCGCGCCAACCAGCGCCGCCACCGACTCCCATACGAACACCAAGCCTAACGCGGCCCAGACACTCCAGGCGCTGAAACTCCATAAGTAGAAGTAGTCTCGGTCGCGCACCTCCCTCGCCACACTTTCGCCGAGCTCGGGCGCCTGCGACGCGCCGTACTTGAAATTCAAGTAATAGATGAGCAGCAGCGTCATCGTGAACATCAGCGGCCCGAAGAACCAGAAACTCTGTCTATCTCGTTTCCAGTGCACCCAGCCGCCGAAGAGTCCCAGCACGAGGAAGAGTGCGGCGAGCACCCCCTGCGCGACTTGGTGCTGGCCGTACGGATCGCGCAGCCACTGCCACTTGAAGTACATCCACCACATGCCGATTTGCGCCGTGAACGGCGCCTGGCGCTCGAACACGGATGGCTTCGCATACTGCTCGCGATCGAAGTTGTACTTGAACGCGCGCCACGTCTCCTGGCTGAACGTGCAGCTCCAACCGATCTCCGTGCGGCACCCCGTCGTCTCCCCCTCGTTGATCACGGGGAAATAAGCCGATCGAATCGGCTGAGTGGCGAAGGGTGTCACGCCTAACGCCACTGCTCCGGCACACACCAGAAGCAAGCGCCAGCGGATCAGCGTCGCAGGACGACGAATGAGAACAGCAACGCCCACGCTTGGCGCAGCGAGGAATCCCGCCATATGGTTGGCGTAGCCGAGTCCCAACAAGTACGCGATGAGGACGAGCAGCTTGTCGGCCTTGGGGCTGTCCGGCTCATCGCACCAGCGCACAGTGAACCAGGCGACCAGCGCCACACCAACCAGCGCGACCGTGTACACCTTCTCGTTCACGACAGCCTGACTCCAGACCGTAAAAGCCGTCGCGCCGATCAGCGCGGCGAGCGCGCCGCCCGCAATCCGCTGCCACCGTTCGGCCAACCAGCTTACGAGCACGCGCTCGGTGATGAGGAACCACATTCCCGCCGAAACCGCGGCGCACACGGCAGCCAGCAGGTTGACGCGCGCAGCCACTGTTGGGGCGACCGGGAGGATCGAGAACACGCGCCCGAGCAGCACGAAGAACGGATTCCCCGGCGGATGCGGCAGCCCTACGATGTACGCTGCCGCGATGTATTCGCTCGTGTCCCACATAGCCGTCGACGGCCCGAGCGTGATCAGGTACAGCACGAAAACACTGATCGATGCGATTGCTGCCGCGATGTACGACGGCCGGTAGTCGAGATCCGAATTAGTTGTCCTAGCGGCGGTTGCGGTCATTTGCGGTCGGGTCAGTTGCTACCAGCGAGGCGAGCTTGATAAGATCGCCGGGTGCAAGTAACGATGGTAGGCTCACTTAGTCACGAGCCAGCGCCATGATGACGCGGGACACGCGATAGGCTGTGAGCGCGTCGGCGGCCACGTAGCGCACCGTCAGTCCATTGACACGGGTCATACCGGGAACGTTTGCAGCTGCATCGGCCCACGCCATTTGCCCTAGCTCGATTTCCAGTGTGACGGGCGTTGCGACGCGAACGGGGCGGATCGACGCGCGCCGTCCCAACGCAGCCTTCACGCCCGCTGCGATCCGCGTTCTGGCTTCCTCCGGATGCAGCGTGCGCGCCGCCGTCATCGCGATCCCTTGCTTGACCACCACGGCCTCGATTCCAGGGAAGAAGGCCTTCGCTTCGGCGGCGATCTTGTCATCGCCGGATATCAACACCACCGGAACGCCGAAGTGCCCAGCGACCATTCCGTTCAAGCCGTACTCGCCGACTTCCTGTCCGTTGATGCGAACATGTTTGAGAGCGCCGGAGAATGTGTGGCCCAGCACGGACGCTGCCTCGGAGCCGTGCGCGTGGTAGCCGATATAGATCGCGGCGTCGAAGGTGGAGTCGAG
>Ga0187893_10002422_pt1 | contig 41097 bp, 52 predicted proteins | sample MA1701074metaG_FD_139574 | JGI IMG/M metagenome (GOLD analysis project Ga0187893, IMG submission 139574) | White microbial mat communities from a basaltic lava cave in the Kipuka Kanohina Cave System on the Island of Hawaii, USA - MA170107-4 metaG ...
CCGTCATCCAGTGGATCAAAAAGACCGCCCGCGGCTTTCGCAACGCCGAGCACTTCAAGACGGCGATCTACTTCCACTGCGGGGGCCTGGATCTTTACCCACACGAAAGCCGGTAGAGCCAGAGATCATAGCGATTCGACGAGGCGGGCGCCCGCCGTGCGCGCACGTGCATCGTGGTCCCGCTCGACGGCGGCAGCGAGGCGGAGCTTCTAGCCCTGGCGGCCTCGGTCGAGCGACGGTCCGAGCACCCCTTGCCGCGGGGATCCTCCGCGCCGCCGAGGGCCGAGGCCTCGCGCTGGACGAGCCCAAAGAGTTCGAAGTGTATCCCGGGGAAGGGGCGTCAATGGAGCACGCGCGCCCTCTGTGGCACGGAAAAGCTCATGGCGCGGGGCCGGGTCGAGGTACCCGAGGCCGTCCTGGCCCGCGTCCGGTCTCTGGCCGCGGAGGGGAAGTCGGTGGTCCTGGTGGCCATGGGCGGCCGCCTGCTCGGCCTGATCGCGCTGGCCGACACGCGGCGCCCCGAGGTGCCTGGAGCCCTCGACGCCCTGCGCGCGCTCGGCGTCCGCCGGATGCTGCTCCTGACCGGCGACCGTCGGCAAGTCGCGGCGGCAGTGGCCCAGCAGCTCGGGATCGACTTTCAGGCGGAGGTGCTCCCTCAGGAGAAGATCCGTCTGGTCGAGCGGCTGCAACGGTCCGGCCACGTGGTCGCGATGGTCGGTGACGGCATCAACGACGCGCCGGCGCTGGCCCAGGCCGACGTCGGGATCGCGATGGGCGCCGCCGGCACGGACGCGGCGATCGAGGCCGCGCACGTGGCGTTGATGCAGGACGACTGGCGCGTGGTCCCCGAGGCGATCCTGATCGGTCGGCGGGCCTTCCGAACCATCAAGCAGAACCTCTGGTTCACCGCCGCATACAACCTGGTCGGCATGCTGCTAGCCGCCACGGGCTGGCTACCGCCGATCGCTGCCGCGGCGGCCCAATCCCTGCCCCGACGTCGTCGTGATGCTCAACTCTTCGAGGTTGTTGCGCACCCGGTGAGCCCCCTTGTCCCTGGGGCCCACCCGCTGCGCGTGTCGCGGGTGTAGAAGTTGGGGTTCGGCAAGGTTCTCGGCGCCGTGAGCCCTCTCGTCGCCACCACAGCGAGTGCGCTTCCGGTCTGGTCGCCGCGTGACTCGCGCCGCAGGCTCGTCCGCTCACGTGAGCTGGCGTCGAACGAACCACACCACGATCGGCGGGAGGACGATCCATTGAAGAACGGGAGATAAGCCGACTTCGAGCAGGGGAACGACGGGCATTGCCTCTCCATAGGTCCAGCGGCCGAGGACCTGAGTCGCCAGCCACTCCATCACGATCGTGGTCAAGACGCCGACCGCCACGAACCCGCTGACTTGCCGGACCGTCGGCCGAAGGACCCAGCTCCGCGCGCGTCCGCAGGCCGCGACCGTCCAGAACGCGACCAGCGAGATGAAGACGTCACCCAGCGTAGCCCGGCCGCACACCAGGATGGCGCGCCAGTGCTCGGCCGATGACATTCCGGCGAACAGCGGGACCTGCGCGAACTCCCAGGTCAGGTTCAGGAGAAAGGCGAAGATCGCGACGTTGGTCTCGGGCGCCTCGAGGATCCCGCGCACGCCCATTACATAGCCGGTTGGTGAATCCCTGTCCAGCCCACGCACGAATCCTTGACGGGGCGTCCGGCATCTACCATACTGGGTCGACGTCATGGGCTCGCGTCGCGTTCTCGTCTTGTGCTTCCTGGCCGCCTGGGTCCTACTGGGCCCCGTCGCCATGGCCTTCGAGGGCTGCGCGGCAATGGGAGCGATGTGCGAGGGGCCGTGCGGCGTCTCCTCGAGCGCGATCTTCACTCCGGCCCTCTGGGTCGCGCCGGTCCCCACCTCATCCTTGAACGTCGTTATTGACAGGCAGCTTCCGGCGAATACCTTCGCCGGTCTCGAACGCCCGCCGAAGTCCATCCCCCGCTCCGCGTAGTCCGCTGTAACTCGTTCCCGAAAAAGGAGCTTTCTGCTGCGGCCGAGGTCCATCCGGTGATGGACTGTCCCCGGGGCGTCCTGGGGAGCCGCGAAAAAGGGGGATTCTCTATGTATCGGTTCGCCCTGGTCTTGCTTGCCGTTTCGACAGCACTTGGCGTGTCGGTCGGTACCGGACACGCCGCATCCTCGCTCCGTGACACCCTTGGCGAGCACTTCAAGCTCTCGGGAATCGAGGTGCAGAACCCCTCCGGCGAAGGGCATGCCATCAAGAAGGGCACCGTCCTGTCGCTCCAGGCCGACGGGATCCCGGCCAACCCGCTGCGGGTCGTCCAGCTCAACAGCAAGTCCCCACGCTTCCACGTGGCGGACTACGCTCGCGTGGAGGTGGACCGGGAGGGCCGGCTCAAGGCTAGCCCGGGCGAGCTGGCACTCGCCAAGGGCACACGACTGGTAGTCCTGGATCTCAAGGTCGGCGCGGACCGGGTGCGCCTGTTCACGCATACCCTCGAGCCGATGCGGCTGCCCGACGGGAAGGCCGCGTACGGTTGCGCCGAGTTCGTCTTCTCCTTCGATCCGGCCGTGCTGGACCGCGCGGATGCGGCGACGGTGGCCGCCCACATCAACCAGTGGCTCTCCATCGATTCGGCAGCATAGGCGTCCGGTAGGTTCTGCCGATGATCAACTGGCTGATCGAGGTCTCGCTGAGAAACCGCGTGTTGGTGATCGCGGCGTTCCTGCTCCTGGCGGGCTGGGGGTACTGGGCGCTGCTGACGACGCCGATCGACGCGATTCCCGACCTCTCGGACAACCAGGTGATCGTCTTCACGGACTGGCCGGGGCGCTCGCCGCAGGAAGTGGAGGACCAGATCACCTACCCGCTCACGGTGAGCCTCCAGGGCTTGCCGGGCGTCAGGGTGGTCCGGTCCTCCTCCGCCTTCGGCTTCTCCATGATCAACGTGATCTTCGAGGACCAGATCGATCTGTACTTCGCGCGCTCTCGGGTGCTCGAACGCCTGAACCTGCTCACGAAGTCGCTCCCATCGGGTGTCGTCCCGACCCTGGGGCCTGACGCGACCGGCGTCGGGCACGTGCTCTGGTACACCGTGGAAGGCAAGGGGCACTCGGCCCGTGAGCTCCGCTCGCTGCAGGACTGGTTCATCCGCTACCAGCTCAACGCGGTCCCCGGTGTGGCCGAGGTCGCCAGCGTGGGCGGGACGGTTCGCCAGTACCAGATCGACGTGGACCCCAAGCGCCTGCGGGCCTTCAAGGTTCCCTTCTCGGCCGTGGTGGGTGCCGTCACGCGGAGCAACCGCAACGTCGGCGGTAACGTGGTGGAGGGCAGCGGGACATGGTCCGTGATCCGCGGCCTCGGCCTCGTGGAGAGCGTCCGCGACCTCGAGCAGGTCGTGATCGGCGCGGACAACGGCGTGCCGATCTTCATCCGTCAGGTCGCCGACGTCAAGGTCGGTGACGCCTTCCGGGCGGCGGCCCTGGTCAAGGGTACCGAGGAGGCAGTCGGCGGGGTGGTCGTGGCCCGGTACGGGGTCAGCACCGTGGATGTGATCGCCCGGGTCAAGGAGAAGATCGCGGCGCTGCAGGCCGGCCTCCCGCCCGGGGTCCGGATCGTGCCGTTCTACGATCGGTCGGAGCTCATCCGGCGGGCGGCGGATACCCTCAAGCGGGCGCTCGTGGAGGAAGCCGTCGTCGTCACGCTCGTCAACATCCTGTTCCTCCTCCACCTGCGGTCGGTCCTCATCGTGACGATCCCGATCCCGCTCGCGGTGCTGACCGCGTTCCTGTTCATGCGGTACCTCGGGATCACCTCGAACATCATGTCGCTGGCGGGCATCGCCATCGCGATCGGCGTGCTGGTCGACGCCGCGATCGTCGTCACCGAGAACGCCTTCCGGTTCATCGAGAAGCGCGGGATCGACACGCGGGACGGCCCGGCCGTCAGTGCTACCGTCCTGGACGCGACACGCCTGGTCGGGCGGCCGATCTTCTTCTCGATGGCGATCATCATCCTGGCCTTCATTCCGGTATTCGCCCTCACCGGGCAGGAGGGCAAGCTGTTCCATCCGCTCGCCTTCACCAAGACCTTCGCGATGGTCGGGGCCACGATCCTCTCCGTGACGCTGGTTCCGGTCCTGTGCACGTTCCTGATCGGCGGGAGAGTCCGGAGCGAGGAGTCGAACGCGATCATGCGGCCGCTGGTGTGGCTGTATCGACCGGTCCTCGGATGGTCCCTCCGTCACCGTCTCCTCACGCTGGCCGCCGCCGTTCTGATCCTGGGCGGGGCCCTGGCGCTCGCGCCCCGGATCGGCTCGGAATTCATGCCGCCGCTGAACGAGGGCGATCTCATGTTCATGCCGATCACGGACCCGGCGGTGTCGCTGCCTCAGGCGATCGAGATCACCCGGATGCAGAACGCGGCCATCCAGTCGGTGCCCGAGGTGGCGCAGGTCGTGGCCAAGATCGCGCGCGCGGACACGTCGACGGACCCCGCGCCGCTCAACATGACCGAGACGATCGTCAACCTCAAGCCCGAGGCCCAGTGGCGGCCGGGCATGACGCGGGAGACGATCATCGCCGAATTGGACGCCGCCGCCAGCCTCCCCGGCGTCGCCAACATCTGGACCCAGCCCATCATCAACCGGATCAACATGCTGACCACCGGGATTCGCTCCGAGGTCGGCGTCAAGGTCTTCGGCGACGACCTCCGGGTGCTCGAGGAGCGCGCGCGGGCGGTGGCCGACGCGCTCCGCAAGATTCCGGGGGCCGCCGACGTCTATCCGGAGCAGGTCACCGGCGCGCCCTACCTCGACATCCGCGTGAACCGGGAGGCCTCGGCGCGGTACGGGATCACGGTCGGCGCGATCCAGGACGTCATCGAGACCGCGGTCGGGGAGACCAACCTGACCCTGACGATCGAGGGACGGCAGCGGTTTCCGGTCCGCGTGCGGTATGCGCCGCAGTACCGACAGAGCCCCGGGTCACTGGGGAGTGTCCTGGTGGGAGCGCCGAACGGGGCCCAGATCCCGCTCGGCGAGCTGGCCGAGATCCGGCCGGTGAGCGGCCCGGCGATGGTCTCGAGCGAGAACGGTCTCCTGGTCGTCGCCGTGCTCCTGAACGTCCGCGGGCGCGACGTCGGCAGCTTCGTGGAGGAGGCGCGCCGGCTCGTGGCCGACACGGTACCGCTGCCCAAGGGCTCGTACATCGAATGGAGTGGCCAGTACGAGAACGAGGTCCGGGCCCGGCAGCGCCTCAAGATCGTCATCCCGGTGGTTCTGGTCGTGATCTTCATGCTGCTCTACCTGACCTACCGCTCCTTCTGGGACGCCGGCCAGGTGCTTCTGGCCGTGCCGTTCGGTCTGGCGGGCGGCATCTATCTGCTCTACGCCTTCGGCTACAACTTCTCGGTCGCGGTCTGGGTTGGCTTCATTGCGCTCTTCGGGACGGCCGTCCAGACCGCGGTGGTGATGGTGATCTATCTCGACGAGGCGGTGACGCGGAAGCGTGAGGCGCTCGGAGGGCGGCTCTCGCGGGCCGCGCTTCGCGAGGCCGTGATGGAGGGCGCCCTGCTCCGCCTGCGGCCGAAGGTGATGACCGTGTCCACGGTGGTGGCGAGCCTGCTGCCCATCATGTGGAGCCATTCGACGGGGGCCGAGGTCATGAAACCGCTGGCGACGCCGGTGCTCGGCGGGATGGTGAGCTCGCTCATCCTCGTTCTGATCGTGACGCCGGTCCTCTTCTCCTGGCTGCGTGAGCGTGAGCTGAGTCGAGCGGAGGCGCCCGAGGTGACGGAGGAGGGAAGCATCAGAAAGCGACCCGCGCTGAGCGGCGTCGAGTGAACCGAACCCGAATGCGAAAGAGGAGAGAGAGCATGCGTCGAGTGATCGCAGTGGTCGGACTGGCGATGGCGGTGCTGGTGAGCGATCTGGCCGGGACGGGCGCGGCCGCCGAGCTGAAGGTCATCCAGACCCAGAAGACCAAGGATGCGGTGATCACGCTCAAGAGCGAATCGGGCCGATGGAGCCAGGGCGCGAACTCGTTCGTCCTCGAGGTCACGTCGCCTGACGGCAAGCCGCTCGACGTGGGCAAGGTCAACCTCAGCACCAGCATGGCTATGCCGGGGATGGCCCCCATGATCGCGGGCGCCGCCATGTCACCCGACAAGGCACCGGGCCGCTACATGGGCACCATCAGCTTCCCGGACAGCGGAGCGCGCCAGGTGACGGTGAGCTGGGACGGCCCGGCGGGCAAGGGCTCGGCCAGGTTCTCCGTCCCGGTGCGATAGGAGCCATGAATCCGCGTGGCGGGTTCCTCCGCGTGATCGCCTGCGCGGTCGCCGTCGCTGCTGCGGCAGTGGCCCACGCGCAGGGTCAAGCTCCTGCCCGCGCGCTGACCGTCGACGAGCTGGTCGCCCGGGCGCTCCGGGAGAACCCCGAGGTGGCCGCGGCCCGGGCGGATGTTCAGGCGGCGAGAGGACGGCTGGAGCAGGCCGGTCTTCGCCCCAACCCCATGCTCGAACTCGGTGGCCAGAAAGCCCTGGGGCCCGATAACAACGTGATGGTCGGTCTCACGCTGCCACTCGACCTCAATGGCAGGAAGGAGGGCCGCGTCGGTGTGGCTGGACGGGAGCTTGAGATGAAGCAGGCGCAGCTCGCCGACCGGGAGCGGCGACTGACCGCCGAGGTCCGGATGAAGGCCGCCGATCTTCTGGCCGCCAGGCGCGATCTGGAGGTCACCGACGACCTGCTCAGGGTGAACCGCGAGGCACTGACCCTGGTGGGGGAGCGGGCCCGGCGAGGGGCGATTCCACCGCTCGAGGAGAGCCTGCTGCTGGTCGAGGTCAACCGGCTCGAGGCGAGCCGGCGCCTGCTCGAGAGCCGCATCGAGATCTTCGGCCTGCGGCTCAAGGCACTGGCCGCCCTGCCGGCCGATGGGCCGCTGTTGCTGGCGGGAGAGCTCGGGCCTTCACCCCTCGCGCTGGAGCGGGCGGGAGGGATCGCGAAGGCGCTCGACCGCCGGGCGGACATGCTCGCGGCGCGGGCCGACGCCGCGATGGCGCGGGCCAAAGTGCTCAAGGAGGAGGCGGAGGGGCGTTGGGATGCCAGCGTCTCGCTGAACTATCAGCGCCAGGACTTCGGCTACAACCTGAACGGCCTCACCGACCGGGGCGGCACCCGGCCTATCCAGGACGTCTTCCACTATTTCGGCGCCGGGCTGACGATCACTCTCCCGGTCCGGAACCGTAACCAGGGTAATGTCGCCGCCGCCCGGGCCGAATCGGTGGCGGCCGAGCGTCGGGTCGATTTTGCGGGGCTGGTGATCCGGCAGGAGGTGGAGTCCGCCTTCACTCAATACGCCGCCACGCAGCGCTCCCTCGAGATCTACGCTCGGGGCGTGCGGGAGGTGGCGCGCCGGAACCTCGACGTCATCCGGAGAACGTACGGGCTCGGACAGGCATCGCTACTCGACGTGATCGCGGAGCAGCGGCGCTACATCGAGATCGAGATGGGATACACGGAGGCGCTGAAGCAGGTCTACACGGCAGCCGTGGAGATCGAGCGGGCCATCGGAGGCCCGGCCCGATGAGGGGGCACGGGCGTGCTCCTCGGGCACTGTTGCTGGCGGCGCTGGCCCTGAGCCTCGTGGCGACTGGTGCGGTCGGGGCCGTCGTGGTGCTGCGGCATCGAAATGGGCCCACGCCATCGGTAAGCGCGGCTCCAGCGGCTCAGGCTCCGACTGGGGCGACCGCGAGTGTGCCTCCCGCTTCCGCCACCGACGCGGAGGTCCTGCTTGCGCCCGAAGCCCTCGCGAAGATCGGAATCAAGACCGCGACGGTGACCGCGATGAACACGCAGACGGCGATGCAGATTCCCGGCACCGTCATGCCGAACGCCTACGGTGAAGTCAAGGTGACTCCGATCGCGAGCGGGATCGTCACCAAGACGCACGTGGAGCTGGGGACCGCGGTCAGGCGGGGCGCCCCGCTCATGACCGTCTTCAGTGCGGAGCTCGCGGAGGCCCAGACGAAGTATCTCTCCATGGCCGCTATGCTGCAGGCGGACCATCAGAAGCTCGAGCGGACCAGAGAGCTCGTCGGGATCGGGGCCGCCAGTCGGCAGCAGATGGAGGAGATCACCGCGGTCCATGAGAGCCGGGCCACCGAGCTCGAAGCCGCGCGGCAGCGGCTGCTCCTCCTCGGGCTCGACTCCACCCAGGTACAGGCCCTGAAGAGCCCGAGCCAGGTGGTGTCCACCGTCGTGGTACCGGCCCCCATCGACGGGGTGATCACCGCGCGGGCGGCCAACCTCGGGCAGGTCGTGGGAATGGGGCAGGAGCTGGCCGTCGTCACGGATCTCTCGCGGGTCTGGGCGGTCGGGGATCTCTACGAGCAGGATTTCAGAGCGGTCCAGGTCGGGTCGGAGGCGGCCTTGACGACCTCCGCCTACCCAGGGCTCACGCTGCGCGGGCGGGTGAGCTACATCGACCCGCGCGTGGATCCCCAGGCACGGACGGCCAAGCTCCGCGTGGAGGTCCCGAATACGGACGGCCGACTCCGGCTCGGGATGTACGTGACGATGAGCTTCGTCACCCGCACGGGTGAGCGACGGCTCGTGGTGCCGCGCTCGGCCGTCCAGACGCTGGGCGACCGACAGGTCGTCTTCATCCCGGCCAAGGACGAGGAGGGCAAGTTCATCCAGCGTACCGTCCGGCTCGGGGAGCCGGTCGGGGATGCGGGCCACGCGGTCCTGAGCGGGCTCAGCCCGGGCGATGTAGTCGTCACCGAGGGGAGCTTCTTCCTCCGAGCCGAGAGCCTGCGGAACAACCCGGCGGGGGCAGGTTGACTTGCGGGTCCAATCTGATACGCTCCGCGACAAGCCATGATCACGGCGACGCGGGCTCGGTACTGGAGGTTGGCACTGCCGCTGGCAGTGCTGCTTCTCACGTTCTGCCTGGCTGCGGCCGCACCCGCGCCCGCTGACGAGCCGGCCTGTGGAGGGTTGGATTCGTCCGGGCGTGTCTGCGCCCAGTCCGGCGCCTCGACGCCTGTCCCCGCCGTCGTCCATGAGCTCCTTGCAGTTCTGACGCCGGATCTCCCGGGCGTCCCCCTATCGCCCGACGGACCCTTCGCCGAGCCGATTCAGCATCACGCGGACCTAGCCAGCCCGCGGGCCCCTCCTAGCCTCACCTAGCTGTTTTAGCTGTACCCGGCATCCTGACCCGATAGACCCTCTCGCCACGCGTGACCGATTCCCGGTCGGCGTGCCGCAGGGTCCCCGAGTCAGCAACCAGCTAGCCAAGCGAGGAGGCGTATGGCTATCCAGACGACCGACAAGTACTGCCCGATCTGCGGCAAGGATGTGGCTGAGCCCAACTTCAAGCGCTTCGGGGAGTGGGCCTGTTCAGAGGCGCATGCCGAGGAGTACGCGAACGAGGTACGCGCTCAGAAGCTCCGGACCGTGGCGCCGGAGCCTCGGCGCGATGACCGGCCTGCGCGGCGGGGGTGCTGCTGATGGCGCCGCGAGTCCATCACATCGTGGAGCCGACCGTGAAGGAAGAGAGCTACTGCACGTATTGCGGGGTCGACCTGGACCGGGCCGCCGACGCCCCGAAACGGTTCGGGGAGCCGTTCTGCAGCGATGCGCATGCGGAGGCCTTCGTCCAGGAAGCGCGGGCCGCGAGAATCGAAAGCGCGGCTAGTGTCGACCAGACCACCGATGCAGGTCCCGCGCGCGGGCCGGCTTCGAGCGGCTGGAACTTCAAGCGTGCGCTCAAGATGGGCGCGTGTTGCGGGCTGCCCTTGCTCGCGCTCGTCTTCCTGGCGGGTGGCGGTGGAGCCCTCCTCGGCGCGGGTGCCGCCGTGCTTCCACTGCTGGCGGTCCTCGCTTGCCCGCTGGGGATGTTCTTCATGATGCGGGCGATGCAGGGCCACAGGAAGGGCGATAGCCACCCAGGTGCCGAGCGGCCATCGCCGTCGAAGGAGCCGAAGAAGCCTTGACGGAGAGCAGCCGAGCGACGAGGGCTCTGCCGCTGGCTCTCGCGATCCTGATGGCGGCCGGCGCCATGGCCGGCCTCGCAGGGTGGACGCCAACCGGCGGGAGCGCCACCACGTATCCCAACGCCGAGATCCCAACCGACGGGCGGCCGGTGGAGGCGCTCGGCCCGGCGCCGCTCGGCGCGCTGGGGGCGGCGCTCCAGCTGATGGTCGTTCTCGCGTGCCCGGCGATCTGCCTAGGGGTGGGTTTTCTCCAGCGCTCCGAAGGTCACGGGCGCCGGGCTGGTCAGGACGTCGAGGAGCCGACAGGACGCGAGCGTGGGTGAGCACAGGGTGAAGATCCGAGGGGGAATGGGGCGGCGGCAGCGCCGGAAGCGGCGGCTCCTGATGCTGGCGGCGCTGGGCCTACTCGTCGCCGCCGTCGTGGGCTATCTCGGCTGGAACCTCGGGTGGACGCCGGCGGCCGAGGGAGATCCGGCTCCGCCGTTCGTCTTACCCGACCACCAGGGTCGACAGGTGGCGCTGGCGGACTATCTCGGGCGAAAGCCGGTGGTCCTGGTCTTCTACATGACGTACGGGTGAGACAACTGCCGGGTGCAGCTCGGGAAGCTGCGGGCCGACGTGCATCGGATCCAGGCGCTGGGAGCGGAGGTCTTCGCGATCAGCAACGACGGACAGGAGGACGCGCGCCGGATCGCGACGGAGTTGGGCCTCGGTTTCCCGGTCCTCTCCAACCCGTCCATGGACGTGATCTACCGCTACCGGATGAAGGGCGAGCGGATGCCGATGGCCGACATGGGCTACGTGCTCATCGACGCCACCGGCCGGATCCGCGAGCACAGGATCGACCGGCGATTCGGAGAGCACGTCGAGGATCTGGTCGGGAGCTTGCAGAAGATGGCCCACGGGAGGGGCCCGGCATGAGATTCGGCAACCTGACACGCACCGTCATGTGGCTTCTGGTCGCGGTGGCGTCCGTCGGCGTGTCCCGGCCGGTCCCCGCCATCGCCCAGCACGCGAAGCCGGCCGGCGGCCCGGGGTTCGAGCATGTTCACGCGCTTACCGTTGCCGCCGACGGGCGGACACTCTGGCTCGGAGCGCATGCGGGACTCTTCCGGAGCCAGGATGGCGGTCGCACATGGCAGCCGGTCAAGCTCTCCGACAAGTCCAGCCATCTCGACGTCATGACCCTGGTCGGCGATCCGCGTGATAGCAGGACGCTCTACGTGGGGACGCACGAAGCAGGCGTGTTCAGGACCCAGAACGGCGGGGGTTCCTGGGCGCAGATGAACAACGGCATCGGCGGCCTCGATGTCCACGGGCTCGCGCTCGACCCCAATGAGCCGACGAAACTCCATGCCGCTGTCCGCGGCCAGGGAGAGGGCGTCTACCGCGCGACAGACGCCGGAGGCAAATGGGTCCGCGTGGATGACGGGCCCGCGGGAGAGGTGAAGGTGCTGGCCTCGGTGAACGTCCCGACGGGGATGGGCGGGATCTTCCTCTATGCCGGCACCGCGGAGGGGCTCCTGCGAAGCCCTGACTGCTTCTGAGGGTGGAAACCGGTGGGCGGTCTGCCCACGCGACGGACGGTGAACGGATTCGCGGTCAACCCCGAGAACCCGAAGGTGATGTTCGTGGCGATGCGGGACGGGCTGTTCCGAAGCGCGGATGCCGGCGAGAGCTGGAAGCCCGTCGCCAAGGAGCTCAAGAACATGGCCGCCGTGGCCATCAACCCGAGGCGAACCGACGAAGTCTACGCGGCTTCGGAGGACGGGAAGCTCTACGTGAGCACCGACGGAGGGACGACGTGGACGGAGCGGCGTTGACCCGTGGCGTGGTCGGCCGGCGCGAGTTCGTGACGCGCGCCGGGTGGGCCGGGATCGGAGTCCTGGGCGTCATCGGCCTTGGAGGGTCGCGTGGTCGGGCAAGGATCGCCGGGGCCGAAACGGCCACCAGCATGCGCGAGATCCTGCTCGAGCCCAGGCAGGTCAAGTGGGAGCTGGCCCCGGGACGCACCATCCCGGCCATGGCCTACAACGGGCGGGTACCGGGCCCTGAGATCCGCGTCAAGGAAGGGGAGCGCGTACGTGTCGTGCTGAAGAACGTGCTCGGCGAGCCGACCACGATCCACTGGCACGGGGTCGACGTCCCCAATGCGATGGACGGCGTGCCCGGCATCACCCAGGAGCCGGTCCCTCCGGGCGGGACCTTCATCTACGAGTTCGAGGCTCGGCCCGCCGGCACGCGGTGGTATCACACCCACTTCCAGGAGCACCGGCAGATGGACTTGGGCCTCGTGGCGCCGCTCATCATCGAACCCGCCGGCAGCGAGCCTTTCCCGTTCGACCGCGAGTACACGCTGGTCCTGGACGATTGGGCGGCGGGTGTCGGCCCCGCCCTGCCGGCCACCCGTGAAGGGATCGCAGGAGGCCGCGGCGAGATGGGCGGGATGATGAGCGGCATGAGGGGCCGCGGGATGATGGGTGGCGGCATGATGGGCCGGGGCATGGGCGGGATGATGGGCGGCGGCTCCCAGAGTATGCCGGCCTACGACACGATGACTATCAACGGCAAGGCGTACCCGGCCACCGAGCCGCTCCGGGTGCGCAAGGGCGAGCGCGTGCGGCTCCGCCTGATCAACGCCAGTGCCGACCACACTCATGTCATGCGCCTGAGCGGGCACCAGTTGCGGGTTACCCACACCGATGGAAATCCGCTGGTCGAGGCCGTCGCGGTCGATGCCGTGCCCATCGCGCCCAGCGAACGCTACGACGTGCTGGTCAACACGGATCGCCCCGGGACCTGGTGGCTCTACTGCACCCAGCCCGGGCATGCGGCCGCGGGCGAGCAGGCGCTCCTGGTCTACGACGGGCGCGAGGGCCACAGGCCGGACGCGGTGACGGAAGGCACGACCCGTCTTCACCTCTGGCACTACACGCTAGGCCAGGGCCGCGCCGTGCTTGCCCCGGCGTCCGGCACGGTGCGGACCTTCAGCCAGACGCTGAGCGGCGGGATGATGGGCTCCGACGCCTGGACGATCAACGGCAAGCAGTACCCATCCACCGATCCCATCGCCGTGAGGCGTGGCGAGCGGGTGCGCGTGCGCCTCGGCAACATGAGCATGGAGGCGCATCCCATGCATCTCCATGGCCAGTCCTTCGCCGTCCTGGGCGTCAACGGGCAGCGGCTGGCGCGCCCCCTGGTCAAGGACAGCGTGGACGTGGAAGGCCACATGGGCGCCGTGGACATCGAGTTCGCGGCCCACAATCCCGGCGACTGGTTCTTCCACTGCCACAAGCCCATGCACATGGAGGGCGGCATGATCGCCCTCGTCAAGATCGCGGGATGAGACGGCGGGGGCTGCTCGCGCTCGGTGCGGCCGCGCTGGGCCTCGCGCTCACCGGCGTCGCCCTCGCCTCCCTCTGGCGCCAGCCGCAGTCCCTGCCGGCAGGGGGCGCCGCCGAGATCCTCGCGGACTACGGAATCGTGCCGGACTTCGGGCTGACCGAGCGCGGCGGGAGCACCGTGACCCTTGCCGATCTTCGCGGCAAGGTCTGGCTCGCCAACTTCATCTACACGGAGTGCACCGAGACCTGCCCGCTCCAGAGCCTCCAGGTGCAGCGCCTCCAGAAAGAGTTCGCCGGCGCGCGCGATCTGCGCTTCGTGTCCATCACGGTGGACCCGAACCACGACACGACCGAGGTGCTGCAGCGCTACGCCGAGCGCTACGGGGCGGATCCCGGGCGCTGGCTGTTCCTGACGGGGCCGAAGCCGGCCATCCACGCGCTCGCCAAGGACGGCTTCAAGCTGGGGGTGTCGGACGCCAGTCCGGCCGTCGGGAGCGGTGTGTCGGGCTGGCCGCTCGGTCCGGGGCCGGTGTTCGCCTCTCACGGCTCGGGCGGGCTGATCCTGCACAGCTCGCGGTTCGTCCTCGTCGATCGCCAGGCTCGGATCCGCGCCTATCACCGGACCGACGACCCGGATTCGCTCGCCCGGCTGCGGAGCAACCTTCGGGCGCTGCTGGCCGGAGGCTGATGGAGCACACGGTGAGATCGATTTCGTTCCTCGCGCTCGGGATCTGGCTCCTGGCCGCCGCCCAGCCGATCGGGGCTGCCGGCGACCCCTTCGACACCCTCGGCGCGCAGGCCATTCCGGAACCGGCGCCGAGCCCGGCGCTCTCCCTGCCGGACCTGACCGGGCGCGTGGTGGCGATACCCGAAGCGTTCCGGGGGAAGGTGGTCCTGCTCGGGTTCTTCACGACCACCTGACCGCTGTGCCTGCGGGAGGCTTCCGCAAAGGTGGCGTTGTCGCGGCAGTTCGGTGGGGAGGGACTCGCGGTGGTCGGCGTGAACCTCGGCGAGGACGGCGAGACGGTGCGGCGGTTCGCCGAGCGCTTCGGGGTCCAGTTCCCACTGTTGCTGGATCGGGAGGGGCGGAGCCCGGAGCGCTTTGGTCTCCGGGCGCACCCCAACACCGTGCTGATCGATCGGAAGGGGCGCCTGGTGGGCCTCGTGCGCGGGGAGCGCGACTGGCAGGGCGAGCCCGCGAAGCGGCTGATTCGGCATCTGCTCGATGACCGGAGGCCTTGAATGGCTTCGGGAGGGACTGGGCATGGGAATGGGAAGCTGCTGGGGCGGGTTTGGATGGATGGGGGCCGCGATGCTGTTCAACTTCCTCCTGGGTCTCGGTCTCCTGGCGCTCGTCGTGGTCGGCGTGATCTTCGCCGTCAGATGGCTGGCCCGGGCGTCGGGTGAGTCGCCTGGAGACCGTTCGAGGGACGACGCGCTCGAGATCGTCAGGACTCGCTACGCCAAAGGTGAGATCAACCGGGAGGAGTTCGACCGTCTGCGGCGGGAGCTGGCCTGATCCCAGGAGGCCCGAGGCGGCATGGCCGACGTGGTGATCGCCTGGTACTCGTGGCTGAGCCGGCTCACCCAGGGGCCTGTGTTCGTGATCCAGGACTGGATCGAGGCAAGCAGCGTCCCGCTGGTCAGCGCGTTGCTCTTCGGGCTCATCGGGGCGACCTCGCCCTGCCAGCTCACGACGAACCTGGGTGCGCTGGCCTTCAGCGCCAGCCGGGCCGGGACGGCACGCATCCTCGGGGCGTCCCTCTCGTACGTCGCCGGCAAGGTCCTCGTCTACTCCGTGGTCGGCGGGCTCGCGGTGGTGCTCGGCCTCCAGCTCCAGGGGGCATCGATCCCGGTGGTCCTCGTCGCCCGCAAGCTGCTGGGCCCGCTCATGCTGCTCGTTGGTCTCGGCCTGCTGGGACTGGTCCGCCTCCCGGGCGGGTTCGGGCTCGGGCTGAGCCGCCGGCTCGCCGGACGAGTGCCCCGCGGTGGCCGGGGCGCCTTCCTCCTGGGTGTCGCGTTCTCGTTCGCCTTCTGCCCGACGCTGTTCTGGCTCTTCTTCGGGCTCACGGTGCCCCTGGCCCTTCACAGTCCCGCCGGGTGGAGCTTCCCGGGCGTCTTCGCCGTCGGCACCGCACTACCGCTCCTGGCGCTGGCTACTCTGGTGTCTCTCGGCTGGGGTGCCGCCGACCGGCTGGCCGGCGGGGTGGCCCGGTGGCATCGGCCAGTGAAGTGGGTCGCGGGCGCCGCCTTCATCGTGGCCGGGCTCCACGACACGCTGATCTACTGGTGGCTCTGATGCGCTTCGATCTGCCGGAGCGAAGACGTGTTGCCTGGTTGGCGGTCAGGTGGGTGCTAGCCGCTGCGGTGGTGGCCCTTGGCCTCACGCTCCTTGCGCTCACGATCAGTGAAGCGCCGGGCGGCACGAACATGCCGTTCGACCACTGGTACGGGAACTGGCGGGCGGTGCTGGTCGTCAGCGCGGTCTTCACGTTGTTCGTCATAGGATTCGCAAGACCTCGACGGCGGGTCGAGTGGCGCAACGCCGGGATCTACACTGCCTTTCTCGTTTCTCTCTTCACCGAGATGTTCGGGATCCCGCTGACCGTCTATCTCCTGGCGCCGCTGCTCGGGCTGCCCCCGGCCGCGTTCGGGATGAACGAGAGCCATCTCTGGGCCTTCCTCCTGGCGCGCCTCGGAGTCCTACCGCTCCGCCTGGGTGTCTATGTCGTGATGCTCCTGAGCGTCGGGCTGATCGGGCTGGGCGTGAGCCTGGTGGCGGTCGGCTGGGCGATGGTGTACCGCGGGCGTGGAGACCTCGTGACCTCGGGCATCTACCGGTATCTGCGACATCCGCAGTACCTCGGGCTGATCCTGATCGTCCTGGCGTTCAACATCCAGTGGCCGACGCTGCCGACGCTCGTGATGGCGCCGCTGCTGATCCTCGCGTATCTCAGGCTGGCTCGGCGCGAGGATGGGGAGCTGGGCGTGCGCTTCGGGGAGACGTTCCGGGCCTATGCGGCCCGGACACCGCCGTTCCTGCCCTCGAGGCGCCGCGCCGCAGTGGGAGAGGCGGCGGTGCGATGAGCCGGCGGGTGCTGCTCACCGCCGCGATCCTGCTTCCGGCGATGGCGTTGCTGGGCCTGCTCGCCTGGGGCTTCACCCGGGAGGCGACGTTCATCCCGACCCCGCTCCTTGCCAAGCCCGCGCCCGCCTTCAGCCTGACCCTCTTCGACGGCACGGTGCTGCGGCTCGAGGAGCTGCGTGGAAAGGTCGTCTTCCTGAACTTCTGGGCGTCCTGGTGCCCGCCGTGCCGGGCCGAGGCCCGGATGCTCGAGGCGGCCTGGCGAGGACACAAGGGGCAGGGAGTCGTGTTCCTGGGCATCAACATCCAGGACAAGGAAGAGGCCGCCCGGAAGTTCCTCGCCGAGTTCGACGTCACCTATCCGAACGGGATGGATCCCGGCAGCAAGATCGCGATCGACTACGGGGTGTGGGGTCTCCCCGAGACCTTCATCATCGACCGGGAAGGGCGGATCACCTACAAGCATGTCGGGTCGCTCGGGGCGGACACCGTGATCGCCAAGCTCGACGAGGCGCTCCAAGGGATCGTCAGCACCTCCGAGGGGCAGGGCGAGTATCAATCAGTCCAACGATGAACTGGGGGTGCGCATGGTGATCGGCCGACGGTCGGTGGTCTGCGGCCGCAAAGGTCCCTCCACACCTACCCCTATGCCGCCCCGATGACGGGAGGCGACGCGACACCGGCACACGGGGGTCCGGCACCGCGCTCTGTCGTGATCAGCCGTCGCCGGCTGATCGCGACCGGGGCGGTGCTGCCGTTCTTTCGCCGGGGCTTAGCCTGGGCGCAGGATCCGTTCGAGACACTGCAGCTCTTCCGCCCCAAGCGTCAGGCCATGGCCCCCGATTTCACGGTGCCGGGCCTCCGCGCGTCCCGCATCCGGCTGCGCGACTTCAAGGGCCAGCTAGTCTTGCTGAACTTCTGGGCCACCTGGTGCCCGCCGTGCCGGGAGGAGATGCCCTCGATGGAGCGTCTCTACCGCCGGTTCAAGTCCAAGGGATTCACGATCCTGGCTCTCTCGATCGACGCTAGGGGTGAGGAGGTGGTCGGGCCGTTCGTGAAGAGCCTCGGGCTGACGTTCCCGGTGGGGCTGGACCCCAGGATGACCGTTGCCGGAGAGTATCGAATGGCCGGATTGCCGACCAGTCTCCTGATAGACGCAGGTGGGGCAATCGTGGCCGTCGCGGTGGGGCCGCGTGATTGGGACAGCCGCGCAGCCCATCAGCTGATCGAGACGCTGCTGGAGGGACGATAGCGCATGCGACGCGGAAGAGAGGAGTCTATGCATCTACGCCCTTTCCCAAGGTGTGAGCTAGCGAGCGTGGCGATGATCCTCGTGCTGGCTCTTGGACATGGCCTGGCGGCCGATCAGGCGTCGGCGGCGGCCGAGGGCGACCCCACCAGGGGGGCCGCAGCGTTCGGCGTGTGCGCAGCGTGTCATTCCCTGAAGCCGGGCCAGCAGTTGACGGGCCCGAGCCTGGCGGCGATCTGGCAGCGACGGGCTGCCTCCGTGGAGGGATTTCATCGCTACTCGGACGCCCTGAAGCGTTCCACCTTGGTCTGGGACGAGCGAACGCTCGACGCGTGGCTCAAGAACCCCATTCAGCTCATCCCCGGTAACGAGATGGTCTTCCCTGGCATCCCCGTTGAGCAAGAACGGCGTAACCTGATCGCCTTTCTCCGCGGGGTGAGTGAAGGACGTATCAAGCCACCCGCGGCCGGAGCCATGGGCGGAGGCACGCGTAAGCTCAGCGATGCCCAGCCCGACGAGCTGGTGACGAAGATCACGTATTGCGGCGACGGGTATCGGGTGACCACTGCCTCTGGGAAGACACGGACTCTTTGGGAGTTCAACCTGCGCTTCAAGACGGACTCGAGCCCCGAAGGGCCGCGCGAGGGGCACCCGGTGCTCTTGGCGGCGAGCATGCGTGGGGATCGGGCGTTCGTGATCTTCGCTCGGCCCGAAGAGATCAGCACGACCGTCAGGAGGGCCTGCTGATGTTGGCGTTGATGACGCGCGAGTTCGATCGTCGACAGGTGCTCGGCTTGCTGGTGGGGGTCGCGGCCTTCGTGCTGCGCCCCGAGACGGGTGAAGCCGAGCCCGGCGGTGTTGATCACCGGCCGAGACTGGACCTGCCTATCCTAGCGGAGGACCCGACGGCGGTCCCGATTCGCATATCGGTCGAGCATCCGATGGAGCGCGACCACTACATCCGGTCCATCGAGGTCGTTCTGGCAACCGATCCGGTCGCGCACAAGGGGACATACCGGTTCACGCCCGGGAGTGGGCAGGCGTCGGTAGCCTTCCTGATGCGCTCGGGAGTCGGGGGCGTCGTCCAGGCCACGGCGGAGTGCACCAGGCACGGACGCTTCGTCGCGACCCGGGAAGTGCGCGTGGCCGGCGATGGCTGCGCCACGACTCCGGAGCGGGTCGCCAGGGAGCGATCGGGGAACCCGAAGCTTCGCCTGGCGCGGGTTCCGCGCCTGGGGGAAATCGTCGAGGTCCGGACCAAGGTGGACCACGACTCTGACACGGGACTGAGCCTCAAGGGCCGCACCTATGTGCGGGAGCGCCCGGAGTTCTTCATCAAGCAGATGCACGTCTATTTCGACCGGGAGCTGATCGCCGACTTCACGCTGACGTCCGCCATCAGTCCGAATCCGATCTTCCGCTTCCCGCTCAAGGTGGTGCGCCCGGGGGTGCTGCGCGTGGTCTTCGCGAACAACGAAGGGCGGCAGTGGGAGATCAGCGAGCCGGTACGGCCGGCCGGATGAAGAGCCTACCCCAAAAGGAGGTCCTGGACATACACCTCAAGCGAAACATAGGTTTCACGCTAGCGATCGTGGTCGTTGCCGCCATCGCCCTCGGGTGCGCGAAGCGACCGGCGACCACCGCCGCGGCAGCGCCACCACCGACGGCGGCGCCGGTCGGAGCGGCTCCGGGCGGCGCGGGTCCCGCGCCCGGTTCCGCCGCGGTGCCGACGGCAGCTGCACCGGTGCCGGCGGCCGCGACGCCGGCGCCACCCCATCCGCGGGAGTTCGCGGCCATCAGGGAGCTCGAGGACATCCACTTCGACTTCGACAAGTACGATATCCGGCCGGGCGACGCGAAGACCCTGGACGCCAACGCCCAGTGGATGACGGCGAATCCGAGGCACCTGATCCTCATCGAGGGCCACGCCGACGAGCGAGGGACCAACGAGTACAACCTCGCCCTGGGCGAGCGCCGGGCGAAGACGACGATGAGCTACCTGGTGGCCCGGGGAATCCGAGCCAACCGGATCACGCTCATCAGCTATGGTGAAGAGCGCCCGCTCTGCACCGAGAAGACAGAGGAGTGCTGGGCCAAGAACCGGCGGGCTCACTTCCTGGTGAAGGCTCAGTAGGGAGGCGGGCCAACGAGGACCGTGCTGACGGTCGGCGCATTCGCCGCTGCGGTTCTGTTTGCCGCCCCGTTGCTCCGGGGAGCGGCGGCGGAGAAGGCGAGCCCCGAGATCCGGGCCACGCGCTTCGTCCTGACCGACCTTCATGGGAAGGCCCGGGCCCACCGCGGCACGGGGCCGGATGGGGCCGTGGCTCTCTCGCTGGCCGACTCTCGGGGTGTCGCCCGGGCCAGCCTCAGTGTCGGCGCCGATGGCCTGTCCCGGCTGGCGCTCCACGGCGCGGACGGGCGGCCGAGGGTTCAGGTGACCGCTGGCCCCGACGACTGGCCGAGCATGGTCTTCTTCGACAAGGGAGGCCAGCGCCGTGCGGCCCTCGACGTCGGCATCGGCGGCTGGCCCGCCTTCGCCCTGGCCGACGATCGCGGAGACGATCGGGCGGTGCTCCAGGTAGCGCCGGACGGGAATCCAGTGCTGGTGCTCTTCGACAAGACCGGACGGGTGATCTGGAAGACCCCCTGAGGTGAGGCGCCCGCCCACGCTCCTCGTCCTCCTGTCGATGCTGCTGCTCGCCCTGGGCGCGACGGGCGGCGCCCTCATGTCCGCGCTCCAGCCTCAGATCCGGCAGTACGCCACCGAGCGAGTCTTCGCCGCCCGCGCCGTTCATTCGCTGTCCGGGTCGCGCGCCTATGATGCCGACGTGGTCGCCGAGATCGTCTTCACGGTCGAGGCGGGCCTGTCCTTCTTCCACACGCACGGCGAGGGCATGGGGCTCATCCTGCTGTTCGCGTCGACCCTCGTGGCGTCGCTGGCATGGCCGCCTAAACTGCGCGCGGGGCTCCACTGGCTCCTCGGATTCTCCGCGCTCTTCCCCGTCGGCTATCTCGCGTACAGCGCGTTGGTCCTCCTGTGCGGACGGGATCGTGGCATCGCGCTGGCCGAGCGGGTGCTGCTGATCCCCTCTGGCTCATCGGCGATCCTCGCTCTCGCCGGCCTGGCGGGTGTCGCCGGGCTCCTCCTCGTGAACGGGCGTGTTCGACGGGGCAGAGCCCGGCCTCTCCCGATCCCGGCCGCGACGCGTGTCGCCCCCCCGGAACACTGCTGGCGGCGGCCGCCACGAATCGTCGTGCTGACCGCGGCGCTCCTGATCGCGCTCGCCGAGCTGGGCGGCGCGGCCATGGGACGATTCAAGCCCGAGATCGACGCCTTCACGAGCGCCCGGGTGCGCGAGCGGCCAGAGCTGCACGGTCTCGTGGGCTCCCTCGATGTCGACGCGGAGATCCTGGAGGAGATCCGCGTCAAGGCCGATGGCGGCCTCCGGCTGTTCCACCTTCACGGCGAGGGGGTCGGGTTGATGATCTTCGCCGGCGCCCTCGTCGTCGCGACCTGCGTCTCGGCCTCGTGGCTCCGCCGGGCCCTCTACGCAGGGCTGACCGTTGGCGGGTTCCTCTTCCCGTTCGGCTATGTGATGTGGAGTGCGCTCACTCCCTTCCACGGGGTGGAGGCCGCGCGGCGGATCGCCGCCCTCTCCGTCCTCGTGCCGTCGGGAGCGTTGTTCCTTCTCGCCCTCTGGGTTCTGCTCTTCCCTCTCGGCCGAGCCCTGCTCACCCGGCGACGGGCTACCGTGGAGGAGATGCCCGCCGGGCCTGTCCCCGAGGCTATGCTTTCGATGCGCCGGCCCGTGATGGTCCTGGTGGCCGCCGCGCTCGTGCTCCTGGTGCTGGCGGAAGCCGCGGGCGGAGTGATGACGCAGGCCAAGGTGGACCTCGACCGGTGGCGACGCGCCCAGGTGGAGGCGTGGCCGATCGTGCACGGGTTGTCCGGGGTCCGGCCGATCGACGGTCCCGTGATCGACACCGTGCTGTCGCGTGCGGACTTCGCCTTACGGCTGTTTCATCTCCACGGGGAGGGCGTGGCCCTGGTCATGGTGGCCGGTGGCATCATCGCGAGCAATTTCATCAGCTCCCGACTCGTCGCCGGCGTTGTCCAGACCATGCTCGCGGTCGGCGGTTTCCTCTATCCGTTCGGCTACCTGGCGTGGAGCCTGATGATGCCGGTGCTCGGCCTCCGGGCGGCGCGGGAGGTTGCCGAGGTGTTCGTCTGGGCCCCGTTCGGCGGGGCCGTGGTAGCGGCGATGAGTCTGACGGTGCTCGTGCTCGCCGGCGAGCTGCTGCTCCGAGGCGATGCATGGTCGGGCGATCCGTGAAGCGGGTCCTGCTGGCCGCGCTGGTCGCCCTCGCCGGCATGTCGACGCCGGCAACCGCCCACCATGTCGGCGCCTTCATTCCCAAGGACGACGACATCACGCGCAACGTCAAGGAGATCAAGTTCGCTGTCCAGGCGGGCCGACCGGAGCTGGCCGTCAAGCTCTTTGACGACGGGATCGTGCACGCCACGATGGAGAAGGAGGAGAAGCGGCTGCCCCGCGGGCTCGAGGATCGCCTGCGCGGGGCCCTCCGCCGCCAGGACGTGCCGGGGGCCGAGCTCAGGCTGGCGATCTTTCTCGCCTTCCTGACCCGGGAGCGACTCCTCGATGCGGGGACTCGACTCCACCGGCCGGACCTCACCCCGGAGCGGCGGCAGGAGCAGGCGCGCAGGCTCATCAACGCGGCGTGGCGTTACTACAACCTGGGCGACTTCGCGATCTCGGCCCAGGACGCGAGAATGGCGGTGGACGTGCGGATGGGCTTCGAGGATGCCCAGACGTACCTCGGGGGCATGATGATCGATCCGATGTGGGCGGGGGCCGCCGCCGCGAAGCCCAACCCCCCCGACGAAGGCAAGGCCACCGCCGTGATCGATGGCATGGTCCGGGTGCTCGCCCGGTTCATGGTCATGGCGGCCCGAACCGCAGACGCCGGGGACGCGGGGCGCTTCCTGCCGCGCCGGTAACCGGCCGAATGCCTCGCGAGCTCGCGTATGCCACCCGGGATCCGGGCGGCATCTCCCTGGGCGAGCCGTGGTATTCATACCCTAGCGGGCAGCTTCCTGCTTCGACCGGAGAGCGCCCGGGGGAGATACGATGAGGGTCGACAGGTCACGACTCGGATTCCTCGTGGGAGGAGCGGGGCTCGCGGTCAGCCTCGCCATGGGCCGCAAGGGTATCGCGCAGGAGGGCGCGAGCCGGAAGATCAGGGTCTACAAGAGCCCGACCTGAGGGTGCTGCGACCAGTGGGTGGTCCACCTACGAAAAGCCGGATTCACCGTGGCGATCGAGAACCGTGCCGACCTCCAGCCGATCAAGACGCAGCATCAGGTGCCGGCCGATCTGCAGGCCTGCCATACGGGCCTGATCGAGGGGTACGTGGTCGAGGGCCACGTCCCCGCCGATCTGATCGACCGGCTCCTGCGCGAGCGCCCGAAGGTCCAGGGCCTCGCCGTGCCGGGCATGCCGGTCGGGTCGCCGGGCATGGAGATGCCAGGCTCACCGGCCCAGCCCTACCGCGTCTTCACCTTCGATCGGGCGGGGAAGAAGACCGTGTTCGCGACCCGGCCGTGACGACGGATTCCGCTTGACCTTGCCCCCGGGGGCAAGCCGTATCGTCGAGGCATGGCACGGGACGGCCTGCTGATCGGCCAGGTGGCCGCCCAGAGCGGCGTGAGCCGGAAGGCTCTGCGTCTCTACGAGGCCGAGGGGATCCTTCCTCCGTCCCGCCGCACCACCGCGGGCTACCGCCTCTACGGCGGCGACACCCTGGCGATCCTCACCTTCGTCACGCGGGCGCGGCGCCTCGGGTTCCGCCTCGACGAGATCAAGGATGTCGTCCAGATGAGACGGTCCGGCCGCTGCCCGTGCCCTCACGTCCTCGAGCTCGTGCGTGACAAGGTCGCGGAGCTCGACCGGACGCTCGCCGACCTCACCGAGCTGCGCCGCGGGCTTCGAGACCTGCTCAAGTCCTCGCGCAGATCGCGCCGCGGCTCGGCTGCGGTCTGCCATCACATCGAGCGCCCGACGCTCGTGAAGGGAAGGAGGTGAATCCGATGGAGAATCTCAAAGTGACGCTGTGTCCGGCCGGTTGTGGCGCCTGCCCCGATGTCGAGATCGCAGGCGAGGAGGTGCGCATCGGCGAGGCGGGCAACCTCGCGGTGCTCAAGCGTGAGGAGTGGAACCTGCTGGTGGACCTGATCAAGTCCGGCCGGCTCGCGAAGATCTGAGGCTGGCCGCGGGCGTCGAATGCACGCGACGCCCGCGCTCAGCACCTTGACCAGGCTTCCCCCAGGCCCGATCATGTCTCCGGCAGGCTGTCTACCATGGAGCGTGACGCAGCCCGCGGGCTCTCGGAAGAGGAGCTGGCCTCGGTCACCGGGGAGCCGGTCGAGCGCCTGCGCCGCCTGCGCTTGTTCGGGCTCATCGGTTCGGAAGGCGACGACCGGTTTGCGCCTCGAGATGCCGAGCGCGTTCGCCTGATCCAGTTTCTCGAGCGCCGACAGATCGGGCTGGAGGCGATTGCCCGGGCCGAGCGCGAGGAAGCGGTGCTGCGCTCGGTCGTGGAGTTTCTCTTCCCGGACGGGATCGGGCAAACGTATTCCTTTCCCCAGGCGATCGACATCGTCGCCCTCGACCCCGAGGTGGCGCGCCGCCTGCGAGACATTTCGGGGGCGGGAGACGAGCCGATGGACAGTGTGTGCGGGTGTTCCTGGAGGCGCCGCAGCGGTATGGAGCCGCCGGAGGGACATAGCCGGACGCGTGGCACCTCCCCGAGGTCACGGATCGGCGAAGTCGCCCGGGCGAACCCTGGCCAGCCAGTTCCGCATCGGGTCTTCGGGAGGCGTGCCGGTGGAGCGGGCGTGGGCCAGCGCGCTCTCCTCGGCCATGATCGGCGCGCTCGCGCGCACCGCCAGGGCCAGCGCGTCGGCGGGGTGGCAGGGGAGGAGCAGCTCGGCGCCCTCGCGCTCCAGGACCAGGCCGGCGGCGATCCCGCGCTCGTCGCCCTCGAGGCGCGCGCGCACGATCCGCGCGCCCAGGTGGCCGATGAGCTGCTCGGTCAGCTCGAAGATGGGCGTGCAGGGGCACTGGGTCATGGCGAGGCTACGGGCGAGGCGATTGGCCTCGTTCATCGGGATGTAGAAGGCGAGCCAGCGGTCGTGGCCCTCGACCTGCAGCATCACCATGGGCCGCCCGGTGTGCGGACACCGGTTCACCTCGATCACCCGCATCGACGTCATTGGCCGCCTCCTCCCGCCCCGGTGTGTAAGGGTTAGCTACCGTGGATCATTAGGTAACCCTAATCAGCCGGCCGAGTCAAGAGGGCTACCTCGTCACCGGATAGCGGCGGCGTAGCCAGCCGTCGTAGCCCTCCTCCAGCACCACGTGGTTCAGGTACCCCTTGGACTCGAGGAAGGCGTAGGCGGTCGCCGCTTCATGGATCGGGCACTGGCAGTAGAGCACCACCATCGGCGAGGTGGGGATCTCCCCGAAGCGCCGGTCCAGCTCGGCGAGCGGCACCGAGAGGGCGCCGGGCAGGTGCCCGCCGCGGAACTCCTGCGGCTTGCGCAGGTCCACCACCACGACGGGCTGCCGCGAGTCGAGCAGCCACTTGAGATAGTCGGGCTCGGTCGTGGCCACGCCAGGCACGCCGCCGTGGCCCCCGTGCGCCGCGGTCGGGAGCGCCATCGCGGCCGCGAGAGCGAGAACAACCGCATGGCCCCGTTTCACGGGGCCTCTTTCCCTCCAGCCCGACGGTGATGGCCCCGTTTCACGGGGCCTCCTTCCCTCCAGCCCAACGGTGATGGCCCCGTTTCACGGGGCCTCCTTCCCTCCAGCCCGACGGTGATGGCCCCGTTTCACGGGGCCTCTTTCGCGAGCGCGGTGATCTCCACGTTGGGGGGGACGCCGGTGAGCGTGAAGCGCACGACGTCGCCGATGTCGAGGCCGTCGTAGAGCTTGGGGTCGTGCACGCGGAAGCCCATGGTCATGGAGCCCATGAAGCCGGCCAGGTCCTCGTGGGTCAGCACCACCACGTTCAGCTCCGGGAGCACCGCCCGCACCACCCCGCGCGAGCTCCAGGTGCGCGGGACGCCGGGCACGATCTGCTGCCGCCGTGCCTGCTCGAGATCCCGGCCCAGGCGCGTGGCTTCGCGGCCCCAGGCCAGGTAGCCCAGCATGAGGCCGAGCCCGAGCGCCAGATTGATCAGGAGCACCACCCGCCAGAGTCGCACGGCGCTCTAGTGTACGTGCTCGTCGGGGGGCGGCCCCGCCGGCGTTTCCTTGTCGAGGATCAGGATCTGGTCCGCCAGGGTTTGCAGGGTGTCCCAGCCGCTGCCCGGGTTGCCGGGCAGCCAGCGCGCGCGGATGTAGCCCTGGCGGTCCATGAGGAACTCCACGTGGAGCGGCGGGGCGGCGCGCCGCGAGAGCGACCGCGGTCCGAGCCCATGACCCAGCAGCGCGTAGGTGGTGGCGATGTCGGCCGCGCCGTCGGTCACGACCGGGAAGAGCATCGGCGGCCGGCCTCCGAGACGGCGGAGGATGTCGGCGCCGTCGCCCAGCGGGACCGCGATGACCTCGGTGCCAAGCGCCTGTAGCGTGTTGTAGGCCTCGGCGAGCTGCACGAGGCGCGGCCGTGACTCGGGCAGCGTGAAGAACACGAGGAGCGCCATCCACCGATCGCGCAGCTCCTTCAGCGCGCGCGGCGGGGCCGGCCCGACCGCGATGGTGAAGTCGGGCGCCACCAGCCATGGCCGGTTGGGCTGCGCGAGCGCGGTCATCTGGCGAGCCCGCTCGCCGGCTGCGAGGGCGCGGATGAAGTTGATCAGGTCCCAGCGCTCGTCCTCGGAGAGCACGGCCCCGAAGGGCGGCATGCCCCCGGCCGGGATCCCGTGGGTCAGCCACCAGAACATGTCGCCCGCGGTGTGCTCCGCGGTGTGCGGCGCGGTCAGGTCGGCGGGCGGCTTGGGCAGCCCGGCGCCCCCGGGGCCGTCGCCGCGCCCGTCCGCGCCGTGGCACGTGGCGCAGTGGGCGCGATAGAGCGCATCGCCGCTGGCCACCGAGACCGCCTGGTACGGCACCGTGGGGCGGCGGTAGGTCGTCGGGTACGCGTCCACGGTCATCGGCGGCAGCGCGACCCAGAGCCCGATCGCGAGCGCGGCGCCGCCGGCTCCGACCAGGAGCACGCGCACCGAGCGCAGCAGCAAGCCAACGATGACCGCGAGGAGCCCTACGAACGCGACCTGCGAGCCGATCAGGAGGCGCGTCGCGCCACCCGGCAGCGCCACCGCCACCTCCCAGGAGTAGCGTTGCGAGAAGGGCCACCACACCGGATCGTGGAGCGCCGGCGGCGACAGCGACAGGCCGGTCGTCACCAGGAGGATCAGCAGGGCGAGCGCCGATTCGGCCGCGATGAACCGCCCGAGTCGCGCCATCGCGGGCCGACCGACGGTGGCGCCCTCGCCCGACAGGCGCGGCAGGAGGCGGCGGCGGTTGTGCTGGGCCAGGATCAGGATCGGGATCAGGAGCGAGACCTTGAGGAGAAGCAGCCATCCGTAGCGCGTGCCGACCAGCGCGGGGATGGAGCCGACCTGGAACCACGTGTTGGCGAGACCGGTGAGGATCACGATCGTCATCACGGCCAGGGCCAGACGTGAGAAGGCGCGCGCGGCCAGCACCGCGTAGGGCCGGGCGTCCGCTCCCGCCTCGCGCGAGGCGTCGCGCAGGAGCGCGCCCAGCGGCAGGAGCGCGCCGAACCAGGCGCCGGCCGCGATCAGGTGGAGCGCGTGGAGCAGCGCGGCGGCCATCCCCGACGGCTCCACCGCGGCGGCGTGGCCCGCCCACGCCATGGCCGCGGCGCCGAGCGCGGCGAGCAGCCACGTCTCGGCGCGGAAGGCCAACCGGTCGGCCGCGGAGTGCTCGCGCTCGCGCAGCAGCAGGAGCGCGGTCAGCAGCAGGAGCAGGCCGTGGCGCACCAGCCACACGGTGCCGAACTGGCTTTGCCCAAGCAGCCGCGCCCATTCAACGAGATCCAGCGCGGCGCGAGCCCGGCCGGTGACCACGGTGGCCTGATACGCGAGCGAGGCGAGCCCGGAGAGCAGGAGGAGCCCCGCGAGCGCGCGCGCCCAGCGGAGCATGCGCGATTCCCAGGCGAGCGCGGTCGGCCGATCGCTGCGTCCCGCCAGGAGCAAGGCGGTGACGAGGCCCACCAGTCCGAGGCCGCAGGCCAGATGCAGCCAGCGGACGGCGACGCCGAAGCCGATCATTCGGCCTTGCGCGTCAGCAGCATCACGATGACCACGATGAGCACGCCGGCGGCGAGCGCGAGCAGTCCGGCGAGCAGGCCGATCATCAACGGGCTCATCTCCTGGGTGCGGAGCGGACCGCCGTGGTCGGCCCACGCCGGCGTCGCCAGGAGAAGGGCGGCGAGTCCCATGGGCGGCATCATTATAATGACTTCGTGCGCGCCTCATCTTCGACGCCGGCAATACCCTGCTGCGGATGAACTACGCGGTCATCGCCGAGCATCTCCAGACCCGCGGCCGCGCGGTGACGCTCGACCAGGTGGAGGAAGCCGAGCTGCGGGCGCGCGTGCGGCTCGATCCACATCTGGCGCCCGGGGCCTCCTCCGAGAGCGCGAACACCCACGGTCGGTATCTGCGGTACCTGCTCGAGCACCTGGCCATCACCGACGAGGCGGAGATCGAGGCGATCGCGCGCTGGCGCCGCGGCTACAACCTGCCGGTGGGGCTCTGGGACCGGGCCGATCCGGAGGCCCTCTCGGCGATCCGGCGCGTGCGGGAGGCGGGCCTCGTGGCCGGGGTCATCTCCAACTCGAACGGCTCGGTGCGCTCGATCCTGGAGGAGACGGGCCTGGCCGCGCACCTGCACTTCATCATCGACTCCTCCGTCGTCGGCGTGGAGAAGCCCGACCCGCGCATCTTCCGCCTGGGTCTGCGCGCCGCCGGGGTCGCGCCGGAGCAGGCGGTCTACGTGGGCGATCTCTACTCGGTCGACGTGCTGGGCGCGCGGGCGGCCGGGCTCGAGGGTATCCTCCTCGACCCCCGCGGGTTCTGGGCGCCCCGCGACTGCCACCTCGCGCGCGGCCTGGAGGAGGCGGTCAGGCTGGCGCTGGCTTCCCCCTCTCCCCCCTCGGGGGAGAGGGCAGGGTGAGGGGGTCCGGACCCCTCACCCCGACCCTCTCCCCAGAGGGGAGAGGGAGAGGGCATCACTCCGGGAGGGTGACGTAGGGGTAGCGGCGGAGGGCGTCGTAGACGACGCGCTTCATCCGCTCGACCGCGGCCTCGGTGCGGCCCTCGAAGCGCAGCGTGAGGTACGGGTTGGTGTTGGAGGCGCGCACGAGCCCCCAGCCCTCCGGGAAGATGACGCGGACCCCGTCGATGTCGATGGTCTCGTGGCGGCTCTTGAACTCCCGCGCCAGCTCGGCCACCAGCCCGAACTTCTTGTCGTCCGGGCAGGGCGCCTTCAGCTCGGGCGTCGAGTAGAGATGCGGCAGCGTGTCGAAGTGGGCGGAGGCCGGCTTGCCGTCGCCCGCCACGAGCTGGAGGAACCGGCAGGAGGCGAGGATGCCGTCGTCCACCCCGTACCAGTCCTCGCCGAAGAACATGTGGCCGGAGACCTCGCCTCCCAGCAGGATCCCGTCCTCGCGCATCTTGCGCTTCAGCAGCGAATGCCCGGTCTTCCACATGATGGGCTGGCCGCCGTGCTTCTTGACGTCGTCCACCAGCACCTGGGACGACTTGACGTCGAACACGATCTTGGCGCCCGGATGGCGCGTCAGCAGATCGCGGGCCAGCAGCGCCAGCAGCAGGTCCGCCTCGTGACGCCGCCCCTTCTCGTCCACGATCCCGACCCGGTCGGCGTCGCCGTCGTAGGCGACGCCCACGTCGGCGCGGACCTCGAGCACCTTGGCCACGAGGTCGCGCATGTTCTCCTCCATCTCCGGATCGGGCAGATGGTGGGGGAACGTCCCGTCGGACTCGCAGTATAGCTCGACCACCTCGCAGCCGAGCCGCCGCAGCAGCTCGGGGGCGAACACGCCCGCGATGCCGTTGCCGGCGTCCACCACGACCTTGAGACCGCGCTTGAGGCGCACGTGCCCGGTGATGGCGTTCAGGTATTCGTCGCGCGGGTCGCGGGCGGTGCGCGCGCCCGCGCCGCGCTCGAAGTCGCCCGAGGTGATGGTGGCGAGCAGCCCCTGGATCTCGGCCTCAGTGAGGGGTGCCGCACCCGCGTGCACCATCTTGACCCCGTTGTCGGAGACCGGGTTGTGGCTGCCGGTCACGGTGGCGCCCCCGTCGAGCTTCCAGTGCGCGGTGGCGAAGTAGAGGAGGGGGGTGTGGTTGACGCCGATGTCCACCACGTCGAGGCCGGTCGAGAGCACGCCGGTCGCGAAGCCCTCCTTGAGGGCGGGCGACGACGTGCGGTTGTCCATCCCGAGCGCCACCGTCCGGCCGCCGTGGCGCTTCACCAGCGTCCCGTAAGCGCGCCCGACCAGCTCGAAGACGGGCGGGGTGATGTCGATGCCCACCTTGCCGCGCACGTCGTAGGCGCGGAAGATGTAGGGGTTCAGCTCGGTCACGTGCATCGTTCCGCTACAGGACCGCGACCGCTTCGATCTCGATCAGCCACCCCGGAAAGGCAAGCGCGGCCACCGCCACCAGGGTGGAGGCGGGCGCCTTCTTGCCGAGGAACTCCTCGCGGATCGAGACCAGATCGGCGCGGTGACGGATGTCGGTGAGGTAGGTGTTGATCTTGACGATGTTGTCCATCGTGCCGCCGCCCGCCTCCACCTGGGCCTTGAGGGCCTGGTAGGCGGCGCGCGCCTGCGCTTTGAAGTCGCCGGGGTAGGCCGGGTTGCCCTTGTCGTCGTAGGCCACCTGTCCGGCAATGTAGAGAATGGTCTGGGCGCCGCTGACCTTCACGGCCTGCGAGTAGGCCGGCGGATCCCAGACGCCCTTGGCGGCGTAGCGCTCGATCTTGGCCATGCGATCTCCTCCGATCGGGGATGGGGGTGTTCGTGATTAAGGTACTATAGCGCGAACGGAGCGACCCGATGCCCAAGGAGTTCGTGCTCGTCCACGGCGCCATGCACGGTGCCTGGTGCTGGGAAGACGTCGCGGCGCGCCTCGCGGCCAAGGGACACCGCGTGGTGGTGCCGGAGCTGCCGGGACACGGCCGCCGGGCCGCGGAAGCGCGGCGCGCGAGCGCGGACGCCTACGGGCGCGCGGTGGCGGACGCGATGGCGCAGGCGGGAGTGAGCCGCGCCGTCCTCGTCGGCCACTCGATGGGCGGCCTCGTCATCGCCAAGGCCGCGGAGCTCTGCCCCGAGCGCATCGCGCACCTCGTCTTTCTGGCCGCGGTGGTGCCGGCCCACGGCCGCAGCATCGCGGAGGCGAACATGACGGCGGCCGCGCGGGCGGCGCTCGAGGCCCACGTGATCGGCCGCGGCGACTCCACCTTCTGCCATTCCGCGGAGACGGCGTGGGCCCGCTGGATGGCCGACCTGCCCCGGAGCGACCCGCGGGTTGCCCACGCGCTCTCGCTGCTCACCCCGCAGGCCGCGCGCCCGTTCTTCGAGCGGGTGGATCTCCATCGCTTCGACGCGCTCCGGATCCCGCGCACCTATATCCGGTGCCGGCGCGACGCGGCGGTGATTCCTCCGCGCGCGGCCGCGAACGCGGCGCGCCTGGGCGTGAAGCCGGTGGACATGGACAGCGCCCACGCCCCGATGCTCTCGAAGCCGGACGAGCTGGTCCGCCTCCTCACCCGCATCGCCTGAACGCCTCACCGGGAGAGACCTGCATGGACGACGCTCTCAAGGAGACCACGCGCAAGACCGCCCGCATGCTCTTCCACACGATCAAGAGCGGGGTGGGCTTCGACACCTGGAGGAAGTTCGACAAGGACCTGGCGCGCGAGCTGAGCATGTTCTTCACCGGCAAGCTCTACAGCCGGGAGGTCATCTCCCAGAAGCAGCGCGAGCTCTGCGCGGTGGCCTCGCTCACCGTGCTCAACCGTCGGAACGAGGTGCGCGCCCACATCCACGCCGCGCTGAACGTGGGGGCGAGCCGCCAGGAGGTCACCGAGGTGATCTTCCAGCAGGTCACCTACGGCGGCATGCCGGTCGTGGTGGAGGCCCTCGAGGTGTTCAAGGAAGTCCTCGTCGAGCGGGGCGAGTGGCAGGAGTGACGACGCCGCCCACCATGCCCGAGCCGGTTGCCGCCCTGATCCGGGCCGCGCGGGCCGCGGGCGAGATCGCCATGAAGTACTACCGGGGCGGCTTCGAGGTCACGATCAAGCCGGACCAGACGCCGGTGACCCAGGCCGACCGCGAAGCCGAGCAGGCGATCAAGGCGGTGCTCCGGGCCGCGTTTCCGGATCACGGCTTCCTCGGCGAGGAGTTCGGCCCGGAAGGGCCGAAGGACCGCCGGTTCATCATCGATCCCATCGACGGCACCAGGAATTTCATCCGGCGGGTGCCGGTCTGGGCGGTCCTGATCGGTCTCGAGGAGGCGGGGGAGGTGACCGCGGGCGTCGTGTTCAATCCGGCCAGCAACGAGATGTTCTGGGCGCGGAAGGGAGACGGCGCGTGGGCGGACGGGGAGAGGATCCGCGTGTCGGACTGCGCGGCTCTCGACCAGGCCACCCTGCTGCACGCCGATCTGCATCTGCTGCGGCGGGCCGGCTTCTGGAACTCGTTCGCGCGGATGGTGGACGCGTGCGGCCGTACGCGCGGCTTCGGCGACTACTACGGCTATGGGCTGGTGGCGTCGGGCAAGGCCGAGATCTACCTCGAGACGGATCTCAAGCCGTGGGACATCGCCCCGGTGAAGATCCTGGTGGAAGAGGCGGGCGGGCGGCTCACCGACTTCTCGGGCCGGTCCACCATCTACGACGGCTCGGTCCTGGCCACCAACGGTCGCCTGCACGAGCAGGCCCTCGATCTGCTCCACGCGTGATGCGGCTGAAGCCGTTCCGCGCGCTCCGTCCCGAGCCCGCGCTGGCCGCCACGGTCGCGTCACCCCCTTACGACGTGGTCAGTCGCGCCGAGGCGGCCGCGCTGGCCCGCGGCAACCCGCTCTCCTTCCTCCACGTGTGCCGCTCCGAGATCGACCTGCCCGAGGCGGTTGACGCGTACGACCCGCGGGTCTACACGCGGGCGCGCGAGAACCTCGACGCGCGGCTGGCCCAGGGCGCGCTGGTCCGGGACGCCCGCCCCGCGCTCTTTCTCTACCGTCAGGTCATGGAAGGCCGCGCGCAGGTCGGCGTGGTCGGCTGCGTTCACGTCGACGACTACGAAGCCGGCGTCATCCGCAAGCACGAGACGACACGGCCCGATAAGGAGGACGACCGCACCCGCCACGTGCTCGCTCTCGGCGCCCAGGCCGAGCCAGTGCTCTTGATGTACCGCGGGCGGCCCGAGATCGATCACCTGGTCGCGGCCGCGACGACGGCGCCCCCGCTCTACGACTTCGTCACGCGCGACGGGGTGGCCCACACCGTCTGGCGCCTCGACGATCCCGCGCCCTATCTGAGCGCCTACCGGGCCGTCGTCGCCGCCTACGTGGCCGACGGACATCATCGGTCGGCCAGCGCCTGGCGGGCGGCGCGCCAGCGGCGGAGCGAGAACGCGCGACACCAGGGGGACGAGGAGTACGAGTGGCTCCTGGCCGTGCTCGTCCCGGCCGCGCACCTCCGCATCCTGGCCTACAACCGGGTGATCACCGATCTCGGCGGGCGCACTCCGGAGGAGGTGATCGGTGACCTCGGCGCGATCGGGCGGCTGACCACGACCGCCGATCCGGTGCCGCCGCGCTCAGGCAGCTTCTGCTTCTATCTCGGGAAGCGCTGGCTGCGGCTCGACCTAGCCGAGGACTCGATCGACCGGTCGGACCCGGTCCGGGCGCTCGACGTGTCGCTGCTGCAGGAGCGCGTGCTGGGGCCTCTGCTGGGTATCACCGACCAGCGCACCGACAAGCGGATCGACTTCGTCGGCGGTATCCGTGGCGCGCACGCGCTGGAGGCGCGGGTCGACGCGGGCCTGGCCGCGCTGGCCATCTCGCTCTACCCGACCACGGTGGAGCAGCTCATGGCCGTCTCGGACGCCGGTCACGTGATGCCGCCCAAGAGCACGTGGTTCGAGCCCAAGCTCCTGAGCGGCCTCTTCGTCCATCCCATCGACTGAGGTCAGACCATGTTCTCGCGAATCGGCACCTGGCAGGGTTCACCGGCCGAGCTCGAGAGCTGGATCACGCGTGCCCGCGAGCAGGTGAAGGCGAGCATCCAGCAGGATGCCGGGCTCAAGGCCGTCTACTGGCTCGTCGATCGCGAGGCGGGCAAGGGCCTGATCGTCACCATCTGGGAGAGCCGGGAGGCGATGGTGGCCAGCGAGCAGGCGCGGGCCACGCGGCAGGCCGCGACGTCGGCGGCCACCGGAGCCACCGTGACGACGGAGCGGTACGAGGTCGTGGACTGGCTGATCACGTGACCGACCCCGCCGCGTCTCTTGACAAGCGCGGGGCGCTGTCCGAGAATCGCGCCAGCGTTCACCGGACCGATCACTCGTCACCGCCGACGCATTCACCTCAGAGGAGGACACTCATGAGCACGATCAGCAGGCGGCGATTTCTCGGGAACGCGGGGTTGCTCGGAGCGGGGGCGGTGCTGGCGGAGGGCGCGCTCTGGGGCGCTCGCGCGGACAAGCCCCTGAACTTCTCGGGCTGGGTCTTTAAGCCCGACACCGTGAAGGACTACGTCGAGTTCTACAACAAGAAGCACGGCGGTCAGGTGAAGTACGAGGCGATCCCGTGGACGAACTACCACCCCACCATGGAGACGCGCGCCTTCTCGGGCGAGATCGTGGACGTGATGTACTGCAACCACAACAACCGGGAGCGCTGGTTCGAGAACGGGCTGATCCGGCCGGTCGACGACCTGCCCGGCACCGCCGAGCTCAAGAAGAAGATGACGCCGGCGAACCTGGACAGCCTGAAGAACAAGGACGGCAGCAAGCTCCTCGGCCTGCCCTATTTCACCAGCCTCTTCATCCTCATCTACAACGAGCCGATGCTGAGCCAGGCCGGCATCAAGGCGCCGGCCAAGAGCTGGGACGAGCTGGTCGAGCACTGCACGAAGCTCAAGCGAGACAAGGTCAGCGACACCCCGTTTCTGCCCAACTGGAACAACAGCCCGTCGGGGACCATGCCCCAGTTCATGACCGACTGCTTCTCGGAGGGGGCCAACGTCTTCGACGCCAAGAACCGGGTGATCGTCGACCAGGAGCCCGGGGTGGCGCGGGCCATGGAGCGCTGGCAGAAGGTCTACAAGGCGGAGCTGGTGAACCCCGAGGTCCTCACCAAGACCTCGTCCACCGACACCCACCGGCTCTTCTGGACCGGGCGCTACGCCTACCACACCAATCACTCGTACTATCTCAAGACCATCGCGGGAGAACCGGAGAACTCGAAGCTCGCCCCCAAGAAGGCCAAGATGGCGATGTACCCGGGGAACGGCCAGACCTACATGTGGACCGACTCCTACGTGCTGAACGCCAAGACCAAGGTGCTCGACGACGCCTGGAAGCTCACGAAGTTCCTCGGCGGGAACCTGAACGGTGACTGGTACGTCCAGCGGCAGTGGTGCCTGATCTCGGGCCTCGATAACCCCTACCCCGAGATGTACGACCACCCCGAGATCATCCAGTCCTATGATCGGTGGATCGACCTCAAGCTCCTGCGCGAGCAGTACAAGAAGGGCAAGGTCATCGCGGCCTACAAGGAGCCCTGGTACGGCGAGTACGACACCAAGGCGGTGGCCACCGTGCACAACATCATCCGGGGCACGACGACGGTGCCCAAGGGCCTGAAGGACCTGGTCGCGCTCCAGAAGTCGCTGGCGTAGTTGGCTCCCGATCTCCGCCGCTCGACGATCCCCCAGGGGATCCCGACCCCGGTGGCGGTGCCCCGCCTCGGGCTGCGCGCCGTGCGCCTGTCCGAGGCCCCGTTCGCCTGGCTGCTGGTGGCCCCGGCCGTCCTCGCCATCGTGGTGGTGGTCGCACTCCCGCTCGCCTACTCGCTCTGGCTCTCCTTCACCGACGTCAACCTGCTCCGCACCAGCGGCGCCGCCATCGAGATGTTCGGGATGCGGCTGCCCCTCTACCGCTGGGTGGGGCTGAAGAACTATCTCCAGGTCTTCTCGGACCCGCTCTACTGGGATTCCCTCTGGCGCACGCTCTACTTCGTGGGGGCCTTCGTGATCGAGGCGACCCTGGTCGGCCTCGGGGTGGCCCTCGTGCTGAACGAGCGCTTCCCGGGCCGTCCCCTGATGCGGAGCCTCCTCCTCGTCCCCTGGTCGATGTCACGCATCGTCGTGGGGCTGCTCTGGATCGGCATCCTCGACTTCGAGTTCGGCGCCTTCAACGGCTACATGCAGCGGCTCGGCCTGCTCACCGGGTCCGTCGCCTTCTTCAAGGACGGCTTCAGCGCGCTGAACGTGCTGGTGTCGGTCTACATGTGGAACCAGGCGCCGTTCGCGACCCTCCTGTTCCTGGCCGGCATGCAGTCGATCTCCGAGGATCTCTACGCGGCCGCCGAGGTGGACGGCGCCGGCTACTGGCAGCGCTTCCGCTACGTGACGCTGCCCGCGCTCCGGCCCATCCTCTTCCTGGTGCTGGTGCTGTGCACCGTGAACGGCTTTCTGATGCTGGACCTCATCTACGTCCTCACCATGGGCGGGCCCGCGAACGAGACCACCACGATCTCCTGGCTCGGGTTCCAGACGAGCTTCGCCTTCTTCAAGTTCGGTCCGGGGACCGCGATCCTCTACACGCTCACCGGGCTCTGCCTGCTCCTGACCTTCATCTACCATCGGCTCATCCTGGCCCGCTTCGAGCCGGAGGGCTGACCGTGGCGAGGGCGGCGGCGAGACCACGGTACCGGGGCGGGAGCTACAAGGCGCGCTCGACTCAGAGCCGCGCGCTGCTCTACGGCCTCATCGTCGTGGTCACCCTCTGGCTCATCGGACCCTTCATCTGGCTGCTCGTCACCAGCATCTCCTACCAGCGCAACCTGCTCGCGCGGCCGCTGGCGTTTGTCCCGCCCGAGGTCACCCTGGAGAACTACCGGATGATCCTCGGGCTCGTGCGCTTCCACGCCGAGGGTCAGGCCGCCAAGATCCTGCCCTCCATGCTGAACACGCTGATCGTGGCCTCGGTCGTCACCATCGTGAACCTCGTGGTTGGCACCACCGCCGGCTACGCCTACGCCCGGTTCCGGTTCCCCCTCAAGACCTTCTCGCTCTTCGCTCTGCTGTTCACGCGCATGCTGCCCACCATCGTGCTGATCCCGGCCTTCTTCGTGATGTTCCGGGCGCTCGGGCTCCAGAACACGCTCACCGGCCTCGTCGTCGCCTATTGCTCCTTCACGCTGCCCTTCACGGTGTGGATCATGAAGGCGTACTTCGAGACGGTGCCGGCCGACCTCGACAAGAGCGCGCTCGTGGACGGCTGCAACCGCTTCCAGGCTTACTGCCGGGTCGTCCTCCCGGTCTCGGGACCCGGCCTGGTGGCGGGCGGCGCCTTCACCTTCATGCTCTGCTGGAACGAGTTCGTGGTGGCCCAGGTGCTCAATACCAAGCCGGGCACGACCACGCTCCCCCCGGTCATCGCGGCCATGAACGGCCAGGTCAACATCGACTACTCGGTGATCGCGGCCTCCGGCTTCCTGGGCGCGCTCCCCGCGGTCCTCCTCGTGCTGATCTTCCAGAAGTACATGGTGCAGGGCCTCACCGCGGGCTCGGTCAAGGGCTGACGCCGGCCCGTGGGCGGGCAGAGGCTACCTCGGGACGGGCCATGCGCGGACGGAGTCCCGCCAGTTTCTCCATCCTGTCTCGGCCGATTGCCGGCGCGCGGTGGTGTTCAGACCGGCGGCGGCCGTGGTCAACGCGCAGCGCGTTCCGGGAGTGCTGCCGCTTCGACCGATTGCAGCCCTACGAGGTCTCATGTGTGTGGCCGTCCAGACGTTCGTCCCCGTTTCCCCCGGCTCCTGAACTCCCTCACGTTCAGCGCCTTCCACTGCAGCAGCGGTTGCTCACGCACCAATGCCTGCATAGCCGGCTCGTCGGTGATCAACTCCGAGACGATCTCGCCGCCATCGCTAAGCCGATCGATGAACTCTCGTTCGCGGCTGCTCCAGGCGAGCAGCCGCTCTCCGGCTGCCGTGCGCACTTCGTTCAGACGTCGCGCGAGCCGGCTGGGCTCACCATCGAAGGCACGGCCTTCCACGCGTAACAGGGGCAGGAGCTGATTTCGGACCTCGGCAGGAGTCACGGCCACATCGCCTGGCCGGAGCCCTCGTATGTCCTGGCGGTTCCCTGCAGCATAGACCAGGAAGGCGAGTCGAAAACCCGGGCGATCAAGCAAATCGGGCACCAGCTCCAAGAGCTGGAACGCGTCGAAAGCATCGCGGGCAGCGCGTCTGGTCAGCAGCGCCGTGAATTTCCCCGCGGCAATCTCCTCGAGCGACAGGAGGGGAACGGTCTCGGCCCCGGCGTCGGGCGGGAAGCGGGGTGCTCTGTGCTCCAGGGCGAGCACTGGCCGCCGGAGGAGGAAGTTCACGTCGACCTCCAGCGACCCGGTCCCACCCGCCGCCGCGGTGTAGCGGAGGCGCAGCTTCCCGCCCGCGTGCTCGGCCGGCATGCGGAGCACCGTACAGTCCTCCCGCTCGCAGCACGCCACGACGGCTGCCTCGAAAGCTGGGCGCGCCGCCTGCATCGCCTCCAGCTCTCCGCGGCCGACGTAGTTGATATCGATGTCTACCGACAAGCGCGGAACGTCGAGGAAGAATAGGTTGAGGGCGGTCCCGCCCTTGAGCGCCCACGCACTCTCCAGATCGGGATGGCGAGCGAGTTGCCGCAGGATTGCCTGCAGATAGAGGACCTTTTCGACGATTTCCTCGCGGTACCCGCCTTCGGCGGCGAGACGACGGATACGCGTAGCCCCGATCACCGAATGGCCTCCCACTCGCCCTCGAGAAGCACCGTCGGCACGATCAAGTTCCAAGCAGCCACGAGCTTACCGTGCGCCGACCGATCGAGATAGTGCGGCGCCCGCGGGCGAAGCGACTGAAGCTCTTCCAGCACGCGCGCCGGCATCGAGAAATGGTCCTTATGTCGCTCGAGGAAAAGGCCGACCTTCGCGGCCAGGGTCGCGAGGCCCCTGAGCCGGACGTACTCGAGGAGAGCGCGGATGTCGAGCAGCGGGATCGCCGAGAGCGAACGCCAGGCCTCCTCGAGCCCGCCGGTGAGGTCCGGACGGTCCAGGGCATCGACGGCCGTTCGCTCGAGTGACGTCACCCGGCATGCGAGCCCTCGTCGCTCGACTTCGACGACAGACGTGTGCGAGAGACGTTTCCGCTGAAGGACCCGCGGCGCCGCGACCGGAACGAAGACCCGGCCGCGGAAGGTCATGGCCTTCACCTTGTGCTGGGTGAGGAAGAAAAGCCGCTCGAAGACACTCTGGGCGTAGCCGTGCGCCTCGAGCGCGGTGTGATAGCCGAGGACGGCGTCGGGCGCCAGCCGACTGGCCACGAGAAGAAAATCGACCGGGCTCTTCGAGGCTGCTTCCCCCGGGCGGGCGGCGAAGAACACGCCACGCTTGACCCGTCCGATCCTGCCAGCTCGCAGATAGAGGCCGAGGTGCGAATCGACAGTCCGGGTCGCAGCCTTCCGCCCATCGGCCAGGGCGCCAGCGAACTCATCCCGGGTGAAGACGGGATGAGTCGAGAAGAAGTCCAGGGGCTTCACTTGATGAATTCCTCCTAAACAACCAAAATATTGCCAGTTACGGAGGTAATTATCAAGCAGACGCGAGGGGGGCGCGGGCAAATCGCCATCGCCACCCGGCTTAAAAAGAGCTCTTGACACTCGTAAATATGAGCTATAGGGATAATATCCCAACAGCTCTAAAAAGATGTAATGACAGCTCCATCACAATGGAGCCCTGGAGGTGTAGCGACATGAAGGTAAGCTTCCCCGCGATGCGCGGCACCATGGGTAACCGGAAGTACTACGCGACGGTCCTCTCCCTTGCCGAAATTCCTCGGCTCTTCAAGTTCAACGATTGGGAACAGTCCACACCCGAACTCCGAGCGCAGCGCGTCCTCAACAAGTCCAGAGTCCCCGACATTGCGAACTACATCCTGAACAACGAGGACGGATATCTCTTCTCATCAATCGCGGCCTCATACAATTCGGAGGTCAGCTTCATCCCATCGGGGACGAGCCCCGACATTGGCACGCTTGAGATGGAGCTCGAGAACATCGAATTCATCATCAACGACGGCCAGCACCGCTGCGCAGCGATCGCGACGGCTCTGAAGGAAAACCCCGCCATCGGCAAGGACAAGATATCGGTGCTGCTCTTTGCCACTGAGAACCTCGAGCGGCTCCAGCAGATGTTCTCCGACCTCAACCGCTTTGCCCACAAGACCTCCAAGTCGCTCGACATCCTCTACGACCATCGAGACAACCTCTCGGCGCTTACGATGGAGGTGTCGGAGGAGGTGGAAGTCTTTAAGGGCATGCTTGACAAGGAGCGGATCACTATCCCGCTTCGCTCGCCCAAGCTCTTCACGCTCGCGACACTCTACGACGCGAACGAGGAGCTCCTCGGTGATCACGTAGACAAGCAGGGCTCCAAGGATTACAGCCGGAAACTCGCCCTCGCCGTCGAGTATTGGACCGAGGTATCGAAGGTCGTACCTGACTGGCGAAAGGTGAAGAATGAGGATCTCAAGGCGCCAGAACTTCGCCAGGAGAAGATCAACACCCATGCTGTCGTGATGCGAGCACTCGGTGGCGCCGGCAAAGTACTCGTCGCTGAGCACCCACAGGAATGGAAGCATAAGCTCACACCGCTCCGGAACATCGACTGGCGGAAGTCCGTGGGTTCCAAGGTGAATCCCCTGTGGGACAACGTCTGCATCACGGCCGGATCGGTCGTCTCGAATCGCCAGGCCCGCATGCAGACACTCGCTGTGCTCAAGCGCGAGCTCGGGCTCACGGGGGGCTCCCGTGACCAGGTTCCCGCACGTCGAGGCAGACCACCCGCTGATCGCACACGGCTCAACGCTGCGGGCGCATAGGACTTTTCCACCACTTACCGGGGTGACGAATGGACTACGGTGATCTTTTCGAGTCACTGATTCGGGCCGAGGATGAGGGCGAGGCCGAGCGGATCCTCGAGGCGGCCGGATACGGACTGGGAAACGAGGGGGCTTGGCGACCTCTGGGGGACATGGAGAACAACTTCGCCACGGTGGGCAACCAGCAGACTGAGGCGACGGC
>Ga0187893_10002423_pt1 | contig 41097 bp, 43 predicted proteins | sample MA1701074metaG_FD_139574 | JGI IMG/M metagenome (GOLD analysis project Ga0187893, IMG submission 139574) | White microbial mat communities from a basaltic lava cave in the Kipuka Kanohina Cave System on the Island of Hawaii, USA - MA170107-4 metaG ...
CTTCCACGTCGCTTCAGACTGCGTGAGCTCCGCGTCGAGCCATTCGAGCTGACTGCGGTCATCTCCGGTCACCAGAAACGACTGGCCCGACGCGAGCGTATTGGTATCGATGACGAAGACTTCGACGAGCGGCCGCCCGTCGGGCGAACCGGTCTCGCCGGGAATGACGACGTCGTAATAGCGGTAGCCGTTCACGTAGCCGAAGCGGTTCTTGGGGTCGAGCTGCTGGCCGACTTCACACCGAGCATAGGCGGTTGCGTCCCGCGGGAGACGCCCGACGTCCCGGAGGCGGCACGTCTGCACGTCGTGGTTGCCGAGAGCAGCGTGGAGAATCACGTCCTCGTCGAGGAGCTCGCCGTACACGTCCAGGAACTTCGGCCGAATGTACTTGGCCTGCCCGGTTTCGTAGATGTTGTCGCCAAGGAGGAAGACGTAGTCGAGGTTCCCGCGCGCGCGCGCGATCTCGAGCCGGCGCGCGACGGCCTTTTGCTCTTTGCCTCCCGTACCTCCGTCTCCCAGGAATCCCAGGTAGACGCGCGGGTCCTGAGGGGCGCCACGGGGAGCTTGGAGGAGGAACGAGAGAAGCAGTAACTTCGACGACATCCAGTTCATGGAGCGCGCGCGCTCGAACGCCTCGCGTCGACGCTCAGGTCCCCCGGACCGGACGCCCACACGAGCAGGAGGCCTCCGAGGATCGAGACGTTCTTGAGGAGATGGACGACCTGGTTCTCCTCTCCCATCGAGAAATGGTACAGGAAGGTCGCCGGGATCAAGGCGGCGACGAGAAGGCCCACCGCCCAACGCGTCCGAAAGCCGAGGATCAGCAGGAAGGCACCCAGGAGCTCGACGAGCGCGGATCCGATCACGAGCGCCGTTGCCAGCCCCGGGGAGACGGGGAGGTAGTGGGCGATCAGAACGTCTCGGACGTCCTCCGACGAGACGAGCTTCACGATCCCCGAGGCGGCGAAAATCGAGGCGAGGAGAGTACGCCCGATCAGGGCAGCGATATGCATGGCACGCTCTCGGGGGACGGGCCCGTCGAACTCGCCCGTGCTCCTCGCCCAGTTTAGTGCGAAGCAATGACAGATGTGTAACGCGCGTTTTCTCACGGGTCGCGGTAGAGTGTGCGGGGAGAATAATAAGGATGAATCGAACCGCTCTCGCTCTCGCGCTCGCCGTCCTGCCGTCCGGAGTAGCTTCGGCGGAGGACGCTCCCGTCCGGCCCGGGTCCATCGGGTTTCTCGTCATCGACGGGACGTTCGGAACCGAGCTCGTCGGCCCTATGGATGTCCTACAGCACGTCACCGGGCGGGTCGAGCCCGCTCCGAACGTCTTCACCGTCGGCCTCACCCGCGAGCCGGTGACGACCGCCGAGGGACTCCGCATCGTCCCCGACTACTCCCTCGACGACGCTCCCGAGATCGACCTGCTCGTCGTCGCGAGCACGGTCGAGAGCCGCGGGAAGGATCGCAGGAACGAGAAGCTCGTCTCCCTGCTGAAGTCGCGAGGCGAGAGGGCGCGCTACGTGATGTCTCTCTGCTGGGGCGCTTTCCTCCTCGCGGAAGCGGGCCTCCTCGACGGCGGACCGGCGACGACATTTCCCACGGACTACGATCTGTTCGCGAAGGACTATCCGAAGATCGACGTGAAGCGCGATCTCTCCTTCGTCGACGCGGGGAAGGCCTTGACCTCCGCGGGCGGCGTCAAGAGCTACGAGGTTGCGCTGTACTTCGTCGAGAACCACTACGGAAAAGAGGTGGCCCAGGGGATCGCCTCCGGCCTCCTCGTCGACTGGGACCGCTCCCGGGTAAAGTTCTACGCGGCGCAGCGATAGAAGGCGCTACTCCCCGCGAAACGCCAGCAGGTGCCCGTGCGTGTCGACGAGGTGCTTGAAGCGCGCCACCTGACCCCGTTCGTCGAACGTCCACAGGTGCGCCTCCAGATCGTGAATGGCCCGCCCCGTTGCCTTCACCACGACCTCGAGGGCGATGAATGCCGCCACCTGGTTTCCCCCTTCGAGGATGGAGAGGGGCTCGAACCGGCGGAAGTCGAGCTGAGACAGGGTCTCGAAGAACTTCACCACCTCCGACCGCCCTTTGCGGGGCACGATCCAGGGGATGCCGTGATCGTGGGTATCGTGCTCCCACTCGATGTCCTCCCGAAGCTTTGCCAGAATCGCGGGGATGTCGCCCCTCCCGAAGCACGCGTAGATCTCCTGGACCGTCTCGATGTTCTTGCCCATAGGCCTCCTCGAGCGACATTATCGTCGGGCGCCTGGCGCGGCGCTACTGGTCCTCCAGGAGCAGCTCCGATCACCCCTCCGGGTAGAAGAGAAAGAGCACGCAGCCCGTCCTGGACTGGGGGACGTGAGACGAGCCCTTCGGATTGTGGATGAACGTGCCGGCGGGGTAATCCCGGGTCCCGTCGTTGAAGACGCCGGAGACGACGTACACCTCCTCCGGACCGGCGTCGTGCCGGTCCACCTCGGGGAAGCGGTATCCGGCATCAATCTCCACCAGTTGCGCGTGCGCTCCGCTCCTCCCCTTCCATAAGCCCGTCACGCGAACGCCGGGGTAAGGCGATTTCGACGTCGCGTCCTCCTTCCTCTTCCACTCCAAAGAGTCTTCCGCGGCGCCCTGGAAGCTCACTCCCTCCGCGACGGGGACCTCGTAGTGCACGAGCTCGGGATCCATCCTCAGCAGGTACTCACGGTCCTTTTCATAGTACACCGCCTTGCGAAAATCCTTTCCGGCAAACTTCTCGACGTCGCCGAGCGATCTCCAGAAAGAAATCACGCCGATCTCGGAAGTGCTCTCCTCCGGCCGGGTCACGACGAGTACGCCTCGGTTTCCCTCGGTAGCCGTGAGCTCCTTCACCCCCGTCGTCCGCACGTAGTCCACGTACTCGCCGACCCGGTCCCGGGCCGTTCTGTCGAACCAGGCGCGCGCAATCAGAGACATGGGTTCCTCCTCTTCTATAACCAGTAAACTATATTCACAGGTTATACACTACCCCGCCTCCGAAAACCTGTCAAGTTCATTCATCGGTTATAATCCTTCCATGGTGCGCGCGCCCGTCCGCCGGGGCGGAAGAAGGACTCCCCGGGGGTTCCTCTTCGAGGTCTCCGGTGGGGATCCGTCGCTCGATTTCGTGAACACCGTCGACCTGCGGCCCCTCGCGTCGCGGAAGGAGCTCCTCGCAACCTACGCCGATGTCCCTTCGTGGGCGCGGCAGGCGGGGCTTCTCACGCGCGAGCAGGAGGCGGCTCTGGTGAAGAAGGCATCCCGCGACCGGGAAGCGGCGGAGCGCGCCCGCAAGCGCCTCGTCGAGGCCCGCGAGTGTCTCTTTCAGGTGCTCATCGCCTTCGTCGAGGGGAAAGACGTGCCGGGCGACGCGCTCGATCGGTGGAACCGGCTCGTCCGCCGCGCGGCGGAGCGTTTCGAGCTCGTGCCACTCCGGGAAAGGTTCGCCTGGCGAAGTGCTTCGGATCCAGGAGAGCTCGACTTCCTGATGTGGACCATCGTTCACGCCGCCGTCGCGCTCCTGACGGGACCGGAGGCCCCTCGGATCCGGAGCTGCGCTTCCGAAAGCTGCGATTGGATGTTCCTCGATCGGAGCAGGCGCGGAAACCGCCGGTGGTGCGACATGACCGTGTGCGGCAACCGCGCGAAGGCGCGGCGATTCTACGCGAGACGACGGGCCCGGTCCTGAAGCTGTGCTCTACGGCAAGGATCTCGCCGCCATCCACGACGCGGGTTTTTCGGACATCGCACGGAGCGTGGCCCCGGTCCTCCTGAAAGCGCTCGCGCGCGCCGGGCTCGAAGACGGCCTCGTCATCGATCTCGGTTGCGGAAGCGCGGTGTTGGCGGAGGCTATCGCAGCCGAAGGTTACGAGGTCCTCGGGGTCGACACCTCCCCCGAGATGCTCCGAATCGCGCGCGAGCGCGTGCCCTCGGCCCGGTTCCTGCAAGCGTCCCTCCACAACGTGGGGCTTCCCCCGGCGGTGGCGATTGTGGGAATCGGTGAGGCGTTCAGCTATTTCGGCGACCGACCCCATTCGGAGCGAGGCCTCGCGCGTCTCTTCCGAAGAATCCATCGAGCCCTCCTTCCGGGAGGGATCCTCCTCTTCGACATGGCATCGCCCGGAAGGGTTCGGCGTGGAGGGCCGGTGAGAAGCTACTTCGAAACGTCGGACGGGGCAGTCCTGGTGACGCTGGAGGAGAAGGACCGAATCCTCACCCGGCGTATCACCTCGTTTCGTCAGGACGGCTCGCGCTACCGGAGGAGCGAGGAGATCCACCGCCAGGAACTCTTCGCGCGGCCCCTCGTGCTGCGGCTTCTGCGCGAAGCCGGCTTTCGCGCTCGCGCGCTTCCCGGTTACGGAGGCTTTCGGCTCCCTCGAGGGTGGGTCGCCTACTTCGCCTCGAAGACGGCTTCGGGGCGCTGACGATCGAGGACCTCTATGCTGGCGCTTCCGCCACAATGCTCGTGCACGAGGCGCGAGAGAGAGTTCGCCGCTCCTTCCAGCTCCGGCTTCGTTATCGGCGGGATGGCCTCGAGCACCAGGACGGCGTTCCGGGTCTCCTCCGTCAGCTTCGTCCGGTCGGCTTCCTTCCAGTTCCATCTCCGGCAGATGGCTCCGAGCTCGTCTTTGTAAATCACCTCGCCCGGTTTCGGGGAGCGCTCTTCCGCCTCACCGAGGAGCTTCACCTTCGGCTCCTCGGAAGATGCGCGCGTGAGGACCACGTCGCCCTCGATGGCGTCGAGGTCTTCGCCGCCCGCGGGCAGGAGGTGGGTGAGAGAAACGACGTTGTAGAGATCGACAAGAGGGTTGATGGAGCGAAGAAGCTCGCCTTTGAGCGCCCGTCGCAACAGGTTCTCGATGGAAGAAGGGTAGTCCTTGGGTTTCGCGCCGAAGGCCCGGTAGGCCTCACGCCAGCAGTGAATGCGGGGATGCTCCGTGAGAGCGCCGCTTCCGAGCCGCGCCACGGCGCTTGCCTGTGCCTCCCGCAGGAGCGGCGGGAGCGCGGTTTCTTCCCTCGGCCGGTTATCGACGCCGTGCACGATGACGAGCGCGATCCGGGCCTCGGGAAAGAGAGAGAAGAACTCCGGCGTGGCGGAGAACTTCATCGAGTCTCGACGGGAAAGGCGCTCCCGAGGACGTGGTACCCGGAATCTACGTAGATGATTTCGCCGGTGATCCCCCGGGCGAGGTCGGAGAGGAGGAACGCCGCGGCGTCACCCACCTCCGCCTGATCCGTGTTCCGTCTCAAGGGCGCGTACGTCCGGTGATGCTCGAGCATCCGGGAGATCCCGTGAACGCCCGACGAGGCGAGGGTCTTGATCGGACCGGCGGAGATGGCGTTCACCCGGATTCCCCTCGGTCCGAGGTCGCAGGCGAGGTAGCGGACCGACATCTCCAGAGCGGCCTTGGCGACGCCCATCACGTTGTAGTTCGGGACCACCCGCTCGCCTCCGAGGTAGGTGAGGGTCAGGAGGCTCCCTCCCCCGCTCATGAGCGGCGTCACGCGACGGGCAAGAGCGGTGAGCGAGTACGCGGACACGTCCTGCGCGATGCGGTACCCCTCTCGCGATGTCGCGAGAAACTCTCCATCGAGCTCCTCCCGGAGCGCGAACGCGACGGCGTGCACGCAGAAGTCGAGGCCCCCGAGCTCGCCGCTGAGAGCGGGAGCGAGAGCATCGAGCTCTTCCTCCTTCGTCACATCGAGAGGGAGAATCACCGGGTTCTCGAGCTCCGTCGCGAGCTTGCGCACGTTCTCCTCGAGCCTTTCGCCCTGGTACGTGAGCGCGAGACGCGCTCCTTCCCGGGCCGCCGACTGCGCGATTCCCCAGGCGAGGGAGCGCTTGTTGGCGACTCCGACGACGAGCCCTCGTTTTCCTGAAAGAAGCATCCGACAAACCTCCGCGTGATGGATGAGAGGGCGGACTATACAGCAGGAGAGCGGGTGAGACCACACCGCCGCTCGAACGCGTGGGCGATCCGAAGGAGGAGGCGCTCTTTTCCCGGCGCGGCCGCGAGCTGGAGCCCGAGGGGCAGCCCCCTTTCGGTGAAACCGCACGGAACCGACATCGCGGGGAATCCAACGGTGTTGAAGGGACCCGCGAGCCGCAGAAGCCCGCTTCGGAGCTCCTCTTCGTTGTCGAGAACCGCGGCCCCGATCGGGGGGGCGGCGGCGGGGGTCGAAGGCGTCGCGAGAACGTCGATGGCTTCGAACGCCTTCCGAAAGGAGCGGACGAGGAGACGGCGCGCCCGGAGGGCCGCGAGATAGTCGGTCGCGGGGATGAGGAGCCCGAGCCTCAGAAGCTCTCTCGTATCCTCACCGTAATCCTGCGGGCGGGTTCGGATGTTCTTCTCGTGATAGCAGGACGCCTCGGCGAAGGCGATGGTGTTCCGGCACGCCGCCTGGAGCTCGATCTCGGGCACGTCGATCTCGACGACGGTTGCCCCGATGCTCTCGAGGGTCTTCACGGCGGCTCCAACCGAAGCTTCGACGTCGGGGGAGAGGTTCGCGAGGAAATACCGGGCGTGAACCCCGACTCTGAAACTCTGGCTTTGCTCCCCCTCGGGCAGTCTGAGCGTCTCCCCCGACATCGCCTCGTACAGAACGGCGACGTCCTCGACCGTCCGCGCCATCGGCCCAACGTGATCGAGGCTCCACGAAAGAGGGGTCACCCCCTCGCGGGAGATCCGCCCGTACGTGGGCTTGAGCCCCACCGTGCCGCAGAGCGCGGAGGGGATGCGGATCGAGCCTCCCGTATCCGTCCCGATCGAACCGTAGCCGACTCCGCTCGCGAGAGAGACGGCCGACCCGCCGCTCGAGCCTCCGCTGATCCGTGCCCGATCCCGGGGATTGCGCGCCGCCCCGTAGTGAGGATTCACGTTCGAGACTCCGTACGCGAACTCGTGGAGGTTGGTCTTACCCAGGAGCACCGCACCCCGTTCGCGCAGGCGAGCGAGCGCAGAGGCGTCTCGATCCGGAACGAAGTCCGCATAGATCTTCGACCCCGACGTCGTCCTGTCGCCCTTCGACCACACGAGGTCCTTGGCGGTGATCGGAATCCCGTGGAGCGGGCCGAGGATCTCGCCGCGACGGCGCATCCCGTCGAGTCGGCGCGCCTGCTCGAGGGCCGCGTCCGGAAGGAGGGAGATGAAGGCGTTGAGGTCGGAGAGGGACTCGGCACGCTCGATGTGCGCTCGCACGAGATCCTCCGAGCTCAGCTCGCCACGCGCGAGCAGAGACGTGATCTCGCGGATGGAGCCAGGGAGGCTCACGCCTCCAACTCCAGCTCACTTGCGAAGAGTGGCTCCTCCGCGTCTTCTCGAGGGACCCTGGCTTTGAGACCCTCCATGGCCTCACGCCAGGCGTCGAAGCGCTTCCTCAGCCTCTCGGCCTCGGATGAAGAGAGGTCGTCGAACATCCGATCACTTTATCACCGGGCCGTCTTTCCAAGAGGTGTCGGAGCTCCAACGGGCCAGCATCCCCCAGATGAGCCCGAGAAAACCGAGGAGCACGGCGATCGCCGCCGCGTCCCCGGCGGTGAAGACGGTGAGGAGCAACCAGTGTTTCATGCTCCTATTAGTAAGGAGCGATTGTGGCATTCCTGTGGCGGCGCTTCCCGCCCCGGGTCCCATACGTTAGATTGGAAGTAAGGGTTTATGAGCGCGAAAGCCGCGGGACGGGTGGCCGTCGTCGACGACGAGGAGAACATCCGCGAAACCGTGGGCTACGCGCTGAAGCGGGAGGGATACCGCGTCGACCTCTACGCTGACGGCCAGGCGGCCTGGGAGAAGTTCAAGCAGGCGCGGCCGGACGTTCTGGTGCTCGATATCGTGATGCCGCGCATGGATGGGCTCGAGCTTTGCCGCAGGATTCGGGGCGTGACGGAGACGCTCCCCATCATTTTTCTCACGTCGCGCGACGAGGAGTTCGACCGCGTCCTCGGGCTCGAGCTCGGGGGCGACGACTACCTGGTGAAGCCCTTCGCGCTTCGGGAGCTGCTCGCCCGGGTCAAGGTCCTCTTCCGGCGCCTCGCTCTCCTCGGGAAATCCGCGCCCGAGGCGGAGGAGACGCTCAAGATCGGGGCTCTGGAGCTCGACCTCGCCCGCTATCAGGCCTCGTGGAAGGGCGAGATCCTGCGTCTGACGGTCACCGAGTTCCTCCTTCTCCAGGCCCTGTCGCGGCGGCCGGGACACGTGAAGTCGCGCGGCCGGCTCATGGAGGAGTGCTACCCGAACGATGCCTACGTGAGCGAGCGCACCATCGACAGCCACGTCAAGCGGCTTCGGAAGAAGTTCGTCCGCATCGACCCCGAGTTCGACGCCATCGACACGGTATACGGACTTGGCTATCGCTACCGCGAAGGCTGAGACGCTTCTCCCCGTCCGGAGATTCCTCTCCCGGCTCTGGATCCGCCTTCTCGCGTTCAACGTGCTCCTGGTTTTCCTTCCCGCCGCCGGAATCTCCTATCTCGCCATCTACGAGCGAAAGCTGCTGCAGGCCCAGGAGGCGTCGATGGTGCAGCAGGGCCGGCTTCTTGCTGCAGCCCTTTCCGAGAGAGGCGATCTCGATCTCGCCCTCGCCGAGCCCATCCTCGCGCGGCTCGAGCAGCAGACGTCGTCGCGCATTCGCGTCCTCGACCGGAGCGGCTGGCTCCTCTGCGACACGAGCCGCTTCGGTCGGCAGCGCGCGCCCGACCCCGAGGAGGTTCCCCTCCCCGAGACGGACCCGCGCTCCGGGCTCCTCTATCGGGTGGGGAGCGGGCTCTTCCGTCTGTTGGGGCCGCTTCTCGCCGACTCCCAACCCGAGATCAGTCCCGTGCCCGAGGAAGCGTACTCGCCCGACGCTCCCTTCGACGGCGTTGAGGTCCGGGAGGCTCTCTCCGGCTCCTACGGAGCCGCCACCCGCATCACGCGTGGAGGCCAGCGGTCGGTCACTCTCTACAGCGCTCTCCCGGTGCGAAACGAGGGAGACGTCGTGGGCGTGGTCCTGGTCTCGCAGTCGACGTTTCTCATCCTGCGCGACCTCTACGAAGTCCGGATCGCCGTTTTCCGTTACGTCGTCGTCGCCGCCGGCGTTGCCGCAATCCTGAGCCTCATGTTGTCGGCGACGATCTCGCGGCCGCTCCACAAGCTCCGCTCCCAGGCCAAAGCTCTCGTCGGCCGGGGCGGGCGGCTGGTGGGAAGCTTCTCGGGCTCGAACCGCCTCGACGAGATCGGAGACCTGAGCCGCGCGCTCTCGGACCTCTCTTCCCAGCTCGAGGCGCGCATGCGGTTCATCGAGTCCTTCGCCGCCGACGTCTCGCACGAGTTCAAGAACCCGCTCACGTCGATCCGCGCGGCCGCGGAGGTGCTGAAAGACGTCGAGGACCCGAAGGAGCGCGCGCGGTTCGCGGGCGTCGTGGAGCGGGAGATCGCGAGGCTCGAGCGCCTTCTGTCCTCGGTGCGTGAGGTAACACTGGTCGACGCCGGCCTGGAGGAGACGGAGCCCGAGACGGTGGATCTGGTCGAGCTCCTGCGGGGACTGACGGAGCGCCGGGGCTCGATCGCTCTCGAAGCGCCTTCGAAGAAGATCGACGTTCGCGTGCCCGGCCACAGGCTGGCACAGGTTTTCGAGAACCTCCTCGACAACGCGATCGGGTTTACTCCCGAGGGGGGGAGAGTCCGGGTCGTGGTCGCGACCGAAGGGTCTCAAGCCTTGGTGAGGGTCGACGATGAGGGGCCGGGGATCCCCCCCGAGCACCGGGAGCGGATCTTCGACCGGTTCTTCACCTACCGCCCGAACGACGGGCGGGCCCGCGAGCACTCCGGACTCGGCCTCGCCATCGTGAAGGCGGTCGTCGAGAGGTACGGGGGCTCGATCGCTCTCGTGGACTCGTCCCTTGGCGGCGCGGGCTTCGAGGTGCGCCTGCTACGCTCGTGAGCCGAGAAGGCGGGCGGGAAGAAGGATCACCGCCCGCAGGAGCTCGAAGACTCCGGTCACGGCGATACCCACCAGGCGAAACGGCAGGAGCACCAGCCAGACCAGCGGGTAGAGGAAAAGCGCGAGGAGCGCCGCCGGCCAGCAGAGCACGAGCAGAATCAGCCAGAGCAGGAACTTCGTCATCTCACTCGATCGATACGTCGGGTCGCCCCGAAATGTTCAGCCTTCGGCGCGTCCGATGAGCGCAAGGAACTCCTCCTCCGTAAGCACCTTCACACCGAGCTCCCTCGCCTTCTCCGCTTTCGAGCCCGCGTCCCCGCCGACCACGACGAAGCTCGTGCTCTTGCTGACCGACGAGGTCACCCTTCCGCCGCGTTCTTCGACCAGCCGCTTCGCGTCGTCGCGGTGGAGCTTCGAGAGAGCTCCTGTGAAGACCACCCGCGTCCCCGCGAGCGTCTTCTCCTCACGGCTCGCCTGCCAGAGGAGGTCGAGCCCCATCTTCTCCATCTCACGAATCACCCGGCGGTTCTTCTCGTCGCCGAAGTACTCCACGACCGCGCGCGCGACTTCCTCTCCCACCTCGTGGACCGCGACAAGCTCTTCTTCGCTTGCGCTCATGACTCCCGAGAGGCTTCCGAAGTGGGAGGCGAGGACCTGGGCCACGTGCTGGCCGACGTTCGCGATCCCCAGGGCGTACAGGAACCGGTCGAGGGGGGCGCGCTTCGAGGCTTCGATCGCGAGAATGAGATTGTCTGCCGACTTCTCGGCGAAGCCCTCGAGCTCGAGAAGATCCTCCCGGCGCAGACGGTAGAGGTCCGCGAGATCGCGCACCAGCCCCCGCTCCACGAGCTGCGCGACTGTCCTTTCGCCGAGGGTGTCGATCTCCATCGCCCCCCGGCTCGCGAAGTGCTGGATGCGTCCGGTCTGCTGCGCCCGACAGCTCCACCCGCCGGTGCAGACGTGATAGGCGCCCTTGACCTCGACCTTGGAACCGCAGACCGGGCAGCGGGCCGGCATCTCGAACTCCGGCGGATTCCCCTTGCGGTGCTCGCTCAGGACCTCTACCACCTCGGGGATGACGTCTCCCGCGCGCTGGATGCGCACGCGGTCGGAGACGCGCACGTCCTTCCTCCGGACCTCGTCCTGGTTGTGAAGGGTTGCTCGGCTCACCGTGACTCCGGAGACGTCGACGGGCCGGAGAAGAGCCACCGGAGTGAGCTTCCCCGTGCGGCCCACCGAGACGGCGATGTCCATCACCTCGGTGACCTCCTGGCGGGGGGCGAACTTGAACGCGACGGCCCAGCGGGGGCTCCGCGAGCGCGAGCCGAGCTCCACCTGCTGGTCGCGGCGATTGACCTTCACCACGATCCCGTCGAGCTCGTAGTCGAGATCGTCGCGCCTCGCCTCGAGCTCGTCGTGGTAGGCGACCACCTGATCGAGGTCCCGGCAGAGCCGGCTCGTCGGGTCCGTGCGAAATCCCCAGTCCGCGAGGGAGGCGAGTGCCTCCTGCTGGGACCGGATCGCGGCTGCATCCGCGTACACCACGTCGTAGGCGAAGAGGTCGAGCGGCCGGCTCGCGGTAATCCGAGTGTCGAGTTGCCGGAGCGACCCGGACGCGGCGTTTCTCGGGTTCGCGAAGGGCTCCTTGCCCATCTCCGTCATACGGCGGTTGAGGAGCTCGAACTCCTGAAGCCGCATGATCGCTTCCGCCCGGACCGCGACCGTTCCGGGGGCCGGCCTCTCTTCGGTGAGGAGAGCGAGCGGAAGCGATCGGATGGTTTTCAGGTTCTGGGAGACGTCCTCCCCCACGAGACCGTCTCCGCGCGTCGAGCCCCGCACGAAGCGCCCCGCCTCGTAGACCAGCTCCACCGAGAGACCGTCGAACTTGGGCTCGGCCATGTAGTCGACCCGGGTCAGCCCTAGCCCCTTCGCCACGCGCTTTCCGTACTCCCGCACCTCGTCCTCGTTCATCAAGGACTCGAGCGAGAGCATGGGCGCGAGGTGACGCACTTCTCCGAACGCTTCCTGAACCCTGCCGGAAACGCGCTCCGTCGGCGAATCGGGAGTCTTGAGATGCGGGAACTCCTCCTCCAGCTTCGATAGCTCGCGAAGCAGCTTGTCGTAGGCGGCGTCCGAGATCGAGGGGCGGCCCTTCACGTAGTAGAGATGGTCGTGGTGGCGGATCTCCTTCCGCAGGGCCTCGACCCGCTCCTGCGCGTCGCGCCGGCTCATCGGCCGGCTCCCCGCGCGCGGAACCAGCCCTTGACGCGCTCGCCGAGCTCTTCCGCTTTGTCCCACGGCCCGCGGTACCGGCTCCGGAGCCGGTCGCGAAACCGGGCGACGAACGGGATCTCGCTCGCGAGAAGGGCGAAGCCGACGAGGAGGAACAGGACTCCCTGCAGAAACGGAAGGAAAAGCCCGACGATTCCGAGGGGAATGAGGAGGGAGCCGATCGCGATCTTGATACCGCGCCAGACCGGGTGCTTGGCCGAGCCAGGACGGGCCTGGTTCATGGGCGCCAGATTAGCGGACCTACATTCCCGTTCGGAAGTGCGGCACCGGGCAGTCCGCCATCGTGCGCAGGCCGGGCTCGAGCTTCGGCATGGACGGCACCATGGCGACGAGTATCGCGATGGTCGCCTCGTCCCCCGCGACTCCGTTCTCGAAGACGAGCGTGATGTCCGGCCTTCCTTTGACGGTGATGCGGTCGAAGGGCTTCTTGGCGCCGACGTACATCTTCAGGTCGAGGCTCACCGTTTCCTTTCCGTTGACGAACCCGCGGCAGACGTGATGGATGCCCGCCACCTGCCCGGCCTGAACGGTGAGGTGAGGCGTCTTCACCCGCGTCGCCGCGAGCACCGGCTTCACCGACTCGTCCACGCGCTCGAGGTTCCATCCCAATCCTTCGGCGACGAGATGGGTTGACTCGAGAAGGCCCACGTGACCGAGCTCGTTCCCCCTGACGCCTTTGCGGAAGCGGGCCGCGGTCATGCCCGCCCCCACTTTCTGCTGGAGGTTCGGCCTTCGCGTGGAAGCGTTCACCACTCGCTCGACTCTGACCGACTTCACCTCCAGACAAGGGGCGGTTGCCGCGAGGGCCATGGTGTCCATGACGAAGCCGGGGTTCACCCCCGTCCCGAGCACCGCGACACCCACTCCCTTCGCGTGGCGATCCAGGTCCTTGGCCTGGGCCGCGTAGCGCACGTGCGGAAGCAGGAGCTCCTCGCAGGAGCTCACGACGTGGGCCCGGGCGTCCACGCACTGCTTGATCTGGGGAAGCGCGTCCTTGAAGCGGGAGCCGGTGGTGAGGATCGCGACGTGGGGCCTCGTGACCTGCAGAGTTTCGGTCGCGCGATCCGACACCCGGATCCCGGACGGCCGGGACAGGCCGGAGAGATCGGCAACGTCGCGGTTGAGCTTCTTCGGATCGACGTCGATGGCGCCCACGAGCTCGATATCGCGGCGGGAAAGCACGACCTTCGCCGTTTCGAGACCAATCTGACCCAATCCGTACAGCACCACTCGGAGCCGCTCCGGAGCTTTCATTCGACTAACCTCCGCAACAGAACGACCGGAACCAAACGGCGAAGATTATCTCAATCCCGTCGGGGCGGGCAATGTATATTGAGCGCTCGATGCTGGCTCCGGACCTGCGGAAGCTCCCGTCGTGGGCGACCGCGCTCGCTCTGTTCTTTGTAGTCTTCGCGGCGAACGTCGCGATGGGACACGCCGTCGGCGTGTTGGGGATCGGCGCCGACTGGCTCCTGGTCGCGACCCCTCTGGTGCTTCTGGCATTCACCGCGGCGTTCGTCGCCTGGTTCCGCCTCGACGCGAAGGGGATCCTGCTCCTGCGTCTTCCCACCTGGCCCGACTTCCTGATGGCCGTCCCGTTCGCGATCTCGTTCGTGATCCTGAGCGATCAGCTGTCGAGCCTCACCTCGGACCTCGTGCCTGCGGAGCTTTCCGAAAAGCTCCGGGAAGTGCAGCTTCGATGGCTACGGGTCTCGAGCCCCCTCGAGTGGGTGGTCAAGCTCGCGACCATCGGTGTCGGGGCGGCGGTGTCGGAAGAGCTGATGTTCCGCGGATTCATCCAGAGCGCCCTCTCGCGCTCCCTGCGGCCGGCAAGCGCCGTGCTCTGGACGTCCTTTCTATTCATGGCGCTCCACATCCTGCCGCTTCCGTCGTTCGTCGCCGCCGGGCTCGTTCTCGGGCTCGCCGCGCTCGCGAGCCGGAGCATCGCCGTTCCCATCCTCATCCATTTCCTCAACAACGCCTCCGCCCTCGCCCTCGTGAACCTTCTGGGGGTCGAGACTCTCGGCGACCCCGTGTGGATCCCCGGGGAGATTCTGCTTCCGGCCACCGCGATCTTCGTGCTTTGCCTCGTCTACTACCTGCGGCGGCTCGATGCCTGAAAGACGCGCCGGCTTTCTCACGCCCGCTCCCTTCTCGAAGGAGCTCGAGTCGGTGTCGCCCGGCCGGAGGCGGCTCGGATATCTCGTGATCGCGGGCGCGATCCTGCTCGGAACGTCGGTCCTTCTCCTGTTCTTCTTCTCGTCCCTCTACATGAGCAATCCTCAGGCGGCCGAGGCCGCCATCCTCGAGGCGCTCTCCCGGAGTATCTCGGGACAGCTCGACCCGGACGCGATGGATAGGGCGGAGGAGATCGGCGACGCTTTTCGGATGCTTTCCACGGCGAGCCAGGCGAGCGCCCTCGGCTGGCGCGAGCTCTGGGCCCTGACGCGGGTAACCGCCGAGACGAGCGCCGATGGGACCATCGACTCGACGGACGTCGACACGCTCATCGCCGCCCTTCGCGCCGCGGCGACGCGCGGCACCGCTCCCCGGCGTTTCTAGATCACTTCATCGCCGGAAGGTGAAAGAGTGCGACTCCCGCGAGGAGGAAGGGAATCCCGATCGCGAGGCTTCGCTGGGAGGCGAACCAGCCCACGGTCATCAGGTGCACCACCAGGCTCCCGTAGAACGCGAGGAGGAGGCATCGCCGCCACGAGCTCGCGCTTCCCATGGCGGCGAGCGCCAGAGTCTCGATCGCGGCCGAGACGAGGAAGCTCACCCCCATCAAGGGCCAGAACGAGAGTCCGAGATGAACGGGAAGCCCGGCGAGCTCCGACGAGGCGTTCGCGGCGAGAGCGCTCTCGTAGGGTCTCACGCCCTCGAGTCTCCGATAGAGAAGCCCCTTCAAAGGAGTCCAGATCAAGATCAGGAACGCTGCCATCCCAAGGCTGCGCCAGCTCGGCCCCTCCTGGACGTAGAGGGCGAGGGCGAAGACGAGGATCACGAGGAGCACCAGGAGCACGAGCTTGCGGGCGGTCGGGCTCAAAGGGCTTTTCCGAACTCTCGCGCGACGAGTTCGGCTTCGGTCTCGGCCTCGCGGACGACCTTGAAGATTCCGTCCTCGATGACGACTTCCGCGGGCCGGGGGCGGAGGTTGTAGTTCGAGCTCATCGCGAACCCGTAGGCGCCGGCGTCGAGAATCGCCAGGTGCTCTCCTCTTTCGGGAACGGGAAGCTCGCGGTCGCGGGCGAAGACGTCCGAGCTCTCGCAGACGGCGCCGGTGACGTCGACGACCCGCACCTCCCGCTTCCGGCGCGCGAGCGGCACCACGCGGTGGTAGGCGCCGTAGAGCGCGGGCCGGAGAAGGTCGTTGAGGCCGGCATCGACGACGACGAACTCGCGGCCGTGGACGCGTTTGACGTAGAGAACGCGAGCGACCAGAGCGCCTGCGGGACCGACGAGCACCCGGCCGGGCTCGGTGAGGAGAGTAACACCGAGATCGCGAACGGCTCGCGCGACCCCCTCGGCGTAGGCGTCGAACGCCGGCGTCGACTCCCCGTGGTAGGGAATCCCGAGCCCCCCTCCGACGTCGACGTAGCGGATGGAAACACCGCTCTCCCGGATCTCTCCCACCAGGGACGAGAGGGCGCGCGCGTTCTCGAGGAGCGGATCGAGCTCGGTGACCTGGGATCCGATGTGGGAGTGCACCCCCGCGAAGTCGAGGTTCGGGAAGTCCCGATGTCTCCGGTAGAGCGCGAGCGCGTCGTCCCGGTCGATGCCGAACTTCGCCGTCGCCATTCCCGTGGAGATGTGGGGATGGGTCCTCGCATCGATGTCGAAATTGAGGCGCAGAGCGACTCTCGCCCTTTTCTCCGCTTCGAAGGCGAGGGAGTCGAGTGCTTCGAGCTCGGCTTCCGATTCCACCAGAAAGAGGAGAATGTCTGCGGCGATGCCCGCGGCGAGCTCCCGGTCCGTCTTCCCCACGCCCGAGAACACGATGCGGGACCCGGAAACCCCGAGAGCGATGGCGAGAGCGAGTTCGGCCCCGGAGACGACTTCCGCTCCGGCACCGGCCGCGAAAAGCGGGCGCAGGAGCGCGGGCTGGCTGTTCGCTTTGAGCGCGACGCAGTGGAGATGAGGGACGCCGGCAAAAGCGTTTGAAAGGGCCTGGAACCGCGCGAGAGCCGCTTTCGGATCGTAGACGTAGAACGGGGTTGGAACCGACTGCGCGATCTCGGCGAGGGGAACGCCGCCCGCGGAGAGCTGGTCGTTCTCGTAGCGGAAAACGTCGGATGTCACGCCGGGCATCATAACCGATGATATATTTCCCGGCATGAAACGAATCATTCCTGTTTTCCTGCTCGTCTCGATCGCGGCCGCGGCTGCCGCCGCAGACAAAAAAATCATCACTCCCGAAGGTTCCGAGCTGGGGCTCCCCTTCAGTCCCGGGGTTCTCTCGGGCGACTTCCTGTATATCGCGGGCGCCATCGGCAACAAGCCCGGAACACTCGAGCTCCCCGAGGGCATCGAGGCCCAGGTGCGCCAGACGATGGCGAATCAGGAAGCGGTGCTCAAAGCCGCGGGAATGGATTTCTCCCGCGTCGTCAGCGTCACCGTCTACCTTTCGGACGCGCGCTACTTCGCCGCCATGAACGACGTTTACAAGACGTACTTCCCGAAGGACCCGCCCGTGCGGGCGACGGTCGAGGCCGATATCGCCATCCCGGGGGCCCTCGTCGAGCTTTCGATGATCGCGGCCCGCCCCGGTGTCGAGCGCAAGGTGATTACGCCGGCGGGAATGCAGGCCCCTCAGCTTCCGTACAGCTGGGGCATTCAAGTCGGGTCGACGCTCTTCATCTCGGGCGCGACGGCGAGGAACCCCAAGACCCTCGAGCCCGAGGGAAAGACGGTGCAGGAGCAGACGCGCAACATCCTGGAGAACGTGGGACAGGTTCTCAGCGCCGCGGGCATGAGCTATTCGGACGTCGCACACTGCCGCGTGTTCCTCGACGACGCCCGCGACTTCGCGGGTATGAACGAGGTCTACCGGACGTTCTTCAAAGAGGCTCCTCCGAGCCGAGCCACGGTGCGCGCGGACCTCATGAACACGCGCTTCAACTCCGAGATCCAGTGCACCGCCGTCAAGGACCCCGCGCGCCGCGTGGTGGCTCCCGCGGGGGCGGCGCCGGCGACCGTGCCCCTCTCCCCGGCGATCGAGGCGGGCGGGCGTCTGTTCGTTTCAGGAATGCTCGGACGCGGCCCGAACGGCTACTCCGCGGACGTGAAGGAACAGACAAGGCTCACGCTCGGAAACCTCAAGGCGGCGCTCAACGCCGGCGGCCTCGATTTCAAGGACGTCGTCGAGACCATGGTCTACCTTACGGACATCCGCCATTTCGAGGCGATGAACGAGGTCTATCGCGAGATGGTGGGCATGCCCTTCCCCGTGCGCGCGACGGTGGGAGCCCAGCTCATGGCTCCGGAGGCGCTGGTCGAGATCGTGATGCTGGCGGTGAAGTAGCCTCGCGTTTCAGCGTCGGCGGTCGACGTTCCCGAACAGCCGATCGAGGGTCTGCACGTGGTCGGGAGCTGCCCTCTGGACGGCCGCCCGCAGGAAATCGCGGTCGGCTCCCGACTCGACCATCGCTTCCACGTCCGCCAAGTCCTGAGTGCGGGAGCGGCGCAAGGTCTACCGCGTGCTGACCACGGATCGGCGCGATTTCGGTGCGATCCGCGTGGGGCCAGATCTCTCGAAGAGGCTCGAGCTGCTGCCGTAGCGCGGCGGATGCTTCAACGGATCCTCAGGGTTTGATGAACTTCCTCAACAAGGTCTGGCCGTCCCTCACGATGACGAGCGCCCCGTCCTTCAAGTCCTCATCGAAGAGCTTGAGGAGGTTGAAGAGGGTCGCGGTCATGACCTGGGCTTCGATCGAGTCCTGACGGAAGAAGATGACCGAAGGCCAGGCGACCGCGGTATCGGACTCCACCAGCCGGGCGAGGCTCCGATTGCGCGTCACGACCACGCGGCTCTCGAGCGCGGCGAGACGGAGGAACTCGCGGATGGGGAGGTCCCCCGCTCCGATCTCGAGCGCGTGGACGGCGTCGTAGCCGGCGTCGTTCAAGTCCTGGACGACGCCTTCGGGAAAGAACGGATCGGCAAGGAGCTTCACGCCGCGATCCCCGTGCTCGGAGAACCATCCATAACGAAAACGATATCGCGCTTCCCGCTCGAGCGCTATACGCAATCGCTCACGAGGTAAGATGATCCTGGACCATGGCATTCGAGGAGGAGTATCGGGCGGCGATGGAGGGTGCGCTCGCCTTCGATCGCTCCCACCTCGCGACCGTCGCCGCTCGCGGCAGGGACCGGGAATCCTTTCTCCAGAACATGCTCACGAACGACGTCCGTTCCCTCGCGCCTTCGACGGGCGTCCCCGCGGCGTTTCTCACGAACAAGGGCAAGCTCGTCTCCGACCTTCTCGTTCTCAAGAGCGACGATCTCTTTCTCCTCCAGATGGAGCGCGAGCGCGCCGAGCCCTTCCGCATCGCTCTCGACCGATACGTCATTTCCGAGGACGTGACCCTCGAGAGCCGTCTTGATACCGAGTCGACGTTCTCGATCGAGGGTCCGAATGCGAGCGGGATCCTGGCGGAGCTCGCGGGCATCCCGGTATCCGATCTCGACGGCCTCGATGATCTTCACTTCCGCTCCCTGGATCTCACGGGCGTTCCGGTGCGCGTCGTCGCCCGGAGGCGCGAGCTCACGCCGCGATTCGACGTGACCGCGAGTCCCGAGGGGGCGAAGAACCTCCTCGCACGCGTCCTCGAACGGGGAGCGCTCCTCGGGGGTGAGGAGGTTCGCGAGGCGAGGCGAATCGAAGCCTCCCGGCCTCGATTCGGGATCGACATAGACGAATCTCACCTTCCGCTGGAAGCCGGGCTCGATGAGGCTCTGAGCTTCCAGAAGGGCTGCTACATCGGACAGGAGTACGTCGTCCGGATCGCTCACCGAGGCCACGTGAACAAGAAGCTTTCGGGATTGAGCCTGGCGGGCGGCGATCGGCCACCCCCGGGATCTCCGATCGCCCGAGGCGGCGAGGAGGTGGGCCGCGTCACCAGCTCCGCGTTCTCGCCCGCGTTCGGAGTGGTGCTCGCCTTCGCCTACGTCAACCGCGGCCACTGGGAGCCCGGGACGGAGCTCACGGTCGGAGGCGCGAGGGCCACCGTATCGCCTCTACCTTTCCCGCATCCGACCTGAATCGAGGCTCGTCAAAAGGGCCTTCCAAGCGTCCCAGTAGACGTTCCCTTCCACGACGTAACCGTCGGCGTGCCCCGCATTTTCCAGGGGAACGAACGTCTTGGGCCCGCGGGCGGCGCGGAACAAGGCCTCCCCCTGCTCGAATGGCACCACCGGATCCCGGCGACCGTGAAACACGAGAAGAGGGAGGGAGACGTCCGGGATCTTCCTCAGGTTGTCGTACCGCGTCCGAACGAGCGAGAGGAAGGGTGTGAGGAAGGGATAGGCGACGCGGGCCATGCCGGCGATCGATGTGAACGGCGCCTCGAGAACGAGAGCGGCTGCGCTCTCTCGGAGCGCGAGCTCGATCGCGACCGCGGCACCCAGTGATTCGCCGAACAGAACAACGCGTTCGCTCGCGATCCCCCTTGTCTCGGTGAGATACCGGAACGCGGCAACGGCGTCGAGATACGTGCCTTCCTCCGACGGCCTTCCGTCGCTCCGCCCGAAGCCGCGGTAGTCAAAGAGGAAGACGTCTACACCGAGGATGCGGTGAAAGAACGTCGCCCGGTCCAGGCGATCGCCGATGTTGCCGGCGTTGCCGTGACAGACAAGGACCGTTTGGGAAAGGTGGCGAACATTGCCGTGGGGCCCCGGCCCGCCCGCACGAAGGAACCAGCCGTGGATCCGGACGCCTTCGCCGGCATCGAGGAAGACGTCCTCGTGCTCCAACCCGAGAGCGTCGGGCGTCGCCCCGATCTCCCGCGAGGGGAAGTAAATGAGTCGTTCTTCGAAGAGCAACGCGCCACCGCTCAGAGGAAAAGTCGGGCGGACCATACCATGCGGCACCTCGAATCGTGATATGTTGTGAAGTTCGAGAGGGAGGTGCTTTTGGAGGCATACGAAGCCACCCTGGCGAGGCTTCCGAAGCCTGGCGAGCCCATTTTCTACCCGAAGGTGGGCCACTGCGTATTTCGCGGCGTGATCGAGGACCGGGCCGCCCCGGGGGCGAAGCTCGTGGAGTTGGAAGACGCGGAGGAAGGGAGCCGGATTCTGGTTCCCCTCTCGCGGGTCCCCGAGCTGAACCTGCGGCCGGCGGGCAAGGCGATGGAAGCCATCCAGGAGGAGCTGTCGTCTCAGTTCGAGGAGCCGCTCCTGGCCGACGCCGACCGCCATCGGGTGATCGAAGAGCTCATCACGGAGGGCTCGCCCCGAAGCCTGGCCCGCGCCCTGAAGCGTCTCCACTTCATCCGCCAGACCGTAGGCCTCCCCCGGGAGGAGGAGCAGACGCGCAAGAAGATCCGGAGCTGGCTCGCGGCCGAAGTGGCCATCGCCAAGGAGTGCACGCGCGCCGAAGCGCAGGCGTTCATGACGAGGGTGCTCCAGGACGCGATGTCCGCGCACAAGATCAAGGAGAAGGCGGAGGCCAAGGAACGGCGGCGCGCGGCCAAGGAGCAGAAGAAGGCGGAGTCCGCGCACGAGGAGGATTCTCCGGTCACTTGACCGGAATCAAAGCGACCCATGCCTCGAACTCCAGAGCTCGTGGTGAAGCCCCTTCACGGGGAGCCCTACAACTTCACACTCGACAAGGACGTCATCACCGTCGGCAGGTCGAAGAAGAACGACCTGGTGCTCGCGGACCAATGGCTCTCACGCATCCACGCGGAGATCCGCCGCGAGAACGGGCGGTTCTTCATTCGCGACCTCGAGAGCCGCAACGGGACCTACGTGAACGGCATGCGCCTTTCCGAGCGCGTGCCTCTCCAGAACGGCGACGTCATCACTCTCGGCGACCAGCAGATCAGCTTCAGCAACGACGCCTCCGGAAGCGTCATTCTGACGGAGGCCCCGGCCGGGCTCGAGCTCGAAGGCACCCTCGTCGTCTCGACGGAAGAGCTCCTCGCCGCCGCGCGCGCGAAGGACGACACCTGGGACAACCTCGCGGGAGGCAAGACGGGGAGCCGCAGCGGCAGTGGCAGCGGAGTCAGCCGGACTCCCTTCCATTCGATGGCGGACGACTCGGCGCGCATCCTGAAGCAGAACCAGATTCTGAGCGCCCTCAGCGAAGCGAGCATGGCGCTCATCTCCAACCGCCCGCTGAACCAGCTCCTGGAGTTCATCCTCGAGCTCGCGTTCAAGGTCATACGCGCGGAGCGCGGCGTCCTGATGCTCACGACCAACCAGGGCTCCGGCCTGTCCGTCGAGGCGGTGAGGACCGCCGACGGACGGAACACGACGGAAGAGATCACGTTCAGCCGCACCATCGCCGACAAGGTGGTCAAGGAGAAGGTCTCGATCCTCACCAAGAACGCTCTCGCCGATCCGCGCTTCGATCGAGGGCAGTCGATTATCTCCCTCGGGATTCGATCGGCGATGTGCGTTCCCCTCTGGCACGACGACAACGTCACGGGGCTCATCTACGTCGACAGCTTGAGCCGGGAGAACTCCTTCACCCAGGACGACCTCACTCTCCTGAGCTCGCTCGCGAACGTCGCCGCCGTCAAGCTCGAGAACGCGAAGCTCGTCGAGGAGATGATCGAGAAGAAGAGGATGGAGCGGGAGCTCGAGCTCGCGAGCGAGATCCAGAAGAACAGCCTCCCGAGTCAGGCTCCACGCCTCTCGGGATGGGATCTGGTGGGCACCAATACCCCCTGCTACACCATCGGCGGCGACTATTTCGACTTCATCGCGCGTCCGAACGGAGTCGCGCTGGTGCTCGGCGACGTCGCGGGCAAGGGCGCGAGCGCCGCGCTGATGATGATGGTGCTGCGGGCGACGGTGCACTTCGCCTGCCAGAGGGAGAGCGACGTGCTGACCATCCTCTCACAGACGAATGGGGTCATGTTCGACAACTCCCCCGCGCAGTTCTACGTGACGTTCTTTTTCGGAGACCTCGATACCCGTTCGGGAAGGATGCGCTACGTGAACGCGGGCCACATCCCCCCCATCCTCTACCGGGCGAAGAGCCGGTCCATCGAGCGGCTGGGGGCGGGCGGCACCGTCCTGGGCCTCTTCCCCGAGGCCCCTTTCGATGCCGGCGACGTGGAGTTCGAGCCCGGCGACACTCTCGTGGTCTTCACCGACGGCCTGAGCGAGGCCTGGGGCCAGAACGAGGAGGAGTTCGGCGAAGACCGCATGGGCGCCCTCATTCGCGAGCACGCGGCGCTTTCCGCAAAGGACCTGGAGAGCTCCATCCAGAACGAGATCGACGTCTTCACCGCGGGCGGACGCCCCACGGACGACCGCACGCTCATCGTCGTGAAACGAAGCTGATCGCGGAGCGTTGACGCCCTCCGCCCCTTCGTGCTACTTTCGCTTCTATCCCCATGGTGCAGCGCCGCGGAGCTCCTCCAGAAGTTTCGAGTCTCGCGAACCTTCAGAGAGAGTTCGGCAAGATCTTCGATCAGCTCTCCCAGCTCGACACGAGCGACGCTGGCGCCATCGCGCTCGGCGAGTGGTTTCCCCGGGTGGACGTGCTCGAGACCGCGAAAGACATCCTGGTCAAGGTGGAAGCTCCGGGGCTCGCCAAGAACGAGATCTCGGTCGCGTTCCAGGGGCCCAAGCTGATTCTCTCGGGCGAGAAGAAACAGGCGAAGGTCGACCGCTCCGTCCGCGGTTACCTCTGCCTCGAGCGGAGCTTCGGAAAGTTCTCGCGCTCGCTCTACGTCGACCGCGCGGTCGATCTCACCAAGGCGCGCGCCGAGCTCGACGCCGGTGTCCTGACCGTCACCATCCCCAAGCTCAAGGACCGCCGAGGAAGCGAGTTCCGTCTGGAAGTCGAAGAGACGGAGCCCAGGACCAAGTAGAGCCCGATGGAAGTCGACCCCAAAGAGACCTCAGAGCCACCGCAGATTCCCGAACATCTGCCCGTGCTCCCGCTGCGGGACATCGTGATCTTCCCCTTCATGATCGTCCCCCTCTACGTGAGCCGCGATCGATCGGTGAAGGCGGTCGACTCCGCGCTCTCCGACAACCGCATGATCTGCCTCGTGGCGCAGAAGGAGCAGGAGCGCGAGAACCCCGCGGTCGAGGATCTGCATCGCATGGGAACGGTCGCGGTCATCATGCGGATGCTGAAACTCCCCGATGGGCGCATCCGCGTCCTCGTCCAGGGAATGAACCGCGCGCAGGTCGACGGCTTTCCGCAGTCCGACCCGTACTTCCTCGCGAGCCTGACCCCCGTCCAGGAGGAGCCCTGGGACGAGGAGTCGCTCGAGCTCCAGGCGCTTCGCAGAAACGTGAAGGAAGCGCTCGAGAAGTCCGTGAACCTCGGCAAGTCGATTTCTCCCGAAGTCATGGTCATCGCCGCGAACCTCGAGGACCCGGGGCGCCTCGCCGACCTCGCGGTGTCGAACCTCGACCTCAAGGTGACGGAAGCCCAGGAGATCCTCGAGACCATCGACCCCATCGAGAGGCTGAAGAAGGTTCACGAGCTCATCGCCAAAGAGCTCGAGGTCCTGACCATGCAGCAGCAGATCAGCTCCCAGGCCCGGGGCGAGATGGACCGCTCCCAGAGGGAGTTCTTCCTGCGCCAGCAGCTCAAAGCCATCCAGTCGGAGCTCGGCGAGGGAAACGAGCTCGCGGAAGAGGTCCGGCAGTTCCGCGCGAAAGCCCACAAGGCGAGGATGCCCAAGGAAGTTCTCAAGGAGGTCAACCGCCAGATCGCGAAGCTCGAGAGGATGCACCCCGATGCCGCGGAGACCGCGACCCTCCGCAACTACCTGGAGTGCATGGTCAACCTCCCCTGGAATCGCTTCAGCCGCGACAACCTCGATCTCGCGCAGGCGAGGGTGATCCTCGACGAGGATCACTACGGGCTCGAGCGCATCAAGGAGCGCATCCTCGAGTACCTCGCGGTGAGAAAGCTCAAGAAGAAGATGCGCGGGCCCATCCTTTGCTTCGTGGGTCCCCCCGGAGTCGGAAAGACCTCTCTCGGCCGCTCGATCGCGCGCGCCGTCGGACGGAAGTTCCACCGCATCTCCCTGGGAGGCGTCCGCGACGAAGCCGAGGTTCGCGGTCACCGCCGGACGTACGTCGGCTCGATGCCCGGCCGTATCGTCCAGGGCATCCAGCAGGCCGGCACCTCGAATCCCGTGTTCATGCTCGACGAGGTGGACAAGATCGGCTCCGATTACCGTGGCGACCCGAGCTCGGCCCTGCTCGAGGTTCTCGACCCCGAGCAGAACTATTCGTTCCGCGACAACTACCTCGGCGTTGCGTTCGATCTGTCGAACGTGCTGTTCATCGCGACCGCGAACCAGCTCGACCCCATCCAGCCCGCGTTTCTCGACCGAATGGAGGTCATCGAGCTCGGCGGCTACACCGAAGAGGAAAAGGTCCAGATCGCGAAGCGGCACCTGATTCCGAAGCAGGTCGGGGAGAACGGGCTCGACACGAGCCGCATCGCGTTCAGCGACGAAGCGCTCAAAGCCATCATCGGGAAGTACACCCGTGAGGCTGGCCTCCGCGGCTTCGAGCGCCAGCTCTCGCGGATCTGCCGCAAGGTCGCACGCAGGGTGGCGGACGGCCGCGAGAACCTGACCCGCATCACCGCCGCGAACGTCGGGCAGTTCCTGGGAGCCCCCAAGTACCTGGGCGAGGACGCGCTCCAGAAAGATCAGGTCGGGGTCGCGACCGGGCTCGCCTGGACACCCACGGGGGGCGACGTCCTGTTCGTCGAGGCGACGGTGATGAAGGGCAAGGGCGAGCTCATCCTCACCGGCACTCTCGGCGACGTGATGCAGGAGTCGGCCCGCGCCGCTCTCTCCTATGCCCGCTCGCGAGCGAGCCAATTCCATATCGACGAGGGGCTCTTCGCGACCCGCGACATCCACATCCATATCCCGGAGGGGGCGATTCCCAAGGACGGGCCGTCGGCCGGCGTCACCATGGCGCTCGCGATGATCTCCGCCTTGACCGAGACCCCCGTGCGGCACAACGTCGCTCTTACCGGCGAGATCACGCTCCGGGGAAACGTGCTTCCGGTCGGCGGTATCAAGGAGAAAATCCTCGCCGCCCGCCGGGCGAAGCTCGGAGCGGTCGTCCTTCCCAAGCTCAACGAGAAGGACCTCGACGATCTCCCCTCCTACGTGCGCCGCGATCTCGACTTCCGTCTGGTGGAGCACGTGGACGAAGCCCTCAAGGCGTCGCTCGCGGACGACGGCAAAGTCCTGAGCCTTCGCCCCCGCGAGACGCGGCTCAAGCCTCGCGCGAGCCCGTCGCGCAGTCCGAGGACTGCGCTCAAGTGAGGGTCCTCGCCGCCGGGGACGTCGTAGGCAAAGCCGGGCGGAACATCCTCAAAGCCGGCCTCGCGCGCCTCCGGTCCCGGGAGGACTTCGACCTGGTGGTGGTCAACGTGGAGAACGCGGCCGCCGGGTTCGGGATCACACCCGAGATCGCCGATCAGCTCTTCGATCTCGGAATCGACGTCCTCACCACGGGGAATCACATCTGGGACAAGCGGGAGATCCTCGAGCACCTCGAGCGCGAGCCGCGCCTGCTGCGCCCGATCAACTACCCTCCGGGCTGCCCTGGCTTCGGCACCTGCCTCACCACCACCGCCTCGGGTATCCGCACCGCCGTCGTGAACGTCCAGGGCCGCGTCTTCATGCCGCTCATCGACTGCCCGTTCCAGGCGATCGACCGGGAGCTCGAGGCACTCCGGGGCAAGGCGGACGTGATCGTCGTGGACGTGCACGCCGACGCGACCTCCGAGAAGACGGCGATGGCCTCCTACCTCGACGGCCGGGTGGCGCTCGTGTTCGGGACCCATACCCACGTGCCCACCGCCGACGAGCGCATTCTCCCCAAGGGCACCGCCTACATCACGGACCTCGGCATGTGCGGCGCGTACGACTCCGTCATCGGGATCGAGGCTTCGACCTCGCTTCCCCGGTTCCTCACGGCGATGCCGACGAAGTTCGAGACGGCGAAGGGGAACCCCTGGATGTGCGGCGTCGTCGCGGACATCGACGAGAGAACGGGCCGCGCCCGAAGCATCAGCCGGTTCAAGATTAGCGAAGCCGACGTCACATGAGCACGCAGCCAAAGTCGGCCTCCGACGCCGGGCGGAGCGTCTATTCGGTGAGCGAGCTCACCCAGGCGATCAAGCTCCACCTCGAGCGCGACTTCACGAGCCTCTGGGTCGCGGGCGAGATCTCGAACCTGAAGCAGCCCTCCTCCGGACATTATTACTTCACGCTCAAGGACGACCAGTCCCAGATCCCGGCGGTGCTGTTCCGAGGGTCGACCCGCCACCTGAGGTTCCGCCCCGAGGACGGGATGGCGGTCCTCGTCTGGGGCCACGTCACCGTCTACGAGCCCAGGGGCGCATACCAGATCCGCGTCGAGCGCATGGAGCCCCGGGGGAAGGGATCGCTCCAGCTCGCGTTCGAGCAGCTCAAGGAAAAGCTCGGGCAGGAGGGCCTCTTCGAAGCGTCAGGCAAACGACCGCTTCCGCTCCTTCCTCAGCGCATCGCCGTCGTCACTTCGCCGTCGGGCGCCGCGCTCCGCGACTTCTGCCGCGTGCTCCATCGGCGGTACGGCAACCTCGAGGTCCTCGTGTACCCGGCCCAGGTGCAGGGCGACGTGGCGGCCGCGGAGATCGTCAAGGGAATTCAGGTCGTAAACCGCCTCGCCCGCGAGCGGGCGTTCGACGTGCTCATCGTGACCCGCGGCGGAGGCTCGCTCGAGGATCTCTGGCCCTTCAATGAGGAATCGGTGGCGAGGGCCATCGCTACTTCCGCGATTCCCGTCATGAGCGCCGTCGGCCACGAGGTGGACTTCACCATCGCCGATTTCGTCGCCGACGTCCGGGCCCCGACGCCCTCCGCGGCCGCGGAGATGGTGGTGCGGAGCAAAGAGGAGTTCCGCGAGCGTGTCGTCAATCTCGAGAGCCGGCTCGCGAGAGCCTCCCGTCACCGCGTGCAGGAGCTCCGCGCGCGAATCGACCGCATCTCGACCCACCAGGCCTTCGCGGCCGTCCTCCACGCAATCGAGACCAAAGCGCAGAGGGTCGACGACGCCGAGCGCCGGGCCCGGACCTCCCTGGATCGCCGCATCGCTCGCCTTCGCCAGCACGTCTCTGGCCTCTCCGCGCGGCTCTCGGCGCAACGGGTGGATCGGCGTCTGGGAGAAGCGCGGACCCGTCTCGCCGAGCTCACGGCCCGCATCGAGGCTGCGGAGCGGTCCCGCCTGCACCGCGCGCGCCGAGCGTTCGCGGAGACAGCTTCGAAGCTCGATGCCCTCTCTCCCCTCTCCGTCCTCGGCCGGGGCTATAGCCTCGCCTGGTCGGCTCAAGGTAAGCTTCTGCGGAGCTCGGACGACGTCGCCGTGGGCGACGCCGTCCGCGTGGACCTGGCCCGCGGCCGGCTCCACTGCCGCGTCGAAGATCGAGATGCCTGAAAACAACGCCAAGAGCTCCGAGACCGGGCCGAAGGACTTCGAGGAGGCCCTCGCGCGCCTCGAGGGGATCGTAAGAGAGCTCGAGAAGGGCGATCTCGCTCTCGAGAGCTCTCTCGCCCGCTACGAGCAAGGCATCCGGCTCGCGCGCTTCTGCAGCGGGAAGCTCGAAGAGGCGGAAAAGCGCATCGAGCTCCTCCACGTGACGGAGGCGGGCGAGCCCAAGCGGGACGCGACCGGGGCCCTTCGGACGACGCCCCTCGATTTCGACGAGGACTCGGAAGACAAGTGAGCGCCGATTCGAGAGTCATGGAGCGCGCGGGGCTCGTGGAAGAGTATCTCGACCGCTACCTCCCCCCGGAATCGGCGCCGCCCGCGACGCTCTCCCGCGCCGTCCGCTACAGTCTCTTCGCGGGAGGAAAGAGACTGAGGCCCGCGCTCGTTCTCGGCTCGGCGGAAGCGGTGGGAGGAAGTATCGAAGATGCCCTTCCGGCCGCGGCCGCCTTCGAGATGATCCACACCTATTCCCTCATCCACGACGACCTTCCTTCGATGGACGACGATTCGCTCCGGCGCGGCCGGCCGACCTCCCACGTCGTGTTCGGAGAAGCGATCGCCATTCTCGCCGGAGACGCTCTCCAGAGCCATGCCTTCGCGGTCCTCGCGGATCCTCCCTCTCCATGTCGTGTCCCCGCCGAGAGACGGCTTCGCGCGGTGGCGGAGCTCGCCCGCGCCGCGGGGGTCTCCGGAATGGTGGGAGGGCAGGTGCTCGACCTCGAGTCCGAGGGACAGTCGGTGGATGCGGCCGCTCTCGAGCGCATCCATCGGCACAAGACGGGAGCTTTGATCCGCGCCGCGGCCCGGGTGGGCGCCATCGTCGGGGGCGCGAACGAGGACGAGCTCGAGCGCCTCACCCGGTTCGGAGAGGAAGCGGGGCTCGGGTTCCAGATCGTCGACGATATCCTCGACGTCGAAGGGTCCGACGAGACGCTCGGAAAATCGGCGGGGAAGGACGCAAAGGCGGGGAAAGCGACCTACCCACTCGTTCACGGCATCGGGGAGGCCCGGAAGAAAGCGGAAGAGCTCCTCGCTTCGGCCCTCTCCCGCCTCGAGCCGTTCGGTCCCGCCGGCCGTCCCCTTGCGCTTCTCGCGGAACAGATGATCCGGCGGCGCTCCTGATCGAGGGAGATGGCGAAGGCCCCGAGGAGCCGCCTGGACAAGCTGGTGGTCGAGAAAGGTCTCGCGGACAGCCGGGAAAAAGCCCGCCGCCTCATCCTCGCGGGTGAGGTCCTCGTCGACGAGACCCCCGTGGACAAGCCGGGCTTTCTCGTGCGACTCGACGCGGCGATCCGCTTCAGGCGTCCGCGGAAGAGCTTCGTCGGCCGCGGCGGTGAGAAGCTCCGGGGAGCCCTCGACTCTTTTTCGCTCGACCCCAAGGGTCTCTCGGTCCTCGACGTCGGCGCTTCGACGGGCGGATTCACCGACTGCCTCTTGCAACGAGGGGCCGCCTCCGTCACCGCCCTCGACGTCGGAAAGGGCCAGCTCGACTGGAAGCTCGTCTCCGACCCGCGGGTCCGCGCGATCGAGGGAGTGAACGCGCGCTACCTCGACCCGAGGGACTTCCCCGAGCCTTTCGATCTCGCGACCGTCGACCTGTCGTTCATCTCCCTTACCAAGGTTCTTCCCGCCGTCGTTCCCCTGCTGAAGCCGGAGGGCGCGATCTTGATGCTCGTGAAGCCGCAGTTCGAGCTCTCGCCCTCTGACATCGAGAAGGGCGGCCTGGTGCGGGATGAGAAGAAGCACCAGAAGGCGGTCGAGAGCGTCTCCGCGGCCGCCGAGGCCCTGGGCTTCCGCGTCGCCGGAGTCGTCCCCGCCGTGATTCGCGGGGCGTCGGGGAACCAGGAGTACTTCCTCCTCGTCCGAAGGGTGTGACCGTGAAGCCGAACGGTTTGAAGCTCGAGAGGGTCGGGATCGTCGCCAAGGTCCACGCGAAGGAAGCCGCGAGCGTCGTGCGCACTCTCGTGAAGTGGTTCGGTGAGCGCGGCATCGAGACCTTCGTCGAAGGCTCGATCGCGAAGAAGGCGCGCGGGAGCGAAAGCTTCACGCTCGACGAGCTTCCCCGCGACCTCTCCTTGATGCTGGTCCTCGGGGGCGACGGGACCCTCCTCTCCGCCGCGCGGGCGATCGGCTCGAAGCAGATCCCGATCCTCGGAGTGAACCTCGGAAGCCTGGGCTTTCTCACCGACGTCGCGCTCAAGGACGTCTACGAGACGCTGGAGTCGATCCTCAGGGGCGAGGCGACCATCGACTCCCGCATGATGCTTCGGGTGGAGCTCCTGCGAAAGGACGAGACGGTCGCGAGCGAGATCGTGCTCAACGACGTCGTCATCACCAAGGGCGCCATCGCTCGCATCATCGAGGTCGGGGTCGAGATCGACCAGCAGTTCGTCGCCCTCATTCGCGCCGACGGGCTCATCGCTTCGACCCCCACGGGCTCGACTGCCTACTCGCTCGCCGCCGGTGGCCCCATCCTCCATCCGAACCTCGACGCCATCATCCTGACGCCCATCTGCCCCCACACCCTCACCTACCGCCCGGTGGTGGTCGCGGGCGGCGCGAAGGTCGAGCTCACTCTCCGCGGCGACTCCGGAGAGGTGTACGTCACCTTCGACGGACAGACGAGCCAGCGGATGCAATCGGGAGACCTCGTGCGCGTGCGGCAGAGCCGCCACCAGGTGAAGCTCGTGAGCCCGCCGGGAAAGAACTACTTTCAGGTGCTCCGGCACAAGCTCCGCTGGGCGGAGCGTCCGCGGAGCCGGAGAACGACGACTCCCCCGAAGCCTTGAGGAGAGCTCTATGCTCCAGGATGTTCGTATCGCTTTTCGGCAACTGACGCGGCGGCCCTCCTGGTCCCTCGCCATCATCCTCGTGCTCGCTCTCGGAGTCGGCGCGAACGCGGCCATGTTCTCCGCCTTCGAGGCCTGGGTCCTCCGTCCGCTCGATTTTCCGGAACCGGACGAGTTGGTCATCATCGAAGAGATGCAGCCGAAGCTCGGACGGGATGGACTCGCCGTCTCTCCGCAGAACTACGGGGACTGGGGGGAGAGGCAGAGTTCCCTCGAGAGCCTGGGGGCCATCCATCGCCACCGGTTCAACCTCGCCGACGAGGGCGAGCCCGTTCGCCTGTACGGCGCCTACATCACGTCTTCACTCTTCCCTCTGCTGGGGAAGTCCCCCGTCCTGGGCCGAGGCTTCACCGAGGAGGAGGATCTCCCGGGGCGTCCGGCAGCGGTGGCTCTCATCTCCGAAAGGCTCTGGCGCGAGCCGTACGCCGGATCTCCGGAGGCCATCGGGAAGACGATCCGCCTCGACGGGCGCGTTCACGAGATCGTGGGCGTGATGGAGCCGCGCTTCCGCTTTCCCGAGTGGGCCGAGGTGTGGACCCCCCTCGGGCTCGACGTCCACGCCGGAGAACGATTCCATCGGTGGATCGGCGTCTACGCTCGCCTCGCGCCGGGCGCCACCATCGAGAGCGCCCGGCGCGACTTCGAGGCGATCTCGGCCCAGCTCGCCTCCGAATTTCCCGAAGCGAACCGCGACTTCGCGGCCGAGGTGCTTCCCCTCCGGAAGGGGTTCGTTCCCGACGTGATCGAGACCGCCCTCACCGCATCCCTCGGGGCGGCGCTCTTCGTTCTCCTCGTCATCTGCGCGAACGTCGCGAGCCTGATGCTCGCCCAGGCGTCGGCGAGGAGCCGCGAAACGGCGGTGCGGGCGGCGCTGGGAGCGAGCCGCGCCCGCATCGCGCGGCAAAGCCTCGTCGAGGGAGCCCTGCTCGCCGTCCCCGCGAGCGCGCTCGGCGCCCTCATCGGTTTTCTCGACCTCCGCTCGATGCTCTCCTATGCCCCTCTGGACCCGCCTTACCTCTTCGAGATGTCCTTCACGCCCCTCGCCGGCGTCTACACCCTTCTTCTGTCTCTCGCTTCCGGACTCGCGTGCGGTCTCGCATCGATCGCGAGGAGCTCGGGGGTGCACCTCCACGAAGCGCTCAAATCCGGAGGGCGCGAGACCGGGGGCGGCCGTTTGGGAAAACGCGCCCGAAGTGCCCTCATCTTCGCCGAGATCGCGCTTTCGACTTCGCTCGCCGCGGGAGCGCTCCTGATGGTGAGGAGCTTTCTCGCTCTCCAGGCGAAAGACCCCGGCTTCGACTCCGAGGGAGTGCTGGCGGCGGAGCTTTCGATCGCGGGCGAGGGCCTCGAGAGCCCGGAGGAGCGCGTGAGGCTCGCCGAGCGGGTGGTGGCCGCGCTCGCGCAGATCCCGGGAGTGGACGTCGCTTCCGCCGCGAGCCGGCTTCCGGCGAGCCAGTCCAACGAGATCTGGGAAGTCACGGCCGAGGGAAGCGGTCTCGAGGCGACGGAGGCCGTGCCGGCGACGATCCAGGGACTCTTCGGCCCCTATTTCGAGGCGCTCCGGATTCCGCTGCTGGCAGGAAGGAGCTTCACGGAAACCGAGATGCGCGAGGGGGGAAAGGTCGTCGTCCTGAGCGAAGGCCTCGCGCGGGCGCTGTTCGGGACGACGGACGCCGTCGGGCGGACGATTCGGGGCGCTCGAGAAGGCGACCCGAGCCCGCAACGGGTGGTGGGCGTCGCCGCGGACGTCGACATCGGCCGCGACATGGTGAGCTCCGACCTCCCGCGCGGCCAGATCTATCATCCCTATGGAGAGGCCCCCCTCGACGCCCTCGGTGTCGTCGTGAAAGGGACGGGGGACCGCGCTCGCCTCTCGGCCTCGGTGCGCGAAGCGGTTCGCCGCGCGGCCCCGGGCATTCCCCTCTCCCAGGTCCTCACCATGGACGAAGCCGTGTTCCGCGTCCGGTGGACCAGCCGGTTTTTCTCGCGCCTGCTCGCGCGCTACGCAGGGCTCGCCGTTCTGATCACGGTCGTGGGCCTCTACGGCCTCACCGCCGACTCGGTCGTGCGACGGACGCGCGAGCTCGCGATCCGCTTCGCCCTCGGCGCGAACGAGCGCCGCCTTCTCGGTCTCGTTCTGAAGGAGGCGGTCGTCCTGGCGGCGGCGGGAGTCCTCTCGGGGGTCGCTCTCGCCCTCGCTCTCGGCCAGCTCGTCTCCCGCATGTTCGTGACCGTGTCGGCCCGCGATCCCTTGACCCTCGCCGTCGTCTCGCTCACGCTCTTCGTGGTGACTCTGCTCGCGGCCCTCCTCCCCGCCCGCCGCGCCCTGCGGGTGGACCCGACGACGGCGCTGCGGATGGAGTAGCGGAGCGTCTCCGCTCCGAAGGACGCCGACCGCGTCAAGGGGGGTGGTTGGTGCATGCCTAGCTGGCGTGTGCCCGTTCCCCGCGAGCCGGACCCCGACGACCGCGTCGTGGAGTTCGCCCGAGTCCGGCTGATGCCCGATCTCACGCCTGCCGAGCGGCTGCCAAATCATCGGCTGTGCCACAGAACCGAATTGAGTATTCGTATCGAATTGAATTCTCCGCAGATCGCAAGTAGAATCCGTCGGCATTCTTGCTCATTGGGGCTGTATCGACATGAGGCAAGTTCCCCGGGTCATCCTATGGCGCGCGCGGATTTGGGTGGTCCTTGCCGTGATGGCTCCTGTGACATCCGGTTTCGCAGCCGCCCCCGTCAAGTATGAGGTCCTCCGAGCCTTCGGTGCGTTCAGCGGTGAAGAACCTCACGGCCCTCTCGTTCAAGGCGCGGACGGGGCCTTTTACGGAACGACCCTTCTGGGCGGTGCCCGCGGCGGCTGGGGCACCGTGTTCCGGATGTCGGGCGATGGGTCATCCTTCTCGATCCTTCATAGCTTCGGCAAGAACGATGGGGCGTACCCGTCCGCGGGCCTCCTGGAAGGCGTGGACGGGTTTCTGTACGGTACGGCTTCCTACGGTGGCCCCAACGAATTCCACGGCACGGTCTTCAAAGTCGCCGCGGACGGGTCTTCCTTCTCGGTCTTGCACGGTTTCGCCGGGACGGACGGTTCAGCACCTACCGCCGATTTGATCCAGCTTGCGGATGGCGGGCTCTATGGGACGACCTTTACCGGCGGGTCCTCGGAAGCAGGCACCGTCTTTCGGATTTCCACCGATGGATCCTCCTTCTCGGTTCTGCACCATTTCGACTTCTCCGACGGATTCAGTCCGTCATCGCGGCTGGCCCTCGGACCGGACGGGGCTCTCTACGGAACAACCAGGGGCGGCACGTTGTTCAGACTTCAACCGGATGGATCCTCTTTCGCGGTTCTACACCAGTTCGACGGAAGGAACGGAAGACTTCCTAACGCAGGCCTCACCTTAGGACTCGATGGAGTGTTCTACGGCACGACGTTGGAGGGGGGCGGATCGGGCGTGGGGACCGTCTTCAAGATCTCCGCGGACGGATCCTCGTTCGAGGTCCTCCACAGCTTCGACAGCGTCCGGGGCGCCTACCCGAACGGCGAGCTCGTCTGGGGCTCCGATGGAGCCTTTTACGGAACGACACAGTACGGAGGGTCGGGGGGTGTCGGGACCCTTTTCCGAATCTCTGCTGACGGGTCCTCCTTCGAGATTCTCCATGCTTTCGACGAGGCCGGCGGCCCTTCGCAGCCGTTGGCCGGGCTCTACCAAGGCACGGATGGGGCATTTTACGGAGCGACACCTTACGGTGGACGTTCGGGGGTGGGTGCGGCGTTCCGATGGGCTGCCGACGTTTCCTCATTGGAGGTCGTCCACAGCTTCGACAACGACGGCCTGTACATCGCGGGCGGTCTCGTGCAAGGTCCGGACCGAGCTCTGTACGGAACTACCGCCCGCGGAGGCGCGACTTCCGATGGCAGCTCGGGAGGGTGGGGAGCGGTGTTCAAGCTCTTGCCTGACGGCTCTGGATTCTCGTCCCTGCACGGTCTGAGTTACCTCGAAGGGTCGAATCCCGCCGCCGCCCCCGTACTGGGCCCGGACGGGGCCTTCTACGGAACCACGTCGGAAGGCGGGGTGTTCAGGGACGGTACAGTCTTCCGGGTATCGGCAGACGGCACCTCCTTCTCCGTTCTGCAGATTCTCTCGGGATCTCAGGGCGAAAACCCGTACGCGCAGCTCCTGCTGGGAGCAGATGGTGCGCTTTACGGAACCACCTCTTCGGGTGGAGCGTTCGGTTCCGGCATCGCGTTCAGAATCTCGGCCGACGGCTCAGACTTCTCGGTTCTACATGACTTCAACGTCGTTACGGACGGAACGACCCCCTCCGCTCTCGTGCAAAGCTCGGACGGGAGTTTCTACGGAACCACATCGTACGGTCCCACGGGCGCTCGGGGGGCGGTATTCTGGCTCGCCGGTGACGGGTCCGTCTTCTCCACCCTTCATCACTTCGACGGACCCGAGTTTGGGACGCCGAACGGAGCAGGTCTCGTCGAGGGCCGGGAAGGACTCTTCTACGGAACGACGAGCGACGGCGGCTCATTCGGACATGGCTCGGTCTTCAAGTTTTCCCCCGATAGGTCTACCTTCGCCACTCTCCACAGCTTCAACTTTACGGACGGCGCTCGACCGAACGGACTGGTGCTGAGCTCGGATGGAGATCTTTACGGGACGACGTACGACGGTGGCGCCTTCGGCACGATCATCGACGACGTCAGGGTGGGTTACGGAACCATTTTCAAGATCGCGATCGATGGCTCGGACTTCTCCGTGCTTCACAGCTTCGACTTGGAGGGCGGCGCGTTTCCGCGGGCGCCTCCCGTCGAAGGCTCCGATGGGGTCCTCTACGGAACGACGGCGGAAGGTGGGCCCGGAAACTACGGCGTGGTCTACCGCCTCGGCCGCGAACGCCGCGAGAGCGCGGTCCAGTTCCTCCGACCTGTCTTCACTTCCAGCGAGGCTGGAAAAGCCGTGGTGGTGAGGGTACGTCGCACCGGGTCGACGTCCGACGAGATGACCGTCGAGTACCGAACGAGCGACGGGACGGCGACGGCCGGCCTCGACTATCTGGCGACGACGGGGCGGCTCCGCTTCGCGCCGGGTGCAGCCACCCTGACCCTCAAAGTGAACTTGCTCGGGGACAAAACCCATGAGGGAGATGAGTCGTTTCTGGTGAGCCTTCTCGACCCCAAAGGTCCCGGTGCCGCGTTGGGGGCGCAGGATACAGCCATCGTGACCATCAAGGACGACGACCCGATCTCGACCCTGCAGCTGAGCGCGGCTGCTTACTCGGTGCTGGAGAACGCCCTTTCCGCGAACGTCACGGTTCGCCGAACAGGCCCTGCCACCGATCCCGTCAGCATCGACTTTGCCACCCTCGATGGCACCGCGACCGCACCCGACGACTACCTCACAACCGTTACGACCGTGAGCTTCGACGCGGGCGTCCTCAGTCGGACGATTGCCGTTGCCATCGCCGAAGACACGCTGCGCGAGGGCAGCGAATCCCTGAAGATCGAGCTTTCGAACCCCGTAGGAGCGACTCTCGGCAAACGGTCGGGGGCGGAGTTGACGATCCGGGATGACGACCAAACTCTCCAGTTCCCCGTGTGGAGATTCACGAGCCGGGAAAACAGCGGCAGGGCGGCCATCACCGTGAGGCGCAGCGCCGGAACGACCGGCACGCTCAGCATCGACTACACGACGAGCGACGGTAGCGCGACCGCACACGCCGATTACACACCCGTAACCGGACAGCTCGTGTTCGGGCCCGGAGTCACCACGCGCACCTTTACCGTTCCCGTCCTGAACGACATCTTGCGGGAGGGAACCGAGGACCTGGTTCTGACCCTTTTGAACGCGAGTCCGCCCGAGGCACTCGGCGTTGAGTCGACCGCCATTCTGACGATTCTCGACGACGAGCCGGTCGTCCAGTTCAGCGCGCTCCGGTACGCGACGCCCGAGCCCGTGGGCGCGGGAACCAAGCAGTTCATGGTCACCGTGGTGCGTCAAGGGCAGCTCAACGAGACCGTTCATGTAGACTACTCGACCAGCGGGGCAACGGCCGTGGCGGGAAAAGACTACCTCGACGTCGCGGGCCGCCTTACCTTTGATCCCGGCGTCGCGCGCGAACAATTCGCGGTCCCGATCCTCGGCAACTCGATCGATGAGCCCGACCGCGTCTTGAACTTGGAACTGCAGCTCGTCGATATTCCCCGGGGAACCCCGAGCGACGCCGTGCTCACGATCCGAGATAACGACGTGGCCGGTACCGTGCAGTTCGATGCCGCGGCTTATAGCGGCCGGTCTTCTTCGGGCTCGATCCCCATCACCATCACGCGCACTGGGGGCACCGCCGGCCCGGCTTCGGTGCGCGTCGCGACGCGCGATGGGACGGCGGTGGCAGGCTCCGACTACACCGCCACCTCAGGGGAGGTTAGGTTCGGTCTCGGAGAAACGAGCAAGACGTTCGACGTAGCGATCACACCATCGGATCCGCCCAACAAGTACCTCACGGTGACGCTCGGCGCGACCACCGGGAACCTTCGGCTCGGATCGGTTGTCGAGTCGGTGGTCTGGATCGTCGAGTAAGCAGGCCTCGGTCGCTACGGTTCTGCCGAAGCCACCGCGGCTGAAGTGCCTCGCGCGGTCACGACCTGCAAAAAAGGGATGGAGCTCAAGGAGCAGGCCTGCGACCCGACGACATTGCCGTGCTGCCCGTGCTCCGGCCAGTCTTGCCCAAACGCCGCGCGGGGCTTTCGCGTCGACCGTCGAGGCTCGAGGTGCTCGAGGATGCCGCGGGAGGGGTGGCACGCGTCACCGTCTCAGGCGCGCTCGGGCTCCCGGCGACCGACCTTGCTATTTAGTTTCTATTTATGTTAAATATTGCTCGATTCAGAAAGGAGAATCCCGTGACGGAATTCAAGAGAAACAGCCTGACCTCCGCGGTCTCCTACCGTGACCCCAAGGCCGCCCTCGACTGGCTGGAAAAGGCATTCGGCTTCGAGCCGGCGATGGTCATCACCGACAAGGACGGCAACATCGGACACGCGGAAATGCGCTTTCGGGAGTGCCTCATCATGATCGGGAGCGAGTGGTCGGCGGATCACAAGAGCCCGGCCTCGCTGGACGGCAAGAACACGCAGACGGTGCACGTCCAGCTCGAAAAGGGCATCGACGAGCATTGCGAAGCCGCGCGCAAGGCGGGGGCTGCCGTCCTGGTGGAGCCCGAGGACCAGTTCTATGGCGACCGCACGTATCGCGCTCGCGACCCGGAAGGGCACATCTGGACGTTCGGTCAAACCGTGAAGAAGGTGACGCCCGAAGAGTGGGATCGCGCGAGCGGCCTCAAGACGAAGCTGTACGAGTGAGCAGCCCGGCATCGCTCGGTCGCGTACTGACGGCGCTCGCCGACCCTCATCGACGGCGTGCCGTCGAGCTCCTCCGAAAACGGCCGCGGCGCGCGGGCGAGCTCGCCGACGCGCTCGGTCTCTCCGCGCCGGCGATGAGCAAGCACCTGCGGGAGCTGAGGAAGAGCGGCCTCGTCGAGGAGACACACCCGGACTTCGACGCGCGCGTCCGCGTGTATTCGCTCAAGGCCGGCGCCATCGAGGGCCTCAGGGAATGGGTGGACGAAATGGATCTCCGATGGGCCGACGAGCTCGCCTCCTTCAAGGCGCACGTCGAGAGAGGCCGGGGAAAAGGGTTCAAGAAGCGCGCATGACGTCATCCGTTCTCGTCGCTCTGCGGGTCAAGGCCAGCCCCGAGCGGGCCTTCGACGCCTTCACTCGGGAGATTGGGGAATGGTGGCGTCCCGATCCGCTCTTCGCCATCACGCCGGACGGCGACGGCGTTCTCGCCTTCGAGGGCGGCGAGAACGGCAGCCTCGTTACCCATCTGGCCAACGGGAAGGTCTTCGAGATAGGCCGCGTGAGGGAATGGCGGCGCGGGGAGCGCCTCGCATTCGACTGGCGGCAATCGACGTTCGCGCCCCATCAGCTGACCCGCGTCGAGGTGACGTTCACGGCGGTCGGTGGGGAAACACGCGTCACCGTGCGTCATTTCGGTTGGAGCGAGATCCCCCGCGAGCACGTGGCCCGCCACGGCTTTCCCGACCCGACCACGCAAATCCGCGCCGCGGAATGGTGGCAGAGGTCACTCGATTCCCTGTCTCGCCGGGCTACCTAGAGAGTCGGCCTTGCGAGCAGCAGAAGCGCGTTCGAGGCGTCACCCAGTCGAACAGCTACCGGCTCGCCTAGATCCCTTGCCGATGAGTAGAACAGGTTCCTCGTTTCGGAATTCTCAGGGAGGCCGCGATCCTGGCGGCCACCGGAGTCGCTCTCGACATCGCTCTCGGCCAGCTCGTCTCCCGATGTTCGTGACAGTGTCGGCCCGCGATCCCTTGACCCTCGCCGTCGTCTCGCTGACCCTCTTCGCAATGACCCTCCTCGCGGCCTTCCTTCCCGCCCGCCGCGCCCTGCGGGTGGACCCGACGACGGCGCTGCGGATGGAGTAGGCTCAGAACGTGCTTGCGGAGTATGCCCAAAACGGGCATACTTATATGCATGAGAACGACACTGCACATTGATGATGGGCTCATGAACCAGGCCAGACGGTTGACCGGTGTCGAGGAGAAGACCGCGCTCGTTCGGCTCGGGCTCCAGGCCTTGATCGCTCGCGAGAGCGCTCGTCGCCTGGCGCGCCTCGGGGGAAGCGAGAAGAAGCTCCGGCCCATCCCCCGCCGCCGCGCGAGCCCGGCGTGATCCTCGTTGACACGTCCGTTTGGGTCGACCACCTCCGAAGGGCCGAGGAAGAGCTCCAGAACCTCCTCGACGCGGGCCAGGTTCTATCCCACCCGTTCGTCATCGGTGAGCTCGCCTGCGGGAACCTGAAGAACCGGGACGAGATTCTCTCGTTGCTCACTTTCCTTCCCCGGGCGGAGGTGGCAAGCGACGAGGAGGTACTGGACCTGGTCGCGAAGCGCAAGCTTTACGGGAAAGGCCTCGGGTGGATCGACGTGCACCTTCTCGCCGCCGCGCGTCTGTCCCAATGCACTCTTTGGACGCGGGACAAGACTCTCGCGGCTGCCGCGCACAAGGTCACCCAGGAGGGCTGAAGCGCACCCTCTCTTCTGCCCGGGGCCTCAGTCTTGCAGAAAAGTCAGTCCCGCGAAGCCCACGAGCGTCAGGATGACCGCCGGACCCCAGACCGCGCGATGGCCGAAAACCCGCGGAAACAGAGCGAAGCCGAGCCCGGTGGCGCTGGGAACCACGAAGCTGAGCCCGAAGAAAACGATTCCCTCGAGTGAGGAGGAGGAGTGGTGGCCGCGCTGCGAAGCCGAGGATGGCCGCCCGCCGATGGGATCGCTCGCCCAGCGCACGACACCGTCGCTCAGCTCGAAGGCGAGCCCGACGAGCATGAAACCGCAGAGGACGCCGACGATCCATCGCGCGAGGCGGAGGTCTCTGTCCCCTCTCCACCTGCGCGCCATCAGGGTTACTCGTTCGCCGGTACGCCTGCCAGGTTGCAGACCACCTTCCACTCTCGTTCCGTCACCGGCTGGACCGAGAGCCTCTGCCCCTTCTTCAGGAGCGCCATCCCCTGGAGCTCCTTCAGCCCGCGGAGCTTCTCGAGGCTCTGAGGCTCGCCCAGCTTGCGCACGAAGTCGATCTCGACCATGTACCAATACGGCTTCTCCTTCGTCGCCTTGGGCTCGAAGGAGTCGCTCTGCTTGTCGTACTGGCTCGAATCGGGGTAAGCCTCCTGCGAGACCCGGGCGATGCCCACGATCGCCTTGGGATCGGCGTTCGAGTGGTAGAAGAAGACCCCGTCGCCGACCGCCATCGATCGCATGAAGTTCCGGGCCTTGAAATTCCGCACGCCGTCCCAGTGCGTTCTCCCGTCCCGCGCAAAATCGTCGATGCTGTACACCTCCGGCTCGCTCTTCATGAGCCAGTAGCTTTTCTTCGTCGCCATGCGCGAAACGATACCCTTCCCAGCTGGCGCGGGCAAACGCGGCCGCGGGTTGGGATAGAATACAGAGGATGTACCGTCGACGAGGCTCCGCGAAAGCCCTCGTCATCCTCGTCGCGCTCGCGGGCGAAGCCGGCGCCTTCCAAAGTCCCCAAGATCCGCAGAAGAAGCTCGAGGAAGCGGTGTGGGCGAAGCTCAAGAAAGAGAAGCTCGACAAGGACGTCTCGGAGGTCCTGGTCGAGGACTCGGTCGTCACCCTGCGCGGAAAGCCGAGAAACGCCTACTCGAAGATGAAGGCCATCGAGAGTGCGCTCGCGGTCGAGGGAGTGGAGGCGGTCGAAAGCGACCTC
>Ga0187893_10002425_pt1 | contig 41062 bp, 42 predicted proteins | sample MA1701074metaG_FD_139574 | JGI IMG/M metagenome (GOLD analysis project Ga0187893, IMG submission 139574) | White microbial mat communities from a basaltic lava cave in the Kipuka Kanohina Cave System on the Island of Hawaii, USA - MA170107-4 metaG ...
ACATTCCCCATTTTGATTCAGAAGATTGACGCAGAGCGAGTTGGAGGGTCACGCTCCGTCGTGACCGTCCCGCGAAGCGGGAGACGCGACAGAGCGCGTCCCTCCAATTTGGGGAAGTTCTGAATAGGGGCAACCCCTATTGCGCAAAACCCATGTTTTTCACTAGGATTCCAAAAACCGCGCTTTCCAAGAAAGGATCGCAATGAAAAACACAACCATCATGCTCGTGACCACACTTTTGCTTGGCATTTTTGCCCTCTCTCCAGCCTTTGCCCAGATTGATCCCGACGAACGTAAAAACCTTTATTTCGGCGTGAGTTACCCTCCCGACAAAGGGCACGGCGACCCAAGCGCGGCGGGGTATTTTCACCTAAACCGCCTGCGCTGGCCGACAGACAACACTCAGTTCCGCCTGATATTTGCGGGTGTTTATCTCGACGCGATGTTGACCTGGCCGCACGCATTTGGCGAAAAAACGTCACTTAACATCGGGGCGAATGCGCTCGCCATGTTCGACGGGATGACTGAATATCGCAATGGGGATGATCTGGACTTCCAGCGTTTTGATGGCGATTCGGCGTCCGCACGGATTTACGTTGAGCGGGAATTCTTCAAGCTCTGGGACCGATTGCCCTTCAACATCAGCGCGCAATATTCGGTGCGAGGCGCGCAATACGACGCACGGGACAGCACGCTTCCCACGTTTGTTCTGCCGCAAGATCACCTCACGCAGGCAGCGGAACTCACAGCGCGGCTCGGCGGCATTTCGCCAGGCATCGTGCGGCGGCAAGGCATGGAATTGTTCGTGAAGTTTGAGTCGGCGTGGCGCAGCAACTGGACGCAATGGGGACCCGCGGGCGCCCCTTTTGTAACGTCCAACCGATACCAGAAAATCATCGCGGGCGTCGGGGGATTGCTGCCCGTGGACAAGTTTTTCCCCTCGCTGAAGCACCATCACATCGGGCTGCAAGTCACGGGCGGCGCAGGAAATCGCCTGGATCGTCTCTCGAGTTTCAAATTGGGCGGGTCGCTGCCTGCGGGACGCGAGCCGTCGCAATTGCGGGGTTTCTATGGAAACGAGTTTTTCGCCAGCGACTTCGTCCTTGTGAATTTTTCATACGAATTTCCGCTCGCCGAATGGCGTCAACTCGCGCTGCACGTCGGCGCGGATTACGCCACGCTGCGCCGCGACGACATCGCCGAGCGAAGCTGGAACAACTATCAAGGCGTCGGCGGCGGGGTGAGTTTCAAACTATTCGGCGCGGACATGCTTGTTTCCTACGGCTACGGCATCAACGCGCCGCGGCTGGGAAGCGAAGGTGGACACGAAGTGACCGCGCAATTTTTCAAGTCGTTTTGAAACATTGCGCTATGACCAGCCGCCCGAATCACGGTATAAACAAACCATGAAGACATTGCACCGAATCCTTGCGTTTTCCGCGCTGGCGTTCCCGCTCGCGCTCGGCGGGTGCACGGGACAGGAGAAGGCGCCGCTCGTCGCGATGTCCATCCACCTGCAATCCAGCGACATGATGCCCGCGCGCCTGACCCGCCCCGTGCAGTTGGCGAAACCGCCGCTGATGATTTACGTCAAGAGCACCTCCGAGTTGACCGAGCGGATGCTCACTCGCGCTGAAATTGACAATTCCGTCGGCGGACCCTACGTGCGGTTTGTGTTCGGCGACCACGGGCGGGTCGTGTTGCGCTCCCTGACGACGGAATACCGCAACCGTTACCTCGTGTTCTTCATCAACGGGCAGGCGGTCGGCGCGCATTACATCACGAGCACGATTTACGACGGCACAATCACGATGTTTGCCGACCTTCCCGAAGAGGACGTGAAGAAAATCGTTGCGGGACTGCAACCCGCGCACCTCGAGAAAATTCGCGCGAAATGAGACGGCCGCGGACAGCACTCTTGCTGACGGCGCCCGCCTTTCCGCTGGCGCTGTTCGCTGTGGCGTGCGCGGATGTCGCCCAACAGTCATCCCCTCCAACACCGTCGCAATCCCCGAAACCGCCGTCTCCGCAACGCGCGCAGTCCATGGTCGTGGGGCTTCCAACGCCAAACCAGTTTCTCTTCGTGGCGGGACGCGAAGCTGAATTTTATCAACCTGTCGAAGCGAGCCGCCCGCATACCGCCAAATACGGTTGCACCCGCATCGGCACCAGCGGCGCTGAAGGCAGCGGTTTCCACGAAGGAATGGACATCCGTTGCGTTCAGCGCGACAAACGCGGTGAGCCGACCGATTCCGTCGCCGCCATCGCCGACGGCGCCGTCGCATTCGTCAATCCCCTCGGCGGCGCGTCCAACTACGGCATCTACGTGGTCGTGCGCCATGAATTTCACGATGCGGTGCTGTATTCGCTCTACGCGCATCTTGCGTCCGTCGCGCACGGGATTCGTCCCGACGCGAGGGTTGCGCGCGGACAGCCACTCGGCGTGATGGGACGCACGAGCAACGAGTTCAAGGATGGCATGATCCCCAAGGACCGCGCGCATCTCCATCTTGAAATCTGCGTGTTCGCGACGCCGCATTTCGCCGAATGGTCGTTCCGCAAGAACAAGCGCGCCGTCGAGCACGGCAATTTCAACGGACGCAACCTCATGGGGCTTGATCCCGCCGCGTTCATCACCGCCGCGCGCAGCGATTCCTGGTTCACGGTGCGCAAGTTTCTCGACGCGCAAACGACCGCGTTCGCCGTGTTGTTCGACTCGCGCGAGCCGATTCCGTTCCTCGCGCAGAACCAGTGGCTTCTGCGCGCAGCGTCGGAGCCGCGCCCGAACCAGCCACTCGCCGCGCCCGTCGTCGCGGTCGAAATTTCTTTTGACCACACAGGGTTGCCGTTGCGCGCGGTGCCGCGCCGCAGCAACGAACTGAACGAGGAGCAGCAGCGCGCCTTGCTGCAACGGCGTTCCATTCTATCGAGCGTCAACGAGACTGAACTCGCCCGCAACAACTGCCGCGAGCTTGTCAAACAGGAGGGACGACGCTGGACGTTGACGCCGCGCGGGGTTGAACTCATCGAGATTCTCACGTTCACGCCCTGACCGAAGTTCCATCCCATCCATGATTGCACGACTGTCATCCATCCTGCTTTTTGCCCTGACTTTGATTTCGGCGCCCGTCAACGGTTTCGCCGCTGACGAACCGCCCGCGCCACCGCAACCGCCGAAACAAGTCGAACAAGCAACCGACGCCGACACAGCCGAACAGAAATCGGAACGCGACAGGCAGCCGTCGTTTGGGTTGGAGCGGTTTGGATTGCTGCAACAGGAACTCGCGGGCTATCCGCTCTGGCAATTCGCGGCATCGCTGATCTGGATCATCGGCGCGTTCCTTGTCGCCGCGCTGATGGATGTCCTGATGACGCGGATATTGAAACGCCTCGCGTCACGGACAAAATCGCAGCTCGACGACACGTTGATTGAGGTGCTGCATAAGCCGATCAAGATCATCATCTTTCTGTTGATGCTCCAACTGGGCGTGCAGGCGTTCCACTGGGTGGATTGGGCGGAACGGCTGTTGTCGGGGCTGTTCGCCGTCGCCATTGCCGCCGCCGCCACATATCTGGTCATCCAACTCGTGGACGTGCTTGTCGGGTATCTGCAACGGAAATTTTTCGCGAGCGACATCGAGTTGTCAAAGCTGCTCATGCCCATCCTGAGCAAGAGCATCAAGGTCTTCATCGTCGTCATCGCCGCGCTGTCCACGGCGCAATACCTCGGATTGCCGATTACCAGCGTCATTGCAGGGCTGGGCATCGGCGGCATTGCCATCGCGCTTGCCGCGCAAAACACGCTGTCCAATGTTTTCGGTACCGTCACCGTTCTCGCCGACCGTCCATTCCGCGTCGGCGACCGCGTGAAGGTGGAGTCGCATGAAGGATTCGTGGAGGCGATCGGCTTGCGCAGCACGCGAATTCGCAACCTCGACGGTCACCTCGTCGTCATTCCGAACAAGACCATGGCGGACGTGGCGATCTGCAACATTTCCGCGCGACCGACCATCCGCCATTTGACGACCCTGAATATCACCTACGGCACTTCGGCGGAGCGGATGAAGCAGGCGGTGGAATTGTTGCGCGAGATTTACAGTAGCCATCCGCTCACGCACGACGCCCTCATCTATTGGCGCGATTTCGGGTCGCACTCGCTCGATGTCCTCATCGTGTATTGGTGCAAGACGACGGACTACAAGGAATTTCTCACGGCGAACGAGGAAGTGAACATGGAAATCAAAAGACGGTTCGACGCGGCGGGCATCGAGTTCGCCTTCCCGACCCAGACGATTCATCTGGAAACGAACGCTCCGCCACGATAAGGCAGCCCATTCTCAACGGGATGAAGCGCGCGCCACGAGAATATGCTCCGCCACGTCGCGCTCGAGGACGTGGTGACTGCCGCGCACGCGAACGGTCACGTCTTGCGCGGGGGATTTGTCGAGGACTTCCAGTTCCATGTTCGGCGTGATGCCGCGTTCCGCGAGCACCTGCAACGCGCGCGCGTCTTCGTCCTTCACGCGCAGAATTTTTGCGAATTGACCCACGCGCAATTCGAGCAGCGGTCGTGTTTCGCGCCGTTCCACGTCGCCCGAGGGGCTGGGAATGGGCGCGCCGTGCGGGTCCACGCGCGGGTAACTCAGCGTTTCATCGAGCGTGGCGACCATCTGCGGCGTGAGCAGATGTTCCACGCGCTCGGCTTCGGCGTCGAGCTTGTCCCAACTCAAACCGAGTTTTTCGGAGAGAAATGTTTCCCAGAGACGGTGGGCGCGGATGATTTCGAGCGCCTTGCGTTTGCCGCTGGTCGTGAGTTCATAACCGCCGTTTGACGGCGCGAGAAACCCGTTGTCCTGCAACGCGCGCAACGCCGTTTGCGCCGTCGAGGGTTTGAGGGTGGAGCGGACGGCGAGTTTGCCCGCCGTGACGGGCGCATCGGTCAGTTGGATGCTGAACGCGCGTTTAAGCTGGTCTTCCAGCGCCACGCGCCGCGCCGCGCGGATACGGCGCAACTGTCTGACGATGATTCCTTCCTTCGGCGAAAGGAACATCGTCACCGTGAAAATCGCCGCGCACACCACGACCATCGCTTCGCCTGAACTCAGGTTGAGCCAGACGGAGAGGTACATTCCCAACACGGCGGAGACAGCGCCAACTGCCGCCGCGATGACAAGCATCCAGTGCATGCGGTTCGTCAGCAGATACGCCGTCGCGCCAGGCGTGATGAGCATCGCCACGACCAGCACGACGCCGACCGCCTGGATGGAGGCAACGACGCTCATGGAGAGCAGAACCATGAGAAAATAATGAGCCGCTGCCGCCGAAATCCCGATGGAAGTCGCCATCACGGGATCGAACGACGTGATGACGAGTTGTTTGTAAAAAAGCAGGATCGCCGCGAGCACCACGACGGCAATCACGCCCGTCAGCCACAAATCCGCGTTGGTGATGGCAAGCGGCTGCCCGAACAGGTAGCAACTCAAATCGAGGTGCACCCGTTTTAACTGGCTGATCATCATCACGCCGAGCGCGAACAGCCCCGTGAAGACGATGCCAATCGCCGTGTCCTCTTTCACCCGTGTATTGCGATTCACAAACCCGATGAGAAGCGCCGTCAAGATTCCCGACGCAACCGCGCCGAAGAACAGCGCGAGCGGATTTTTGCCCCCAATCATGAACCCCATGACGACACCAGGCAAAATCGCGTGCGCCAGCGCGTCGCCGAGCAGCGCCATCCGCCGCAGGATGATGAAGCAGCCGAGCAACCCGCACGTCACGCCGCAAATCGCCGCGCCGAGCATTCCCTTTTGGAAATACAGCCACGGTTCGATGAAGGTCTGGTTGAAGTCCATCATTTGACGACGAGTTGCTGGTCGGTTTGCTGCAAAATCGTCAGGCGTCCGCCGTAGGTTTCGTGCAGGTAACGCGGCGTGAACACTTTCGTGGTCGGACCGAACGCGACGAGCCGCTGGTTCAACATGATGAGCGCGTCGTATCTCTCGACGACGCTCAGGTCGTGATTGACGACGACGAGCGTCTTGCCTGCGTCCTTCAGGGTGTCCATCAAATCGAAAATCGCCTTTTCGGTCGCGGCGTCCACACCGACAAACGGTTCGTCCAGCAGCATGATGTCCGCCTCTTGCGCGAGCGCGCGCGCGAGGAACACGCGCTGTTGCTGTCCGCCCGACAAATCGCGGATGTGTCGGTCTTCAAATTCCGTCATGCCGACCAGTTCCAGCGAATTCATCGCGATCTGGAGGTCGCGCGACTGCGGACGCTCGAACCATCGCAGATGCCCGAACCGCCCCATCAGCACCACGTCGCGCACCGTCACTGGAAAGTCCCAGTCCACGCTTTCCTTTTGCGGCACGTAAGCGAGATGACAGCGCGAGCCGTTCAGAGATTGTCCGAAGACCGCGACGCTGCCGCTGTCGAGCGGCAGGAGTCCCATGACGGCTTTGAGCAACGTGGATTTGCCCGCGCCGTTCGGACCGATGATGCCGACAATCTGACGCGGCTCGATGCGCGCGGTGATGTTGCGAATCGCGGGCTTCGAGCCGTAGGAAGCCGTCACGTTCTGGATGTCCAGCGCGGGCGCATTCTCGGTTTTTTTCAATGGCATGATCATATATAGGGTGGGACAAGCTTCCAGCTTGTCCGATTCCACCATGAACAAGCTGGAAGCTTGTTCTACTTTGTCAGCGCTTCGACAATCGTTTTCACGTTATGCCGCACCATCCCGACATACGTTCCTTCGGGTGTGCCAGGGTCGCCGCAGGAATCGGAAAACAATTCGCCGCCGACGCGCGCGCCCGATTCCTGCGCGACGTGCTCCAGCATTTTGGGGTTCACGCTCGTCTCGACAAACACGGCGGCGACTTTTGCGTCGCGGATTTCCTTGATGAGCGCAATCACGTCGGCGGAGTTCGGCTGGCTTTCCGTGCTGACACCCTGCACGGCGAGGACTTCAAAGTGGTATGCCTTGCCGAAGTAGTGAAAGGCGTCGTGGCTGGTGACGAGCTTGCGCTTGTCGGCGGGCACTTTCGCCAATTCCGCGCGCGCCCACGCGTCGAGTTCGGTCAATTCCTTGCGATACGCGTCGGCGCGTTGGCGGTAGTAATCCGTGCCCGACGGATCCATCGCGGCGAGACCTTTCTCGATGTTGTTGACGTAGATGATGGCGTTTTTCACGTCGAACCAGCAATGCGGGTCGGGTTCGCCGTGAAACGCTTCGCTGCGTTGCGCCTGCACGCCGTCGGTCACGGAAACCGTGGGGCGTTTGCCAGGCGCGTTCTTGACCAAGTCCTCAATCCACCCCTCGATTCCCAAGCCGTTGATGAACACAATGTCGGATTCGCCAATCAGCTTGAGGTCGCCTGGGACGGGTTTGTAGATGTGCGGGTCGCCGCCAGGTTTCATCACGCAGCGAACCTCCACGCGGTCGCCTGCCACTTGCGCGACCATGTCGGCGACCATCGTCAGCGTCGCGACCGCCACGGGTTTGTCGTTGGCGGATTGACTGCCGCGTTCCGAGCATCCGCTCGCGACGAGTGTCATTGAAACAAACAGAGGAATGAGCATTTTCATGGGTAATTTGGGTTGGTTGATTTGATGTGGGTGAGTGGTGATGTTCTCACTGGGTCGGACGGTGGGCATTTTCAAAATCGGACGCTGAAGCCGACGAACGGGTTGATGTCAGGGGACCATCGCGTGACGCCGAAATTGACGCCGCCATCCAACTGGACATTTTCGGTGACGCCGTAGGTCATTCCCGCCCCGATTTGCCCCACCCACTCACGGCTTTTTTGGCTGTTGACGGCGGCGAAAAACTCCATGTATCCGCCGAGTTTTTCCGTAAGGTCGCGTCCGAACGTGATGGAGTTGATCAACTCCGTGTAATGACCTCGCGCGCCGTCCTTCTTGAGTATTGAAAAACCCGTCATCGCCCCCATCCCCCAACCGCGTGGCAGTTCCATCGCAAACGGAAACAACACGCCGCCTTCCACCGAATGATTGCCAAGATTGTTTTGGTTGGTCGGCAGTTTGAGAGAGGGCAGCAGGGCGAACGCCGTTTTGCCGCCGTCGTTACCCCACAAATTGATCTTCAATCGCAGTTCGATGTCGCCGAAACCCGAATTGTCCACGACAAATCCTGTCGTGGTGTCCACTGTCCGCTCCATCACCAACGGCTCCAGCACGACCTGCAAATCCGCGTTATTGAGCAACCCCGCCTTCAAATTAAGCGTCCCGATGGAAAGCTGCTCGAAGCGGGAGTCAGACTGGCGGTCGCGCGTGAAGTTGACCAGGTCCGATTCAATCTGGAAATGACCTGCGTCCACCGTGAACGGGCTTTCCGTCTGGTCGGGACGATCGGTGCTCATGTCGCGCATTAGGTCGCGCGGCACGGGACGAAAAAGGTGGAATCCGCGCTTGTCGGGTTGCTCCGCGCTGAACGCCAGTTCCGCGCATCCAATGTCAATAACCGCAATTGTCACAAGGATTCGTATCATCATGTTTAATTCCCCAATCAGTAGTTGTTTTTGCCGCAATGTCGGCGTGACGGTATGCGGAAATAAAAATTAGCGCAAGCTAATTCTTTTAGGAATGCCTATTTCAGTTCTCGCAAGACTTCGTTTATGGGTGGAGGACTCGCCTCATGAGCATTGAGGAGCGTTTAGAAAATAGAACGCCGTCACGACCAGAGCGTGATGGATTTTCCCCGACCGAATGCAGGACGGGATTTGGTCGAGAGGCACGAGGTGAACGGCAATGTCTTCCGCGCCGTCCATGCTCGGCTCGGCGACTTTGCGGCAATTCCCCGCCAGCACGTAGAACATTCTGTTTTGCTGGATGGCGGGATTGGGGCGCACTTCGCCGATCAGAACCAGTTCGTCAGACGCGTAACCTGTTTCCTCAAGCAACTCACGCCGCGCGCAGTCGAGAAACGTCTCCCCTGCCCTGTCCACGAGCCCGCCTGGGGTTTCCCACCCGAGTTCCCTCGACCCGTGACGGAATTGCTCGACAAGAATCACTTCATTGGCGGGAGTCAGAGGCACGATGTTCACGAAATCGTGGCTCTCAATCACGAACATTTCGTGCGCTTCGCCTGTGCGCGGCGAGACCGTGACGTCCTTGCGCACTTTGAAGACGCGACAATCGGCAACCGATTCGCTCCTGAGAATGTCCCAGTGTTGGATCACGGAGGTGATTTTACCTTTGAAGCGACATCCTCGAGAATCCTGCCAAACTCCTCCGCAGACTTGTAGCCGACCATCCGATGAAGTTCCGACCCTTGGGGAGACAGAAACACGACTGTCGGCAACCCCTCGACTCCGTATTGACGCGCGACGGCGCCCTGGTGGTCGGAGTTGATTTTCACGAATACAAACCCTTCATCCATCCTCTGCTTGATCACGCTGTTTGCATAGACATCACGGTCCAGCTTTTTGCACCAGCCTCACCAGTCCGCATAAAAGTCCACGATGACGGGCTTGCCCTGTTGACTCGCCATCGCCAATGCGTCCGTGAGGGAATCCGCGCTCTTGGCAACATCCGCTTTTTGTGAACAACCAAGAAGCCCGAGCATGCTCATGGATACGCCAAGAATTGCCAGATGTTTCAAATTCATGATTAGCTCCTTTGTTGGCGTGACGCGATTGGGATGCGTTCAACGACTGGCGAGTTGCGCACTTTCTTTTTCAGTTGCTAGTGACGGTTCGATCCACTTGCCGTGCTCCTTGATGAGCGCGATGAGTTCGTCCACGGCGCGGTCTTCGGGGATGTGCTGTTTGACGGCGGCCTTGCCGACCCACAATGAAATTTTCCCTGGCGCCGTGCCGACATAACCAAAATCCGCATCCGCCATTTCGCCTGGTCCGTTCACGATGCAACCCATCACGGCGATTTTCACGCCCTTCAAGTGCGAGGTGCGCGACTTGATGCGCGCCGTCACGGTTTGCAAATCAAATAATGTCCGTCCACAGCTCGGGCACGCGACGTAATCGGTCTTGAACGAGCGACAACCCGCCGCCTGCAAGATGTTGTAGGCGAGTTTCACCGATTTCAGCAACTCGTCCTCGCCCCTGATTTCCACCGCGTCGCCGACGCCGTCGCAGAGCAACGACCCGATGTGGGCGCTGGCGGCGATGAGGGCGTTTGACGTCGCGTGATGGCTGCCTCGCGCACTGACTCGGTCGCGCAACAAGATGGGAACGCGCTCCTCCAGTTTGGCGGCGAGTATTCGATACGCGCCAATCGTGTCCAACCCCTCAACCTTTCCCACTGCCGCGACGATTTGACGGTTTGGGTGTTGCTTGATGACAGCGCTCAGTGTTTCGCAAACCGAGACAAAGTGTTCAGGCGAATCCGATTCGACGTCGAATTGAATAATCAAGCCGCTCGTGTCCCGAAACAAATCGCCCGCGTCATTGCGACCGTCAAAGGGAACGTTCACCTTTTCTGCAACGTCAGACACGGGCAGGTGGAGGTTCTCGGGGAGACGAACGGCGATGGGCGTGAAAATATTTCGTTCGCGCAACTTCGGTTTGAGCGCCTTGATTTTCCCAATGTCCGCCATCGTGTTGACGGTGAATTGCAACACTTCTGCAAATGTGTCCGCCTCGGCGGTCGTGATGCGCTGAATTTCCTCGATGGTGGCGGTGAGCGGCACGGGAATTTCGACGCGCGGCGGATGCTCGCGCCCGAGCCGCAAACCGCCGATGACCGTTTCGCTGGTGGGGCGGCGCGTGTAAGTGAATGGGTCGCGTTTTTCAGTGATGGTAGAACCAGCTTCCAGCTGGTTCCTCCCAGAATTCGACAAGCTGGAAGCTTGTCCTACCCTTTCGTTGTATTTTTTAACGAGTTCCTTGCAAACGGGTATTTCGTGAACGCTGTCTTCGGTGAGCGAAACGCGCACGGTGTCGCCGATTCCGTCTTCAAGCAACGCGCCGATGCCGATGGCGCTCTTGATGCGCCCATCTTCGCCTTCGCCCGCCTCTGTGACGCCGAGGTGCAGCGGGTAATTCCAATCGGGACCCTCTGCGTCGAGCCGCGCCACGAGGAGGCGATACGCCTCAATCATCACCTTCGGGTTGCTCGCCTTCATCGAGAAGATGATTTCGTGGTAATCGTTCTTGCGGCAGATGCGGGCAAACTCCAGAGCGCTCTCGACCATGCCGAGCGGCGTGTCACCGTAACGGTTCATGATGCGATCGGAGAGCGAGCCGTGGTTGGTGCCGATGCGCATCGCGCGCTTGAGTTGTTTGCACTTCAACACGAGCGGCGTGAACGCCTGCTCCAAACGCTCCAATTCGTCGGCGTATTGGTCGTCGCTGTATTCGCGGACGGCGAATTTTTTTCGGTCGGCGTAATTGCCAGGATTGATGCGGACTTTCTCGCACCATTCGGCGGCTTCCATCGCGGCAGCGGGGACGAAATGGATGTCCGCGACAATGGGCGTGTCGAACCCGCGTTTCCTCAATTCGGCGACGATGTTCTTGAGATTTTTTGCGTCGTTGATGCTGGGCGCGGTGATGCGCAGGATTTCGCAGCCTGCCTCGATGATGGGAACAGCTTCCGCGACACACGCCTCGGTCTTCATCGTGTCCGAGATGAGCATCGTCTGGATGCGGATGGGATTGTCGCCGCCGACCCCGACGTTTCCGACTTTGACTTCGCGCGTGACGCGGCGTTTCCAGAAAAACGGATTCGCGCAGTATGAGAGCGGCAGCGTCATGGTTCTTGGGGCGGAGGCGAGAACTTGATTTCGGTCTGTTTTTCGCGCTTCCACGGCAACTCCTGCACGTCGAAAAAGGCGATATAGACCATGAACCCGATGACGAGAATGGCGCAGGCGGTTTGCACGACGTTCAATACGCGAATGCTGACAGGGCGGCGGCGAATCGCTTCCATGATCGCAAGCGTGATGTGTCCGCCGTCGAGCACGGGAAGTGGCAACAAGTTCAGAAGCGCAAGGTTCACGTTGAGCAGCACGGTGAACCAAAATACCAGCCGCCAACCATCGTCGCTGTTGAACAGCAGATAATAAATGTTGAGGATTTTGACAGGCCCGCTCAGATGTTGCGGGCTGATGTCAGACTTCGGCGAAAACAACGCGCCAATGGTGCTCACCATGGCGTCAATGCTTTCCATCACCTGCGTCATCGGCGAGGGATGAATGATTTCAATCTTGGCTCGATCGTAACTGATGCCGACCATCGGCGGCAGCGGCTTGCCGTCAACTTGCGTGTCAGGCGAACGCGGTTTCACGGGAAAAGTGAGCACTTCGTTCCCGCGTCGCACCATCAGCATCAACGTCTTGTCGCCGTTCTCCTTGATGTGTTGAGTCAACGCGCCTGGACTCAGAATTTTGCTGCCGTCCACTTCCAACAACACGTCGCCCGTTTTGATTCCCGCGATGGCGGCGGGGCTGTTCTCCATCACCTCGTCCACAACAGCCGACTGCGCGGGACCGATTTTGACCTGACGCAAACTCTTTCGCTCGAACGTTCCCGTCTTGTCCCGCTGCGCCTTGGGATGAAATGTCAAAATCTCGCCGTTCCGATCCACCTTGATCGGAATCGTTTCGCCTTCGCTGCGCACTGTGTGCCACATGATCGTGTTGCCAATGCCGAGAAAACGCGTGACGGGGTTGCCGTCCACTTCCAAAACATGGTCGCCTGGGCGCAACCCCGCGACATCGGCAGGACCGCCTTTCTCCACGTAACCAATCACCGTGGTCGCTTCAGCTTCGCTCACGGGTTTGCCCGCAATCCAGACGACGACCGCGAACAGCAACGCCAGCATGAAACTGAACAACGGTCCCGCGAACGCGACGATGATTTTGTCGAGCGCCGATACGGGCGGCAGCGTCTCCTTGTTTTCGACCTTGCCTTCGAGCGCCTCCATTGGCGCCATTTGCGGCAGCATCACGTAACCGCCCGCAGGGATGGAGCCGAGCGCGTATTCCACGTCCCCGATTTTCTTTTTCCAAATCGGTTTGCCGAACCAGATGGCGAACCGCTGGATTTTCAGACCGCGCCAGCGCGCGGCGAGGAAATGCCCCAGTTCATGCACAAAAATGATGATGTTGAAGAGCACGAGCACTTCCAACATGATGAAAATGAATTTCAGGATTTGCATTGCGTTGTTCCCCACTTCAGTGACCGCGTGAATATAGCAGGATGATTGCCGAGCGCAATCGTGTAACCTCGCGACGCTGTTTTGCAGGGCGCGAATGCCCCGACGAAGGAGGGGTTTCGCGCCGAAGACCGATTACAACGATGCGGCGCGAAACCCAGCCCTTCGCGGACTACGGGCTGGGCATTCGCGCCCTACAAGCCTGTTCCGCCTCCTGCCTCGCCCACTGATCCGCTTCCAAAATTGTATCTAGCGACGGTTTTGTGACGGTTTTGTGACTAGCCATCACCTGTTCCACAGTCGCCCAGATGCGCGGAAATTTGAGCGAGCCTGCCAGAAATTTCGCCACCGCCACTTCGTTCGCCGCATTCATCACCGCTGGCATCGTCCCGCCGAGGCGTCCCGACTCGCGAGCCAATCGTAGCGCGGGGAAACGGTCGTGGTCGGGCGCTTCAAACGTGAGTGTGCCGAGCTTCGCAAAATTCACCGCCGCCATCGTGTTCGGGAGGCGATTCGGAAATGTCACCGCATATTGAATCGGGTAACGCATGTCGGGCACGCTCAACTGCGCCAGCACCGAGCCGTCTTTGTATTCCACCATCGAGTGGATGATGCTTTGCGGATGAACGATGACCTCGACGCGTTCGATGGGCATATCGAACAGCCATTTCGCCTCAATGGTCTCAAGTCCCTTGTTGAACAACGTCGCCGAATCAATCGTGACTTTTGCGCCCATGTTCCACGTCGGATGTTTGAGCGCCTGTTGCGGCGTGATCGAATCAAATTCTTCGCGAGGCGTTTTGCGAAACGGTCCGCCCGAAGCGGTGAGGATGATTTTAGAAACCTGCGAGGTGTCTAAACGGAAGTTTTCAGTTTTCAGTTTTCGGTTTTCAGATTTGCGCTGGCATTCTGCGAGGCATTGAAAAATTGCCGAGTGTTCGCTGTCCACAGGCAACACTTTGACGCCGTGTTTGCGCGCTTCGCGCATCACGATTTCGCCCGCCATCACTAGAATTTCCTTCGACGCCACGGCGATGTCCTTGCCCGCCCGAATCGCGGCGAGCGCAGGCTTGAGTCCGCCCGTGCCGACAATGGCAATAAGAACCAAGTTGGCTTCGGGGAGGGACGCGAGTTCGCAAAGACCCTCCTCGCCAGCGAGCACGCGAGCGGATTTGCCGAGACGTTTTTTCAACTCGACTGCCTTTGCGGGATTCACCATCGCGACGGCGCGCGGCTTCACCTCACGCGCCTGTTTCTCCAGCACGTCAACGCTTTCCCGCGCGGCGAGACCCACCAGTTTCATTTCGCGCGGCAGGTCGGCTGCGACTTTGAGCGTGCTGTCGCCGATTGAGCCAGTTGAGCCGAGTAGAACGACGCGCTTCATTTATTTCTCCGCCACCCCGACGATGAGCCGAAGATACAGGTAAAAAATGGGCGCGGTAAAGAGCAAGCTATCCACCAAATCCAGCGCCCCGCCGATGCCAGGAATGAATTTGCCCGAATCCTTGACCTGCGCCTGCCGTTTGACGAGCGATTTGGCGAGGTCGCCGATCATCGCCACGAACCCGAACAGCACGCCCAGCAAAATCGCGTCGCGCAGCGTGAAGCGCAATCGGTCGAACCACTCGAATTGCGCGTAATACATCCCCACGCTCAAACCGAGCGGCACCAGAATCGCGCCGACCGCGCCTTCCCACGTCTTGTTCGGACTGATGCGCGGGAGGAGTTTGTGCCGACCGAACAGCGAGCCGATGACATACGCGCCAACGTCGCTGAATTTCGTAATGAGAATCAAATACAACACGAAGAAGCGCCCGCCTTCGCTGCCCGCGACGGACGGCACGTCGAGATAGGTGAGCTTCGTCATGAAATTCAGCAGCCACGGAATGTAGAGGATGCCGAAGACTGTGTTGGTCATCGTCTCAATGGGCTTCGGGTTTCCGCGCTGCGGCAACTGGCGGAAAAACACGCCGAGCACGAGCAGGATGACGATGAGTTCCTCGACGTGCTTCCCCTCAATCCACTGCGAGTGGCGCGTGAAATACCAGCCGAGCGAAATCAGGACGCACCCCGCGAATACGCCGAGAAATTTGAAGGACGGATGCCCCGCCTTTTCCAGCAGCGCATAAAATTCCCAAAGCGCGACGCTGGAGACCAGCGTGATCATCAGGCAGAACAAAATCGGCGAGCCTTTGAAAATGATGAGCAGCACGATGCTCCAGAGGACGAGCGAACTCAGCAGGCGCGGGAAAAACTGCGCCTTGCGTTGCGGCGGCGCGGCGGGCGTCGAACTCGTGCTCGTGTCGGTCGTGGCAGTCATTGAACTGGGGGGAACTGTTAAAAAGGTAAGGTTAAAAAGGTTAAAGAGGTTAAAGAGGTTGAAGAGGTTGAAGAGGTTGAAAGGGTCAAGATAACGCGAACCCTCGCTCGCCAATCAATTGCTCCGTGTCAACGCTTTCAGCTCTTTTAACCTTTTTAACTCTTTTAACTCATCTCCTCTCGGGCTTCACACTCCGCCAAACCGCCGCTCGCGTCGGTTGTAGTCCTCCAACGCCCGCAGCAGATGGTCGCGGCGGAAATCGGGCCACCGCGTTTGCGTCACCCACAATTCCGAATACGAAATCTGCCAGAGCAGGAAATTGCTGATGCGCATTTCGCCGCTCGTGCGAATCAGCAAATCGGGGTCGGGATATTCCGAGGTGTAAAGCCGCTGCGAAATCGCGTCCTCGTCAATCGCTTCGACCGAAAGGTTCCCGTCCTTCACGTCCTGCGCGATGCGTTTGGTGGCGTCCACGATTTCCCCGCGCGAGCCGTAGCTCAACGACAAAATCAGCGTCAGACCCGTGTTGGTGGACGTGGCTTCGATACTTTTTTCAAGCTGCCGCTGCACGCGCTCTGGCAAATCCCAGATGCGGCCAATGGCGCGCAGGCGGACGTTGTTTTCGTCGAGTTCTGGAATTTCGTCCTTGAGATTTTTTTCGAGCAGCCGCATCAGCGCCTCGACTTCCGCCTTTGGGCGTTTCCAATTCTCCGCGGAAAACGCGTAGAGCGTCAGATACTGGATTCCCCACTCTCCCGAAGCGCGAACTATTTCGCGGACGCGTTCCGCGCCGCGCCGATGCCCCTCCAGGCGCGGCAAACCGCGCTCGTTCGCCCAGCGACCGTTGCCGTCCATGATGATGGCAACGTGCCGCGGAATTTCTGCGAGATGCGGCGGCGGCGTGATGGGTTTGACGGATTTTGTTTTCAAAGCGGTTGTAGCTGCGCTTCTGCGAAGCGCAGAATTTCTGACTCGAATTGTCGGCGCTTCGCAGAAGCGCCGCTACACCCAAAGATTTCTCTACCACTTCCCAACCATGATGGTCTGCTCGCGTCCCGCTCCGACGGAGACCAAACCGAGTTTCGCGCCCGTCAGGTCGGTGATCGCCCTTAAATAAATCCGCGCGGCTTTCGGCAAATCCGCAAACTCCTTCGCTTTGCTGGTCAGGCGCAGCCAGCCCTGGAATTCGCGATACACGGGCTTCACGCGCGCAATCAAATCCACGTCGCTCGGCATTGTGTCATACGTCTTTTTGCCGAGCTTATAGGCGACGCACACTTTGATGACGGGCACCGTGTCGAGTCCATCAAGGTTTGTCACGGCAAGGATGTCTATGCCGTTAATCATGTGCGAAGTGCGCGTGGCAACAGAATCAAACCAGCCGCAGCGGCGCGGACGCCCCGTCGTCGCGCCGAACTCGCGTCCTATCTTGTGCAGCATGTCCGCAATCTGCGCGTTTTCCGTCGGCAGCGGACCTTCGCCCACGCGCGTCGTGTACGCCTTCATCACGCCGACCACGCGGTCAACGCGATGTGGCGGCAAACCCGTTCCCGTGCACGCGCCGCCCGCCGTCGTGTTCGATGATGTGACGTAAGGATATGTGCCGTGGTCAATATCGAGGAACGTGCCTTGCGCGCCTTCAAACAAAATGTCCTTTTTCTGCGCCATCGCTTTCGCGAGCAACAACCGAGTATCGGTCACATGTTTGCTTAATTTCCTGCCTGCCACCAGATATGTGTCGAGGACCTTTCGGTAATTGAGCGGCTTGTGTTTTAGCGTGCGGAAATAATCGTTGTTCTCATCAATCCTGCGCTTGAGTTTCTCAGCGAACTGCGCTGGCTTCATCAGATCAATGACACGAATGCCTGTTCTCGCCGCCTTGTCGCCATACGCAGGCCCGATGCCGCGTTTCGTCGTGCCCACCTTATGCTCGCCCTTCTGCTCCTCGCGGATTTCGTCAGAGAGACGATGATACGGGAAAACCAGATGCGCCGTTTCGCTGAGGAAAAAATTGCCGTCCACCTTGATGCCGCGTTTGCGCAACGACTCGATTTCCCCGACGAGCGAAACCGGGTCAACCACCACGCCGTTGCCGATGACGCATTGTTTGCCCGGCCACAGAATGCCCGAGGGAATCAGGTGCAAGACGAATTTCTCGCCCTTGATGAAAACGGTGTGTCCCGCGTTGTTGCCGCCCTGATAGCGCACGACGAGGTCCGCCCGCGCTGCCAGAACGTCGATGACCTTGCCCTTGCCCTCGTCGCCCCACTGCGCGCCTATGAGAATGGTGTTCATGAAAAAATGGTGTGTTGGGTGATCAGAAATTGGGGCGTTGGGTTAGTGGGGAGATGGGCGGATTTTTTTCTGCCCAATTTCCCATCACCGCATTACCCCATTCTTCCGCCCATTTGTCTGTGCAAAAAAATTGCCCCGATGCGCGGGGCGTGTCCCAACTGTAATCCTTTGACGGATACTAGAGACGCCGTTGGGGTGTGTCAATCGGGAAGGCGGTGCATGTTGTTAACAAATGAAGTGTCCGCTTGGGGCGGGCGAGGTTGCAGCTCATGGGAGGGTGCCTATGAGTTATCCGACGCCCGCCGTGGAGCGGGCGATGAAAGTGCAACAAGTGATCCTCAAAGCGATCAGTGGCAACTTCAGTGGTGGCAGGCCGCCGAGATTCTCGGCATTTCCCCTCGCTCGATGCGCCGCTGGAAACAACGTTACGAGCGACACGGTTACGACGGGCTTTTCGACCGCCGTCGTCGCCGCCCCAGTCCCATGAAGGTGCCGCTGGCCACGGCGCGGCCGGTGTTGCGGCTTTACCGCGAGCAGGCAGTATCAAGGCTTCAACGTAGCGCATTTCACCGATCCGTTGCGCCAACATCACGGTCTCACGCTGTCCTACCAATGGATCAAGACCGCGCTGCAAACGGCGGGGCTGGTGGATGCCTGACGGCACTACACTCGCCAAATGCGTCGCTCCCTACAAAAAGGGCGACAAAATCGTCGTGTTTCCGACGAGCATCGAGAAGAACTACGCTGTGTTGGCGTTGTGGGCGAATGAAATCGAGCTGCTGGTTGCTTAAATGGTTAAGGCGCTGCGCGCGCAGGCGGACTGTCGGAGCCATGCACCGCCAGGCCGCGGCGCGCCAGCGCCCTAGCCTTGTCTCAATCAAACAATTCAAATGGAATTGTCAGTTCGCCCAATCTTTGCACAGCAACTCGGCTTGTGAGAGGACTGTTGCGGTGGCTTTTTCCTGTTTGTCGGGCGGGTAGCCGTATTTGCGGAGAATGCGTTTCACCATTACACGGATTTTTGCGCGAACGGCTTCGCGCTCGGTCCAGTCGATTGTGACGCTGTTGCGGACAGCTTCCACCAACTCGCGGGCTATCGTCGTCAGCGTTGGCTCGCCCAAGACTTTCACGGCACTATCGTTGACTTCCAGCGCGTCATAAAACGCCAACTCGTCGTCGGTCAGCTTCAAGTCTTCCCCGCGTTTGTTGGCTTCTCGGATGTCTTTCGCCAAACCGATCAGCTCTTCGATGACGGCTGCGGCTTCGATGGCGCGGTTTTGGTATTTGCGAATCGAGGCTTCCAACATCTCGGAGAATTTGCGCGATTGAATCAGGAACTTCTTGCGGCGCACTTTGATTTCGTCGTTGAGCAACTTCCGCAAGGTTTCCACCGCGAGATTCTTATGCGGCATGTCTTTGACTTCGGCGAGAAATTCGTCGGACAAAATCGAGATGTCGGGTTTCTTCAATCCAGCCGCCGCGAAGATGTCCACAACTTCGTCGGGCGCGACGGCACGCGAGATGATTTGTCGAATCGCGGCGTCAATTTCCTGCGGCGATCTCTGGCGGTCAGGGCTGCTCTTGGCGAGTGCGGCGCGAACAGCTTGGAAAAATCCCACGTCATCGCGAATCGCTATCGCCCTTTCGTGCGGCACGGAAAGCGCGAACGCCTTCGACAAGTCCGTCACCGCCTGCAAATACCGCGACTTCTTTTCGTCAGGCGTGGAGTCATTCGTCGGCTTCAAGATGTGTTCCTGTCCAGCAGGAATCCGATTCAGCCGTTCCGCTGGTGTGCCCGTAGTCCACTTTGACCAATCGAACTTGTGGAAAAACGCCTTGCAGACCTCGTATTTCTCCATCATCACCGCAACGGCTTTCTCCTGATCAACCGCCGTCTCGCCATGTCCTCCGCTCTCGGTGTAGGTGGCCAGTGCCTGTTTCAGTTCGTTCGCGAGACCGAGATAATCCACCACCAAACCGCCAGGTTTGTCTTTGAACACCCGATTCACTCGCGCAATCGCCTGCATCAACCCGTGCCCGCGCATCGGTTTATCCACATACATCGTGTGCAAGCTCGGCACGTCGAATCCCGTCAGCCACATGTCACGCACAAAAACGATTTTGAAATGATCCTTCGCGTCCTTGAATCGGTTCGCCAATTTCTCGCGGCGTTCTTTGCTGCGGATATGTCCCTGCCATTCCAGCGGGTCAGTAGCCGAACCCGTCATGACAATCTTCATCACGCCCTTGCCGTCGTCGTCGTTGTGCCAGTCGGGTCGAAGTTTCCGAATCGCCTCATACAACTCCACGCAGATGCGACGGCTCATGCAGACAATCATCGCCTTGCCGTCCATCGCCTCCAACCGCGTCTCCCAATGCCGCACCAAATCCTCGGCGATGAGTTCCAACCGTTTCTCCGCGCCGACCACCGCCTCCAATGGCGCCCATTTCGTCTTGAGCCGTTCCTTCTTCTCGACCTCCTCGCCCTCGGTGGCTTCCTCGAAATTCGGGTCAATCTTCGGCTTCTCTTTGTCGTCCAACGCGAGTTTCGCGAGACGGCTTTCGTAATAAATCGGCACAGTGGCTTTGTCTTCCACGGCTCGCAGAATGTCGTAAATGCTGACGTAATCACCGAACACCGCCCGCGTGTTGGCGTCGGTTTTCTCAATGGGCGTGCCTGTGAAACCAATCCACGACGCATTCGGCAACGCCTCGCGCATGTGCCGCGCGAATCCATCAATGAAATCGTATTGGCTGCGATGCGCTTCGTCGGCGATGACCACGATGTTGCGCCTGTCCGACAGCAACGGATGCTTCGCGCCTAATGACGAAGCGTCGCCCTCACCCCCAACCCCTCTCCCAGAAGCAGAGGGGAGATTTGCGGCGATTTCTGATAATACATTTTCCGTTTCGTTTAAGACTGCGTCGTTCCTGAAACGTAACACCGTCAGACCAAGAGATCGGAGATAGGCATCGCGCTTGTGATCGTGACGCTGCATCTTCTCCCCTTCGTGAGGTTCACCGTCACATTCCACAACGAGCTTTGCTTCGTCGCAATGGAAGTCGCAGATGTAATCCCCGATTTGATGCTGGCGGCGAAATTTGAATCCCATCAGTTGTCGGTTCCGCAGAAGATACCACATCACCTTTTCAGCAGGTGTTTGCTCTTGTCGCAATTCGCGTGCCCGCTGAACCAAACCTGAAAAATCATAGCCGCCTCGATAATGCTTGCGCCCCTCACACTGCGCGCCCGCGCCCCCAAGCTGCGCACCCTCAACCCCAACCCTTCTCCCAGTGGGAGAAGGGCGAAGGGATGAGGGTGCCGAAGGCATGAACTTGTGCACCGTGGTAAAGACCACGCCGCCGCTCGCCACTTTTAGCAACTCCCGCAGATGCTCGCGGCTCTGCGCCTGTTGAGGTGACTGTCGCAACAATTCATGACAGCGCGAGAACGTCCCGAAAAGCTGGTCGTCGAGGTCGTTGCGGTCGGTGATGACGACAATCGTCGGGTTCTCCATCGCGGGACTGAGCACCAACCGCCCCGCGTAAAATGCCATCGTCAACGATTTGCCCGAACCTTGTGTGTGCCAGATGACGCCGATGCGACGGTCACCCGCTTCGCCGCCCGCTTGGTGTTTGGCGAAATACCCGCCTCCTGGGTCGCGCACTTTATCAATTGCTGTTTGTGACGAAGCCCGAATCGTTTCTTCGACCGCGATGTTGACGGCGTGGAATTGGTGGTAGCCCGCGAGTTTCTTGGTGATTTGTCCGCCGCCTTCATCCTCGAAAACGATGAAGTGCCGCACCAAATCGAGAAAACGCCGTTTCTCAAAAACTCCGCGCAACAAGACTTCCAATTCGGGCTTGCGCCCGAATCCCTCACCCTTTCGTCCCTCTCCCAATGGGAGAGGGGCACGGGGTGAGGGTGGAGAGTAATCCTCGACCTGTTCTCCCGTGATTGTTCTCCATGGCATGAACCGCTCGACGTTCGAGCTGATTGTTCCAATGCGGGCTTCGATGCCGTCGGAAATGATGAGCGCCGCGTTGTATGCCAGCAGCGACGGGATTTGCGCTTTGTAAGTTTGGAGTTGTTGAAATGCCGACCAGATCGTCGCGTTTTCATCCGACGCGTTCTTCAACTCAATCACCGCGAGCGGCAGTCCGTTGACGAAAACCACGATGTCGGGTCGGCGATTGATTTGTCCTTCGATGACGGTGAACTGATTCACCACGAGCCAATCGTTCGCGTCGGGATTTTCCCAATCAATGAGGCGGACTATCTCGTGGCGACGGCGAAGATCGTTGTCCGCCTCACCCTCACCCTTTTTCCCTCTCCCATCGGGAGAGGGACGGGGTGAGGGGGCGCTGCACTCAACGGAAATGCCTTCAACCAACATTCTGTGCAGTGCCCTGTTGTTGGCGATGAGCGACGGGTGCTGCGGCACGGTGACTTTACGGAAAGCGTCGTCGAGAGCTTCAACGGGAATTTTGGGGTTCAATTCCGCCAACGCATCGCGCAACCTTTTCGCCAAAACCGCTTCCGAAAAGCTTTTTCGCTCCGCGTGAAGCTCGTCGGGCGCGATGTGTGGACCGTGCGCGACGGCATAGTCCAGTTCCTTGAACCACGACAACGCAGCGTCTTCGACTATGGATTCGGCAAAGTTCACTTTGATTCTTCTTGTCCGAGTTTGCGCAATCGAGACGCCAAGTCAGGCGCTGGAGTGAAAATCATCGTCCTGCCGCGTTTCTTCATATTCAAAAGCCCTTTTTTCATAAGCTGGAGCAAGTCAGCGCGCGCCGTCTGATAAACATTGCCGTGACTCTTTTGGTGGCTTTCGACGGTGTATTCCTGATGCGGGTGCTTCAGCGCATGGCGGATCAGTTCAGCCTGCCGATGATTGAACATCCGCAACGCTTTGAGTCGGGATTCCAGCTCGTGAACTTCCAAAGTCTTCCGATCAATGTAAGCGTGCAGTTCATCAATGGCTTTTCGAACCACTTGGGCCTGCGCCACGATGAAGTAGGTCAAGTCGTTGTCGTCGGTCTCCGTGTAGAGAAACGACCGTGCATATTTGATGGGCGCTTTCCGCAGGATTGCCGAAATCGAAATGAACTCAAACAACCAGCAGTCCCGACGCAGCATCGCCCAGTAAAACAGCGCCCGCGCCGTGCGTCCGTTGCCGTCCACAAACGGATGGTCATACGCCAGCCAGAAATGCAGGATGATGGCGCGCACGACGGGGTGAATGAAGTAATTCGGAATTTTCGCGTTGGCAAAATCGCACATCATTTTGCAGCGCGCTTCCAACTCGCCCGCAGGCGGCGGTTCATGCAGCACTTCACCGTAGTTGTCATCCACAACCACCTGTTGGTCAGGACGCCGAAACCGTCCCGCCATATCAGGGTTATCCAGCGTGTTTTCGGTCACAAGACGGTGCAATTCGAGCACCAAGTCGCGCGACATTTCCTGATCTTTCAACTCCACAATGCGCCGCATCGTGACGTAGTTGTTCAAAATCATCTGCTCGCTCTTGTCGCGCGGCGGTCGCCCTGTCCGTATCATTTCTTTCGCCACTTCGCGTGTCGTCACCGCGCCTTCAAGCTGGCTTGACGTGATGGCTTCCTCCATGAGCGACCGTATCAGATATTGGTCGCGAGTCTGCGGACTCATCACTGGCTCAGGAATTCGCAACGCGCCGCCCGCGCCACGGTCAATGTTGTGGAGCTCCTCAAGAACGAAGTCGGGCACGCTAAACTGAAACGGGCTGCCTTTCTTGTCCTTCAACGGCAAAGGCCGCAATTGACCAAGCCGCTGAAACTTGAGCGCCAACCACCACTCCTTTAAGCTCAACCCACTGGGCGGTTCGTGTCGGCGCAACTTGTCCCAATGCAGATAATGACGCTCGTAGCGCCGATCCTGAATCGCGCGCGTGAGAATTTTCGTCAGCCGCTCAGGTTGTCCGTCTTCCTTCATCAAAGACATGAACGGCGGCGGCGGTTCTGGTTTGTGCATCGTCATTTACGCTGAATACTAATTAAATACTAATCAATACTAAATTAGTATTTCGGGGCGTCAAACTAATTCTGAACAAATTAGTGCAAGATTAGTGTTTCACCCGAATCTCGCCCGACAGCAGCTTCGGCAGCAGCGCATCGCGCAGCCGTTTCCCCAAAACCGCTTCCGAAAAGCTTTTCCTCTCCGCGTGAAGCTCGTCGGGCGCGATGTGCGGACCGTGCGCTACCGCGTAGTTCAATTCCTTGAACCACGACAGCGCGGCGTCTTCGACTATGGATTCGGCAAAGTTCATTCTTTTAACCAATGAATCCCGACATTTCGTCGGGATTTCTGTCGGGATTCTGTGACTGAAACAACCATCTGCGCACTTGACGGGTCACACTTCGTCCGCCATACTGTGCGCGGAGATTCGGCCCAGGGATTGACGGGGCTTTTGCCCTTCCAGTCTCAAAAGCTTTATCTCCTTTTTTATTTTCTGGACGTGTAAGGGTCGGGCACATACACGATGCCGTGGGTCTTGAACGCGACGCCATCGCGATAACCGTCGCCTCGCCATTGGAGACGGTCTATCAATGGGCCAAACTCGTTGCCAATTTCCGCCCTCACTGGCTCTGTCATGCTTGGCAATCGGAAACCGCAGTTAATGGCATAAATCAACACGTCAGCCACACGCCATGTCCGAAGCCACAAAGAAGGGCGAGGGCACAATGCGCGCGCTGCGGTAACGTCCTGTGGCGGTCTCCTTGAAATACCACTCCAACCTCCGCACGAACCGTCGGTCCTGCATTTTCTCGGTTTCATCCAACACCAGCAGACCCATCTCCTTCCGATGCTCCAGCATGTAGAAATATCGCTCCAGCAAAAAGACAAGGTCTTTGCGCAACAGTCCCTCAGGCGGCAACTCCGCTGGCAATTCCGCAGGCATTGGCAGTTGGCGCGGGATGACCGCCGCAAACGCCCGCGCCTCGTGTTCCTCCAATAGACTGAACATGCCGCGCACCATCGTCAGGCACGCCTGACCGTAGGCAGTGAATTCGTCCCGCGTCGGCGGCAGCTTGCGCAATCCCTTATGCAGAAATCCAAGGCAGTGTTTCCGCCGCGCCGCGTCGTCCATCGTCGCCGCTTGCGCGGCAAACTTGAAGCGATCCTTGTCCAACAATCTGCTGCCTTTGATCTCCATCTTGAATCGGTGCAGAAAATCGCCGAATGCCGCCTGCTCCAATGTCGTCAGCGCCTTCACCAGCGGCCAGAGGTTCTTCGCGTTCAGCGCGAAACCGCCATGAACTTCGTATGGCAGATTGCGGTGATCGTGCCCGCTCTCGTCGAGAAAGAGTAGATAGCTCATGCGCGAGTCCCCGCCAATTCCTTCGCCGACTTCACCCGAATCTCGCCCGACAGCAGCTTCGGCCTGTCTGCCGAACAGGCAGGCAGCAGTGCGTCGTGCTGCGCGACGCGCCACGACAGCGCAGCGTCTTCGACAGTGGATTCAGCGAAAAGCTCGGCCATGGGGTTGTTTGAGCCTCAAGCAGCCAGTTCCTCTCTGACCGTTTCGCGTTCGCTCCACAAGACAGGACGCACTTCGTAATTTCGTAACGCGTCCAAGACGGCGGCAGAAGGCGACAGTTCAGAGTCGTTCAATAAAGCGAATGCCTGCGAATCGGGTGGACGAACCTCTTTTGTGTCGATCCATGAAAATGCAACTGCCTGCGCTGTGTCTCTGCTCGGTCTGTTAAGCGTTTGTAAAATTCGTTCAGGTGCTCCACGGGACTTCGGAATCACGAAATCGAACAGGTGGTCGTATCCTGATTTCCCTGTGAATTTAGGCTTGGGTGTGTAACGAATTTCGTGCAAATCCAACCACGCTGTAACATCTTCAAGGAACAAACTGGCGACCATCGGCACTGACAAATAGAACAGGTCATTCACCGCGAGCATGGCCTGCACAAAATTGTGTTTCCGCAGGTTAAAATTTTCAGGCGTCGCATGGACGGTAAGCGCCTCTTGCTCCATTTGAACTCCGAAGCCGTTAAGTGTCATTTTTAGCAAAATTTGCCGCTTCGGCGTATCGAGCTTGCAGCCTGACAATTTCAAATCCTCAATTGTGTAGCCGTCGTCCGTCAGGATATAACCGTTTTTGTTGCGTCTCACGTAAAACTGAATGTAGTCATTATGGCGGTCGAGGTATGGAGTCGTAATCTCGACGTGGTCATTGACTTCACGCAGTGCGGTCTTTTCCTTTAGCCACACCAAATATTGGTCCATCAAATTTCGGACTTCTTCGATCATGTGAAAAGCCCTCGGCGAATGTTTGGCGGTCTTGTGATGTTACAATACCGCATGAAATCCTCCAGCGTCAGCCAAAGATTACTCAAGTCCGAAAAGACGTCCGCTGGCACAGGGTAAGCCCATTTGTCGCCGAATCCCTCCCGATAGACATGGAGGTGTGGACTTGCGACTTCCGCGTCATCGGGATTACGATGCGGCTGGCCGCCAAAATCCAATCGCACAAGCACAACAATCTGTCGTGCTCGATTCTGATATGTGCCTTTTTGCAAATCAATCCGCCCGCGCCGAACGTCGAGCAAAAAAGCCTCGCGTTTGTCGGGTGAGACAAGCGGCACTACAAGCGATCCGCCGACGTCAGGATAGTCGTGCGCTTGGTCATCCAAGCGATGTTTTTCCATTGCGATGAGCGCGTCAGCTTCAGTTTGGGATAAATTTACCTCAGGCATGGGCGACTCTCTTATCACAGTTCTTTGTGTCTGGCACGCGAATCTCGCCCGACAGCCCCAAATGTATTCGGGGGGCGTCGCGGAGCGCGGCGAGGGTGCGGGATTTGGGAATTAGTGTCATGGGTCTTTTCTACCTTGGCGGGCGGCTTCGCGTTCGGCGATGGTGCGTTTTCGCCATTCGCGGATGAAGCCGAGGAAATCGGAGATGACGGTTTTTCGCATTTCTTCTTCGCTCATGCCGAATTCCGTCGGGAGTGGAAAATACGACTCTTGCGCCGCTCGGATGTAGGCATCGGCGAGAACTTCAGCCGCCGTTTCTTCCTCGGCAGGATCGCCAAGCAGCAATTCTTCAACGTCGGGAATTTGTTCGTCAATCCACCAGCCAGGGTCGCCGAGATTATCCAGATCGACAAATTGGCGTCCTGCCCAATCCCCAGGCCAATGCGCGATAATCGGCTCGTCGTGGTTTTCTTCGCTCATGATCATGCCTGCACAAATGGTTCCGGCGACTTCACCCGAATCTCGCCCGACAGCAGCTTCGGCAGCAGCGCGTCGCGCAGCCGTTTCGCCAAAACCGTTTCCGAAAAACTTTTTCGCTCCGCGTGAAGCTCATCGGGCGCGATGTGCGGACCGTGCACGACGGCGTAGTCCAGTTCCTTGAACCACGAAAGCGCGGCGTTTTCGACAAGGGATTCTGTAAATTGTTGAGTCATGCTAAATTTAGTAGGGTCTTAACACTTATCTTAACAAATGCCGTTTTGCTAAGAGTTCTGCTAAGACTCCGAACGGGCCAAATACCGCACTTTCGGCGGCTTGCCTTCCCGCTTCAAAAACCCGCCTTCACCTGACCACTTTCTCAGGTATCGCGAAACCTCGACCTGTGCTGATGGCGACTCCCCAAGCCCAAGCAATTCCCTGCATTCTTTGTTGGTGATAGAACCGTGGTCGGCAACGTATTGACGCACCATTTCCGCATAACGGCTCGGATTCAGGCCGCGAATCCGAGTGTAAGCAGCTTTCCCAAGCAGATCCTTCGCAATCCCTTTCTCCATGTGATAGGTCGCCGCCTTCGTTCGTCCTTTCCGCTCCAAAATGCCCGTGCCAGCAATGCTCAGTTGATCCAGAACACTGCGCGCCTCTTCACGGTCAAGCTGCAACAACTCCGCCGCTGCCGTTGAGTCAATGAAAGCATGCTGTTTCAAATACGTAATAACCAACAGCCCTTCCAAATCAATCTCACGACCCTCCTGCTTCCACCGCGCAACCAACGTCGCCATGTTTTTGTCAAAACTCCCATCAAAAACTCGCAACGTGACGAGAGCGCCGTCAGTCTCATAGCGCGGGATTTGCTTCCCGTAAGAGAGCGACGGAATGAAGATGCGCCGTCTCCCAATGCCCGCTCGCTCGACCAGTCGCAGTTTCTCGAATGCTTCCGCTAGTGTTCGGTTTCGGCTTACTGGCTCATGGCGCAAAATGTTTTGCGGGGTGATGCCCGCAACGAATCCTCCAGGACTCGTGACAACCAGTTGCCGATCCGTGTGCCGAATCAAAACTTCTCCTGGGTTAGTGTAGTCGCGGTGAGTGACCGCGTTAAGCACAGCTTCGCGCACGACTTCGAGCGGAAACGCTGGCACGCGCAATTTGAACAGCCCAACGCTCAATTCCTGCTCAGGATTCGACGGCCCTGTGAACGCCTGCTCAATGCGCTCCAAAGTGTTCAGCAAGCCGAAACGATAAGAATCATTCCGCACAATTTGCGTGTCCGACACTTGGCGCACGTAATGCACTTGGTGCTGCGGACAAACCCGTGTCAGAACATCCTCCCGCCCGAACAACAGCAATCCCGTGTGCGTCACCTTGGAATCCCGCACCGCTCCAATCGCAATGAGGAATGCATGGTCTTTCAATTTCAGCAATTCCGAAGCGGGATTAATGCGGCGTAAAATGTTCCGCGCCCGCGCCACTTCCACGGGGTCAAGCTCCGCAACAGTGACTCCTTCAGCAGGCCGCCCACTCCAATCCAGTGCGCCGCTTGCAACTCGCGTTTTCGCGTAAAGCGCTTGGTCCAGAGGCATACAATTTTTGCCCACGCGCTGTTTGAAAACTCCTTGCGCCGTTCCATACGGTGGAGAGTCGCCTTTCGGCACGCGCACGAGCAGCAGCTTTCCTGTCCCTTCGGGAACATTCAATTCTTCCACGGTCACACTCAAATGCGGTCGCGTGCTGTCGAAAATCCCGCGACGCCACACGTCCAAATCATAGCCCGACGCGCCGTGAATCGCCGCTGCCCTACCACGCACCCTGTCCGCAACGCCAAAAACGATCACGCCACCTTCGGCATTGGCGAAACAGACCGCGTATTCCACGGCTTCCCGCATCGCCCCTTTCGGGTCGCTCCACGGCTTAAAGTCCAACCACGCCGACTCCAATTCGTCAGCCACCGCCGCGTTAAGTCGGCCGAGCAAAGCCAAAATCTCCTCGTTTGTCGGAACACTCATGTTTTTGATTCTATCAAATGCTTCGCCGACTTCACCCGAATCTCCCCCGACAGCAGCTTTGGCAGCAGCGCGTCGCGCAGCGCGGCGAGCGTGCGGGATTCTTCGTCGTTGTGGTGGATTTGATCAAACAGCGGCTTCACCTGTTCGTCGAACTTTTCCAAAACGTCAGCAGGCGGCAAAACTTGTTCGCTCATGTATGCCATGTTGCGATTGAGTCCAGGCACTGCGGAATCTGCGCCAAGCGATGCGAGGTCTTGAGTGCGAAGCGCGTAAAACAAAAAATAGAGACTGCGGCACTCGCCTTTCGGCACGACGTAAAATGTCGTGTCGATGGGAAAGAAATCCGTCGGTGACCATGTGACGATTCCAGGGTTTCCTTTGCGCCCCACGACGATGCCAGGGCCTTTGACGAGTGCTTCGTCGTGCCAACCGACTTGACCGTTTGAACCGTAAACTGGAATCAGGCCAGGACGGCGCGTTTCCGCTTTTAGAGATTCGCCGTAAGCAAATTCGCAAAGTTGTCCAATCGTGGATTCCCGCCAGCCTTTGGGGAGGGCGGATTGGGTGGCGTCCACGAACCAGCGTTTGAAAAGGGTCTGCGCCAGCGCCTCCAGCGTCTCGTTCATCCGCCGATTCAACTCAATCTTGTCGTCCAGCGTCCCCAACACCCCCGCTATCGCGCGTTGTTCGGGGAGTGGGGGAACAGCAAGTTCGACCTTTCGTAATTCGCTTTGCCGAATCCCAAGAACTGTCGTGCCCGTCGCGCGACCGTGGAGTTGACTCTGCACAAATTCTGACTGCATAAGAAACTTCAAGAACGTGTTGTCAAGAAGTGCAGGTTCTCCGCGCAGAGTGATGAGTCGCTGCGCGAGCGCCACTTTCGTTCCGTCGAGTTGCGCAATCTCGCCGAGAGGCGCTTCTGTTGTCATTACAACATCGCCAGATTGCGGAATGCCGCGTTGCATCCAATTGTCGTAATCTTCCGCTGCAATGAATTCGTCGGGCGTTTCTATTCGCCCACCCTTGACGACCTTTGCCGTGATAAGTGGGATGCCGAAAGTGGTTTTCGTCGGAGACTTGCCGCGATAGTCAATAATCGCCGCCATGCAATTCTCAAGCGGTATCAATTTCCAGTTTTCAGGAAATTCACTGTTCATAATCCACGGTCGTCAAACCTGCACGAATGGCTTTCTCCAACTTTGCCGCCTCCGCGAACCCCGACGGGATCGGGACGGGCTGTTCTTCCAGCGTGGCGGTGAGACGTTTCATTTTTTGTTTGCTCACGACGGGCCTCCTTTTGTGTCGGGCGCGGGGCGTTCAGTGGCGGACACCGCGCTCCGCGCTCCGTTTTCTGGCGACTGATGGGACTTGTGCGACGGATGGTTTTTTGCGCACAAGGCGCTCCCTCTGTCGCCGTCGTCCCATCGGTCGCAAGAGCACAGACCAGGCATTGGAGAAGTGGAACGGGCGTCAGCCATGCGATCCTCCCCGTGATTGTCTGGCGCGGGCTTGGAGGCGGGCGCGGGTCATGCGCTCGCGCAAGCCACCTTCGTTGAGGAAATCCTGTTCGAGTCGGCGCAGTTGTTGGTCGAGGAGGAAGTTGGCTTGGTGAATGAGGCAGATGAGGATGTTGGCGACGACTTCGGGCGGGCGGGTCTCGATGAATTCGCGGAAGTCTTGGTAGGAGAGGTCGGGCTTGCGTCCGAGCTTGCGGACGTAGAGGGCTTCGCGGCTATTTTTATCCCAGAGCGCGTGCCCATGCTGGCGCAGGTAATCCTGAAAATCGCCGAGCAATTCTTCCAAGCTGGCGCGGGCGACGTTGGTGAGTTTGAGTTCGCTCTCCTTGGAAGTGCCAGAGACCTGGCTGCCTTCGGCGACGTTCTTGTTGCCGCTGCGCGCGGCTTGCACCATCTGGTCGTGGGTGCGGGATTTTTTGTCTATGAAGCGGTCGCAGAAGCGCACGGTGGCGTCGTAGATGATCTGGGTTTTGGGGTAGGAGAGGAGACCGCGGTAGCCGCCGTGGGGCGGGATGAAGCCAGCAGGAGAATGGGACACTTGGGACTGCGGGGACGGCTTCGTCGCACGGGTCGCAGGTGTCCCATTGGGTTTGCGCTCAGGGGGCATGGGTGATGTTTTTGAGATTCGCGCGGATTACTTTTTCCAGTTTTGCGGATTCCGCGAACTGTCCTTCCAGCGTGGCGGTGAGGCGTTTCATTTTTTTCCGTAATTGGCCCGCGCCTCGGCGATGGCGCTCGCATGCGTGGGCGCGGCAACGACGACGTGCTCGCGCTGAATTTCGCGGCGGAAGGGTTCGGGGATTCGCGCCCAATCCAGAATCTCGACGAGAATCGGCAGGTTGCTTTCAGCGAGGGCGTCGCGCAGGCGGCGGAAATTTTTTTGCGGCGCGTCAAGCTGGTCGGGGTTGCGCAACACCAAATCGAGGTCTGAGCCGTCGTGGGCTTGACCGTTGACGCGGCTGCCGTAAGCCCAGACTTCGGCATCGGGCGTGTGCGCAGCGAGGAGGTCGCGCAAGGCGTGGAGGTAAGCTGGTGGTAAATCAAGTTTCAGCATGGCCGAATTTCTCCCGCAATGTGATTTCCAACTGGCGCGCGTCGGCAAGGAAATTGGGCAGTAAACCGAGCGTCTCTTCTGCGAAGCCGACGCCGTAATCGTGCGCGGTGCTGTTGCGGTTGTCACGATAGGCAAACCAACGTTCCACGGCGGCGGTGTCGAGCAACCCGTGTTTGGCGGCGTGGCGGTAAACGTCCTTGAAAGTCATTTCGTCCACGGAGCGCGGATTGCCTGTGTAAGTTTTGACCGCTTTACGCAGCAGTTTGCCAGCGGTCTCCAGCGCCAACTCGAAACCTTTGACGACGGCGTTGCGATAAATCTCGTAATCAATGCTCTCTTTTGCCGCTTGCTCCAATTGCTTGAGCGACGTTTCGAGCGTCAAAAGGCAGCGCGCCAGATGGTATGTGCTCAGGCTCATACTTTGGTCTTCGTGGGTAAATCTAGCGCAGCTAGATTCCTGCGGATAGTGTTTTCCAGTCGCGCGGAATCCGTAAACTGTTTTTCCAGCGTGGCGGTGAGGCGTTTCATTTTTTGCTCGAATGGTTCGCCGTCGTCTTCCACTTCCTCCGCGCCGACGAAGCGGCCTGGGGTGAGGACGTGTCCGTGAGCGCGGATTTCAGCGAGTGTCGCACTTTTACAGAATCCTGGAATGTCCTGATATAGCGACACTCGCCCCTCACCCGTCCTTCGGACACCCTCTCCCATTGGGAGAGGGTTGGGATGATTGATTTCATCGCTGGGCTTGGAATCGAGCTTCACACCCTTTCCCTCTCCCACTGGGAGAGGGCTGGGGTGAGGGCCACCTCGCCAGAGGTGGTATGTGCCTGCGATTTTGGCGAGGTCGGCTTCGGTGAGTTCGCGGTGGACGCGGTCAATGAGCGTTCCCAAGCGGCGCGCATCTATAAACAGAACTTGTCCACGTCTGTCACGAAAATGCGCCGCTCCCTCATCCCTTCGCCCTTCTCCCGCTGGGAGAAGGGTAGCTTTGATTTCGGACGATGTTGATCGTCGTTCATCTCTTCGCCCTTCTCCCGCTGGGAGAAGGGTTGGGGTTGAGGGCGCGCGCCTCCGTTTATCCCGCGCGATGAACCAGAGGCAGACGGGGATTTGCGTGGAGTAGAAAAGTTGTCCTGGCAGCGCGACCATGCAATCCACGAGGTCGGCTTCGATGATGGCTTTGCGGATGTCGCCTTCGCCGCCTGTGTTGGAGGACATCGAGCCGTTGGCGAGGACGAATCCCGCGATGCCCGTGGGCGCGAGATGATGGATGAAATGTTGCACCCAGGCGAAGTTGGCGTTACCGACGGGCGGTGCGCCGTATTTCCAGCGCACGTCGTCGCGCAAGCGGTCGCCGCCCCAGTCGCTCATGTTAAAAGGCGGGTTGGCGAGGATGTAGTCGGCTTTGAGGTCTTTGTGCAGGTCGCGGTGGAAACTGTCGGCGTTTTCCTTGCCGAGGTCGGCGTCAATGCCGCGAATGGCGAGATTCATCATCGCGAGTTTCCACGTGGTCGGGTTGCTCTCCTGACCGAAGATGCTGATGCCGCCTTTGTCCCGCCTTCGCGGGACGCCGTTGCCGTTGCCCGTGGCGTGGGCTTTCACGAACTCGACGGATTGCACGAACATGCCGCCTGAACCGCAGCAGGGGTCGAAGACGCGGCCTTTGTAGGGCGCGAGCATTTCGACGAGAAGCTGCACGACGCAACGGGGCGTGTAGAATTGTCCGCCTTTTTTGCCCTCGGCGCTGGCAAATTGGCTGAGGAAATATTCGTAAACGCGACCGAGAATGTCTAACGAACGTCCCTCACCCTCCGCTTCGCTCCCCCCTCTCCCAGTGGGAGAGGGCTGGGGTGAGGGTCGAAACGCGATAGTGGAAACCAGGTCAATGAGTTCGCCGAGCAGCCGTTTGTCGAGCGCTTGCCGCGCGTATTCCTTTGGCAGAACGCCTTTGAGCGAAGCGTTGTCGCGTTCGATGGCGACCATCGCGCTGTCGAGCAGTTTGCCGATGACGGGGTCTTTGGCGCGGCTTTGCAGATACGTCCAACGCGCTTCGGGCGGGACCCAAAAGATGTTCACGGCGAGATATTCGTCGCGGTCTTCGGGGTCAGCGCCTTTTTCTTTGGCAAGTTTGGCGTGCTGTTCCTCGAAAGCGTCGGAGATGTATTTGAGGAAGATGAGACCGAGGACGACGTGCTTGTATTCGGCGGCGTCCATGTGCCCGCGTTGTTTGTCAGCGGCTTGCCAGAGCGTGGCTTCAAAACCGAGATTGGCGCTGGTGGATTTGGAAGCGGATTTTGCCATAAAAGAATCGAAGCTGCAAAAGCGGGCGGATGGTAACAGTGACACTTGGAAACGGCAAGAGGCGTAATTAATTGGTCGCGAAAACACCACAACGGGAGTTTGTGGCGGATTACGGGGTGAAAATCCGACCACGCTTTGCTGCGGCGTGCCGTTCTAGGACACTTCCAAGCTGCCAAGTGTGGTGGGATTTCTCGCCCCGCAATAATCGCGAAAACAGTCTGCTGTCCTCGCGACCGTTGTGCGCGAAGAAGTAGCGACAGCTCGGTCAATGGCTGCGTGGCTCGATGCCGACGCGGATTCGTAGCCGCATGGTCGTGACGGCGGCAGTCTGTTTTTGCCTCGTCGCCTGAGTGCATCCCACGGTCTCTCGTTCTGCCGAAAGTCGGCGGCGCTGAATCAGAGTCTGTGGCGGATTTGTTTTGGCGAAAATCCGACCGCGTTTGCAACGGTGCGCCGCTCTCAGGTCGCCTCTCACTGCATAAGCGGTGGGATTTTTCTGTCGGTTCAAATCTGGACGCAATCGCCGATTTTCCATAGGGCATCTTGTGCGGCCTTCTCAACGGACAGGCGGTTCATTTGGCATCAAAACTGCCCTATAAAACACGACAAGGTTCGTTCCTCAATGCAACAAAAAGGTCAAGCCATCGGTGAATCAGCGTCGAAGATGGTCGCCACAGCGCGAGGCGTTTGGAAGGTGGCGGCTTACGGGGCGATTGTGCTGCCCTGTCTCGTTTTGACGGGCTGGGTCTTCGGCATCGAGTCCCTGAAACGGGTGTTTCCTGGATTCATCCAAATGAATCCTGCCACGGCGTGCGCGTTGATGGTGGCGGGCGTCAGCTTGCTCTTGTTCGACGAGCAAAGGGTCAGTCCAAAGCTGCGGGCTTGGGCGCGCGGACTTGCGGTGGTCGTGCTCGCAACGGGCTTGATCAAGCTGGGCGATTATTTTGGGCTTTATGATTTGAACATTGATACGCTTCTGTTCCATGACAGACTTGAAGGCAATCTGATGGCGCCGAACGCGGCTCTGAACTTCGTGCTCGCGGGTCTGGCTTTGTTGCTGTTGGACGTGGAGACGCGCCGCGGTAGGCGACCGATGCAGTTTTTCGCCTTTGTCACTGCGTGGATTTCTCTGATGGCTTTGATTGGATACGCCTATAAAGCGAAATATCTTTACCGTGTCGCGCTGTTGACCCCGATGGCGCTGCATACGGCAGGCATCTTTCTGTTACTTGCGGTGGGCATCGTTTGCGCGCGGCCCAGCAAAGGCCTGGTGGGGGTGCTCACGGGCAACACCATGGGCGGTATTACACTGCGGCGATTACTCGGACCTGTGGTTTTACTTTTAATCGTGTTCGGCTGGTTGAGATTGGAAGGGGAACGCATCGGCTTGTATTCGAGCGAACTCGGAGTCGCGCTTTACACGGGCGTCATGGTGGCGGTGGTGAGCATCTTGATTGGATGGACGGCGCACTGGCTCCACCGCAACGATTTGGAACGCCGCATGGTCACGGAGGAACGTGACCGCTTCTTCACGCTCTCGCTGGATATGCTGTGCATTGCCAAGTCGGATGGCTACTTCAAACGTGTCAATCCCGCGTTTGTGGAGACGCTGGGCTGGAGCGCTGAGGAATTTCTTAACAAACCGTTCATTGAATTCGTGCATCCCGACGACCGCGCCGCCACGCTCCGCGAGGTCGAGAGGCAGGTCGTCGACGGCGAGAAGGTTCTGCACTTCGAAAACCGTTACCGGCACAAAAACGGCTCATGGCGCGTGCTGTCGTGGAAATCCGTGCCGCAGCCGGGGGGGTTCATGTATGCGACCGCACGCGACGTGACCGAACTCAACGAACTCAAAGAGCATTTGGAACGTCAAGCCGCTGAACTGCAGGCCGCCAACAAGGAACTGGAGGCGTTCAGCTATTCGGTGTCGCATGATTTGCGCGCCCCGCTGCGTCACATCGACGGGTACGTGGACTTGCTGCAAAAACACGCGGCCTCGCCGCTTGACGACAAAGGGCGGCGCTATCTGAAGATGATCTCGGAATCGGCAAAGCAAATGGGAACGCTCATTGACGATTTGCTATCCTTTTCGCGGATGGGCCGCGCCGAACTGCGCAAAACGCCCGTCAACCTTGAGCAACTCATCAAAGAAGTGCTGAAGGACGTGCGGCAGGAAACCCAGGGACGCGAGATTGTCTGGTCCATCGGTTCGTTGCCTGAGGTGCAAGCTGACCCGTCCATGCTGCGGCTTGCGCTCGTAAATCTCATTTCAAACGCGCTGAAATACACACGCACGCGCAAGCCCGCTCGAATTGAAATCGGCTGCGACTCGCAAAACGGCGACACCGTGTTCTCCATTCGCGACAACGGCGTTGGATTCGACATGCAGTATCTCGACAAACTGTTCGGCGTATTTCAGCGGTTGCACGGCGGCGCGGAGTTCGAAGGCACGGGCATCGGGCTTGCTAATGTTCGTCGTATCGTCCAGCGCCACGGCGGCCGGGCGTGGGCGGAGGGCACAGTGGATGGCGGCGCGACGTTTTACTTTTCGCTGCCCAAAATACAGAAAGGATAGGTTATGACTGAACTAAAAACGATCTTGCTGGCGGAAGACAATGCTAAAGACGTGGAATTGACCTTGGAAGCGCTGGCGGAAAACAATCTCGCCAACGAAGTCGTGGTCGTTAATGACGGCGCAGCCGCGCTGGATTACCTGCATTGTCGCGGGAAATTTGGCGGACGCGCCAAGACCAACCCCGTCGTGGTGTTGTTGGACCTCAAGATGCCCAAAGTGGACGGCTTGCAGGTGTTGGAGCAAATCAAGGCCGACACGCGATTGAAAAACATCCCCGTCGTTATCCTGACCTCCTCGCGCGAGGAACAGGACTTGGTCAAAAGTTACCGGCTGGGAGTCAATGCCTACGTGGTCAAACCAATCGACTTCGGCGACTTCATCAACGCCGTCAAACAACTCGGCGTCTTCTGGGCGGTGATCAACGAGCCGCCTCCCGGAAGCGTCCGAGCGATACGCAACAACTGAGCGATGCTAAGGATTCTCCATCTCGAAGACAGCCGGGCGGACGCAGAACTCGTCCACGAGACGCTCGCCGCTGAGGGCATCACCTGCGACATCACCGTCGTCGAGACCCGCGACGATTTCGTGGCGGCGCTGGAACGGGGCGGATTCGATCTGATTCTCGCCGACCACAATCTGCCGTCGTTCAACGGGACAGCGGCGTTGGCGCTGGCGCGCGAAAAATGCCCCGATGTTCCGTTTATCAGCCTCTCCGGTTCTCTCGGCGAAGAATTGGCCATCGAAACACTGAAAAGTGGCGCAACGGATTACGTTCTCAAGCAGCGGCTCTCGCGTCTCGTCCCTTCGGTGCGCCGGGCACTGCTCGAAGCCGAGGAACGTGTCGAACGCAAACGGGCGGAGGAAGCGCTCCGGCAGAGCAATGGGCGATTGGTGCGCGCGCTGGCCGATCTACAGGAGACGCAACAGCAAATCGTCCAGCAGGAACGCCTCCGCGCGCTCGGCGAAATGGCCAGCGGCGTGGCGCACGACTTCAATAACGCGCTGGCGAAAATTTTAGGATTTAACGAATTGCTGCTCACGTCGCCTGAAAAACTGAGCCACCCTGAAGTCGTGAAACAGTATTTGCAAATGACGAACACTGCCGCACAGGACGCCGCCAACGTCGTGCGCCGCTTGCGCGAGTTTTATCGCAAGCGCCGCGAAACTGAAATCTTTCAACCAGTTAATCTCAACGCGCTTGTCGAGCAAGCTGCCTCGCTCACCGAACCGAAATGGAAGAGTCAGATGCAGGCCAAAGGCGTCACCGTCAGTCTCCAAACCGACTTGCACGAGGCGCCACAGGTCGCAGGCCATGATGCCGATCTGCGCGAGGTGATGACCAACCTCATTTTCAACGCCGTGGATGCGATGCCCGAGGGCGGGAAACTCACGATTCGGACACGCCCCCAAGGCGAGCAAGTGATACTGGAGGTCGGCGACACAGGCACTGGCATGACTGAGGAAGTCCGCCGCCGCTGTCTTGAACCATTTTTCTCAACCAAGGGCGAACGGGGAACGGGTTTGGGATTGGCGATTGTGTATGGAATCGTGCAACGCCACGGTGGCTCGATTGACATTGAGAGCGAAGTCGGCAAGGGAACGACGTTCGTCATCCGCTTGCCGATTTACACGGGGCAACAAGTCGAGCCCGCTGAACAGGAGACGAAAACCGTGTCGCGTCCGTTGCGAGTGCTCGTCGTTGAAGACGACCCACTGTTGCGTGACATCGAAGCCGAATACCTTACCAGTGACGGGCACACCGTCGAAACTGCGGCAGACGGCAGCGAAGCGTTGCAAAAACTACACTGGAAAAAGTTTGACTTGGTAATGGCGGACAGGGCGATGCCCCAAATGAACGGCGACCAATTGGCTGCCGCCGTCAAACAACTGTCGCCCGATATGCCTGTGATTTTGGTGACGGGTTTCGGAGACATGATCAAATCCAATGGCGAGAAAGCAGTCGGAGTGGACTTGGTTGTGCCCAAGCCCTTCACACAGGCCGCACTGCGAGAAGCGGTCCTGAAGGTGAGCGCACAGTGCAAAAACTAAAAATGGAGGAGCCAGAGCAATGAAAAAACAAATCCTGATTATAGACGATGACACCAGCGCGGCATGCCTGCTAAAGCTGAGCCTCGAAAGAACTGGCGCTTATGAAGTGCGCACAGAAAACAGCGGCGCAAGCGGTCTGGCTGCCACAAAGGAATTCAAACCCGATTTGTTCTTACTGGACGTGGACATGCCAGAGATGGACGGCGGCGAAGTCGCGTGTCGGATTCAAGCCGACAAGAACCTGAAAGACATCCCCATTGTGTTTCTGACGTCCATGGTGTCGGAACAAGAAGCGGGCGATGAAGGCGCTCTAATCGGCGGCTTTCCATTCATGGCCAAGCCCGTGAACGTCAAGCGACTGGTCGAACGCATCGAGAGAATTCTAGGCAAACAACGTGAGGTTCAGCAGCCCACCGAGGCGTAGGGCGATGCTTACGACTCCCCAATATCCTCATTCCAAAGTTTTGGGTTTGCCTGAATGAACTCGCGCATCATCTCGACGCATTCAGGCAAACCCAAATCCACGACTTCGATGCCGTGCCAAGAGGCGGTTAGTGGGAAGCGGCGGCGAGTTCCTTCTCCACCGCGTGGCTAAGCCATTCTTCCACCGACTGCTTTTTCTTGCTAACGAGTTTGTCGAGTTGTTTCGCCAGACGCGAGGTGACTGGAATCACGATACACGAGTCAACCTCATCGAACTCCATTTCGACGGGCTTGGTTTGCTCCCAAATGTCCGCGACGCTGTGCGTGTCCCAATATTCGCCTTCTTTCAGGGCGAACGCGACTTCCTCCTTGGTCAATTTAACTTTTCGCTTTTTCATATAACCGTCGTTCCTTCGCCGTCATGTCTCGCGCGGAAATAACCAATGCTTCGCCCGACAGCTTACGAACGAAAAAGATAATTAGCAAGCGTCCGCCTCCAGTCTTCCCCATCGCAAAATACACGTCCTCGCCGCGGCGGCGGCCTTTGCGCGCGTATCGGACGGGAGGATTCGACGTAAACACTTCCTCAGCTTCGTCGGGATAAACATTGTGCTTTGAAACAATCTTCTCCCGAATTGAGGGCAGCCATATTCTTTGTCCTGTTTTCATCAAGTGTTGTGAGAGTTAGTTCGCCCTACGTCTCCGCGCGCCGCTGGCGTTCTATGACTCCCCAATATCCTCGTCCCACAATTTCGGATTTTGGCGGATGAACTCGCGCATCATCTCGACGCATTCAGGCAAATCCAAATCCACGACTTCGACGCCGTGGGATTCCATGAACTCGCCCGCGCCTGCGAACGTCCGCGACTCGCCCACGATGACTTTCGGGATTTCGAATTGCACGACCGCGCCGGCACAGAGATAACACGGCATCAGCGTGGAATACAAAATCGTCCCGCGATAACTGCCGACGCGCCCCGCGTTGCGCAAACAATCAATCTCCGCATGCGTCACCGGGTCGCTGTCCTGCACGCGCTTGTTGTGTCCGCGCCCGACGATGACGCCGTCCTTCACCAACACCGAGCCGATGGGAATGCCGCCTTCGCGCAATCCGAGCCGCGCTTCGTCAATCGCCGCTTGCATGAATTTATCCATGAAATTTGAAGCCATGAAAGACACGAAATACACGAAAGATTCAGAAAGACAATTTCTGGTTTTCGTGTCTTTAGTGTATTTCGTGGTGACCCAATTCCGTCACATCAATCCTAACTCCTTCAAACTCACATAATCCTGCGCCCTTCCCTGCATGCGCTGACCGATGATGATGTGGTCGAGCACCGCGATGTTTAGCAACTCGCCCGCTTTCACCAACTTCTTCGTGATGGCGATGTCTTCGCTGCTCGGCGTCGGGTCGCCGCTGGGATGGTTGTGCGCGAGGATGATGGATGCGGCGGAGTTCGTGAACGCCTCTTTGAATGTCTCACGCGGTTCGACAATGCTTGCGTTCAACGAACCCTCCGAGACTTTGCAGCATTTGATGAGCGCGTTTTTTGTATTCAACAACAACACTCGAAACTGCTCGCGGTCGAGTCCGCGAAACTCCTCGCGCAACACCGAAGCGGCTTGTTCGGGTGAGCCGACATTCTTGCGCTGCTCGGACTGCGATTCGCTCAAGCGTTTCGCCAACTCAAACGCCGCCTTCAACTGAATCGCCTTTGTCTCACCGACGCCTTTGATTGCGGCAAGCGATTCGAGCGGCGCGCGCGCCAGTTCGTCGAGCGAGTTGTGGTGTTCCTTAAGAATCTGCTGCGCCATTTGCACGGCGGATTGTCCCTTCATTCCCGTGCGTAAAAGAATCGCGATGAGTTCGCCGTTGGAAAGCGCCGCTGCCCCGCGTTCCTTGAGCCGTTCGCGCGGGCGGTCGCCTTCAGGCATTTCGCGTATGAGATAAGTAGTCATCGTATAACCGCGAATGAACACGAATAGAAAAGCAGAAGCGGGAGAATTTGTCGCGTAGAAACTGTAGCCGCCAGAAATTCCCCAAATTGGAGGGACGCGCTCTGTCGCGTCTCCCGCTTCGCGGGACGGTCACGACGGAGCGTGACCCTCCAACTCGCTCTGCGTCAATCTTCTGAATCAAAATGGGGA
>Ga0187893_10002426_pt1 | contig 41048 bp, 40 predicted proteins | sample MA1701074metaG_FD_139574 | JGI IMG/M metagenome (GOLD analysis project Ga0187893, IMG submission 139574) | White microbial mat communities from a basaltic lava cave in the Kipuka Kanohina Cave System on the Island of Hawaii, USA - MA170107-4 metaG ...
CACCTCGGCGTCGCCGAAGCCGCCGATCGGCCGGCCGCGGTGCGTGCAGGCGAACGCGTGCGCGGCGTCGAAGGCGAGCTTCAGCCCGCGCCGACGGGCGATCTCGGTGAGCGGCTCCACGGCACAGGGCCGCCCCCACACGTGCACGCCCACGATGCCGCTCGTGCGCGGGGTGATGAGCGCCTCGACGCGCGTGGGGTCCAGGTTGTGCGTGCGCGGGTCCACGTCGCAGAAGACGGGGTTGATGCCCTGCCACTCGAGAGCATGCGCGGTGGCCACGAACGTGAACGACGGCACGATGACCTCGCCGGTCATCCCGAGCGCGCGCACGGTCAGCTCGAGCGCCACGGTGGCGTTGCAGATGGCGATGACGTGGCGGGTGCCCGTCACCTCGGCGAGCTGTCGCTCGAACTCCTGCACGTAGGCGCCGTGGTTCGTGAACCAGCGCCGGTCGAGGATGTCGTTCACGCGCGCAAGGAACGCCTCGCGGTCGCCCACGTTCGGCCGGCCGACGTGGAGCGGCTGCCCGAACGCACGGGCCCCGCCGAAGACGGCCAGGTCCTGGAGCGTGCGCTTGCCGGACACGGTCAGGCCCTCCGCACGGCCTTGGCCGGGACGCCGTAGGCGACCACGCCGTCGGGCACGTCGTGGAGCACCACCGCGCCGGCGCCGATCACCGCGCCGCGGCCGAGGCGCACCCGGTCGCGCACGGTGGCGCCGATGCCCACCCAGGCGCGCTCGCCCACCGTCACCCCGCCGCCCAGACGCGCGCCCGGGCAGACGTGCGCGCCCTCGCCGACCACGCAATCGTGGTCCACGCCGGCGAGCGTGTTGACGATGGCGTTCGCGCCGATCGTCGAGCCCGGGCCCACCACCGCGCCGGCCGCGATCACGCTGCCGGCACCGATCGAGGCGTCGCGGGCCACGACGGCGCGCGGATGGATCGCGGTCGCGAGCGCAAGGCCGTGCTCGAGGACGAGCGGCGCGAGCCGCAGGCGCGCCTCGCCGTCGCCGAAGCCGAACACCAGGTGCGTCACGCCGCCCGCGCGGAGGGAGGAGAGCTGCTCGCGGCCGCCGAGCACCCGGGCGCCGCAGAACTCACGCCCCGCGCCGGCCGGGGCCCCGTCCTCGAGGAAGCCGGCGATCTCGTGCTCGCCCTGCTCCCGCACGATGTCCGCGACCACGCGCGCATGACCCGACGCGCCCCACACCACCAGTCTCGGCCTCACTCCCCGGCCGGACCGCGCGCGGCCTCGAACAGCGTCCGCCAGCCGGCCACGGCGTTCTCCTCCGACAGGTGGGCGCGCACCGCGGCGGCGTTCCGGAGCCCGGTCCCGGGGCCGGACTCGACGAGCTCCGCGAGCGAGAGCGCGGGCAGGCGCAGCGTGTCGTGCACGGTGACCCCGAGGTCGTGGAAATAGCGGTAGGGGGTGGTGTCGCTCCGCACGAAGACCTTCTTCCCCAGCAGCAGGAGCGCGATGATGCTCCCGAGGGCCTGCTGGAAGCCGTGGTTCATGACGGCGGCGTCCGTGTCCTCGAGCCAGCGCGCATACTGCTCCGGCGGGAGGAAGTCGGTCAACGGGACGAAGCTGTCGCCGAAGCAGCGCCGGCCGTCCTCGACGACCGCGGCCACGTAGGCGGGGTCGCCGTAGGAGAGCGGCGCCACGACCCGCAGCCGCTCGCCGCGGAACCGCGCCAGCGCGCGGAACACCTCGGCGTGCGCGTTCGAGGGATCGCCGGAGTTGCCCACGAGCAGCGTCACGGGGCGGCCGCTCCGGGCACCCGTCGAAGAGGGGTCCGGTACCGCGCGCGGCGTGAGCCGCCCGGTGTCCATGGGGATCGGGTAGAAGGCCCGCACGTACCGCGCGCGGCTGCCGTAGACCGAGCGCACGGTCTCGAAGTCGCCCGGGATCATGCTCGAGACGAGCGGGATGCCCGGGATGACCCTGCGCCGCAGCCGTTCGCGAAGGGAGTGCGCCCACGTGCGCGGGCGGAAACGGTCGTAGTAGACGTCGCCGCCCCAGATGGACCAGATGCAGCGCCGCCGCGCGCCGCGGAAGCAGGCCAGGTAGAGGAGCAGCCGCGGATCGCTGAGCTGATGGATGACGACGCGATCTCCCGGACCCAGCGCGCGGAACGCGCGCACGAAGCCCCACGGCCCCACGCGCTCGCACCGGAGCCCGCCCGCGTCCGCCACCCGGAACGTCGGGTCGCGCGGCGCCTCGAGCCAGAACCGGTGCTCCTCCGGCGGGAACTCGCGCGGGTGGGCGGCGAGGAGCTCGAGGAAGCGCCGGCTGTAGGGGGAGGCCGGGAGCAGGTGGTGGATCATCGGCGCGCGATCCGGAGCATCCACGCGATGTAGACCACGAAGTAGAGGCTCATGACCAGCGACAGCGCGCCGAAGCCCAGCTCCGGGACGTGGGCGCGGCCGCCGAGCGCGATGCACGCCAGGAACAGCAGGTTGCCGGCCGTGCTCACGAGGAACGCGTGCCACTGGCGTTCGAGCACGAACGGCAGGAACGCGAGCGGCGCGGCGAGGAAGTGGAAGAGCATGTACGGGGCCAGGAGCCGCGCGTACCCACCCGCATCGGCCCACCCGGGACCGAACACGAGCGGGAACAGCGCCGGCGCGGCGGCGAACATCGCGACCGCGACCGGGAGCGCGAGCCACGCGGTGCGCGAGAGCAGCGCGCGGGCGAGGCCCCGGAGGTCGCCGCCCTGCTGGCGGACCTCGGCGGCCCGCTGGTAGAACACCTGCGAGATGGCGCCGCCCACGAGCGCGGCCGGCGCCATCAGCACGCGCATCACGAGCGAATACTGCCCGACCACGACGGGGTTGAAGTACCAGCCGAGGAGCAGGACGCTGCCCGAGGCGTTCAGGTTGTCGAGCAACGCGTGCAGCGCGTTCACGCGCGGGAAGTCCCGGTAGCGCCCCGCCAGCTCGCGCATCCCGGCGCGCGTGGGCCGCGTTCCCGTCGCGCGCAGGCTCCGCCACGAGGCGAGCGCCAGCAGCCCCGCCGCCAGCGCCTGGCCCGCGAGCGCGCCGAGGATGAGGCCGCCCGCGCCGAGTCCGGTGCGGGCGAGCGCGATGCCGAGCGCCGCCGCCGCACTTGCCTGGGCGATGCGGCTCGCGGCGAGCGGACGGTAGGCGCGCCGGCGATTGAGCCAGCAGCCCAGCGCCTGCGCCGCGGCCGCGAAGAGCACACCCGCCGGCAGGAGGAGGAGCCAGCCCCCGAGCGCCGGCGCGCGAAGCGCCGTGGCGAGCGGCACCCCGAGCGCCACCACCGCGAGCCCGGCCACCGCGGCCGCCGCGAGCGCGATCCCGAGCGAGAGCCCGAGGAGCTGGACCGCGTCCCCGTCCTCGGCGGGGAGCACGATGGCCAGCTCGTAGCGGCCCGTCCCGACCACCGAAACGAGCGCGGCGAGGCCGGTGTAGATGGCGAACGCGCCGAACTCCGCCGGCGAATAGAGCCGTGTGAGCGCCGGCGCGGCGAGCACGGGGATCACCTGGGCGAGCGTCGTGCCGGTGGAGAGCGCGAGCACGCCGCGCGCGAACGAGCCCGGCTGCCGCGTTCGCTCCCACAGCTCCCCGAGCGGGCCGGCCGGCATCAGCCGCGAACCCGGACGGACAGGCGGGACTCCGCTCGCGGCCCGCACCGGGACCGGCGCGCCCGTCCCCCGCGCGAACGGCGCCGGCGTGCGGCGTACGGGGCGGCTTCGGGGGGCGCACTCACCCCCACAGCTAACGGGCGCGGCGCGCGGCTTTCAAGTCCGTCGCCCGGCGCGTTAGATTCGCCGGGATGTGCGGCATCGCGGGGTTCCTCGGCGCGCCGGGGCCGGCGCTGGCGGCGGTGCGGGACTGGGGCGAGTGCCTCGCGCATCGCGGACCCGACGACCTCGGCGTCGCCGTGCTCGGCGCGGGTGGCCTGCACGTGGGCCGCGACGCGGGCCGCGTCGGCGCCGACGCGCTCGCAGTGCTCTGGCACCGGCGGCTCTCGATCCTCGATCTCTCGCCCGCGGGTTGGCAGCCGATGTCGAGCCCGGACGGCCGCCACCACCTGATCCTGAACGGCGAGATCTACGATCACCTCGAGCTGCGCGCCGAGCTGGAGCGGGAGGGCGTGCGGTTCCGCTCGCGCTCGGACACCGAGGTGCTGCTCGAGGGCCTCCGCCGCTGGGGCATGGACTTGCTCCCACGCCTCACCGGCATGTTCGCCTTCGCGCTCCTCGACACCGTCGAGCGCAGGCTGGTGCTCGCGCGCGACCCCTTCGGCATCAAGCCGCTCGTGCACGCGAGCTGGCCCGGCGGCTTCGCGTTTGCCTCGGAGCCCAAGGCGCTGCTCGCGCTGCCGCAGGTGCCGCGGCGGGTGAACGCGCAGCGCGTCTACGACTATCTGCGCTTCGGCCTCACCGACCACGGCGAGGGGTCCATGGTCGAGGCCATCCGCTCGCTCCCGCCGGGCCACTGGATGGAGGTGTCCCTCGACGACCCGCGGCCCGCGGCCCCGGTGCGCTACTGGGCCCCGGATCTGACGCGGCGCTACGCGGGTACGTTCGAGCAGGCGGCCGACGAGTTGCGCGCGCGCTTCGTCGAGAGCGTGCGGCTGCATCTGCGCAGCGACGTGCCGGTGGGCGCGGCGCTCTCGGGCGGTGTGGACTCGAGCGCCATCGTGGCCGCGATGCGCGCGCTCGAGCCGGGGCTCGAGCTGCACGCGTTCAGTTACATCGCGGACGACCCGGAGCTTTCGGAAGCGCGCTGGGTGGAGCTGGCGGCCGGCGCGACGCGCGCCACGGTGCACCGGACGCGGGCGAGCGCGGAGGAGCTGCTGGCCGACCTGGGCACGCTGCTCGCGGCGCAGGACGAGCCGTTCGGGAGCACCAGCATCTACGCCCAGCATCGCGTGTTCCGGCTCGCGCACGAGCGCGGCATCAAGGTCATGCTCGACGGCCAGGGGGCGGACGAGCTGCTGGGCGGCTACCACCCGTTCACCGCCGCCCGCTTCGCCTCGCTCGTCCGCCGCGGCCGGCTCGCGGACGCCGCGGGCTTCGCCCGGCGGGCGATGGCGACGCCGGGGCGCGGCGCGCTGCTCCTGTGGGCGGGCGAGTTCCTGCTCCCGCCCGGGACCCAGGCACCGTTCCGCCGGCTCGTGGGGCAGGAGCTCACGCCCGCCTGGCTCGACGCGCGCTGGTTCGCCGGGCGCGGCGTGCGGATGCGCCCGGCCCGGTACGCGTTCGGCGCCTCGCGCGACGTGCTGCGCGAGCAGCTCGCGCGCGCGGTCACGCACTCGAGCCTGCCCATGCTGCTCCGCTACGAGGACCGGAACTCGATGGCACACTCGATCGAGAGTCGCGTGCCGTTCCTGACCGCCGGGCTCGCCGACTTCGTCCTGAGCCTGCCGGAGGAGTACCTGGTGGACCGCGACGGCGTCTCGAAGGCGGTGTTCCGCCGCGCCATGCGCGGACTCGTGCCCGACGCGATCCTCGACCGGCGCGACAAGATCGGCTTCGCCACGCCCGAGCACGACTGGCTGCCGGCGCTCGCGTCGCACGTCGAGCGGCTGCTGGCCGGGCCCTGCCTCGCGCGCGTGCCGGCGCTCCGGCCGGAGCCGCTCCGCGCCGAGTGGCGCGCGATCCTCGCACGCCGGCCGCGGCGCGACTTCCGCGCCTGGCGCTGGGTGAACCTGATCGAATGGGCGCACCGGACCGGGGCGGACTTCTCGTGAGCCCGGGCGCGCCCGCGGGAAGCCCGGCCCCGGCGCCGGTCCCCGCCCCCGTGCCCGGCGCGGGCCGAGCGGATGCCGCGCCGGTCCCCGGCACGGTGCGCCGGCTGCGCGTCACGCATCTCACCACCACGCACGACGCCTTCGACACCCGCGTCTTCCGGAAGGAGTGTCGCTCGCTCGCCGAGGAGGGGCACGAGGTGACGGTGATCGTGCCCCACGACGCGGGCACGGTCCGGGACGGCGTGCGCATCGTGGCCGTGCCGAGGCCCGGCTCGCGGGCGTGGCGCGCGCTCGTCACCACCTGGCAGGTGTTCCGCGCCGCGCGCGCGCTCCGGCCCCACGTCGCGCACGTCCACGACCCCGAGCTCCTGCCGCAGGCGCTGCTCCTCGCGCTGCTCGGCGCGCGCGTCGTCTACGACGCGCACGAGCACCTGCCCCGGGACGTCTCGGCCAAGCACTACCTCCCGGTGCCGCTCCGCGGGCTCCTCGCGCTGCTCGTGGACGGGCTCGAGCGCGCGGCGTGCGCGTTCCTCGCCGGGGTGGTCACCGTGACGCCGGGGATCGCCGCTCGCTTCCCGCGCGGGCGCACCGTGGTGGTGCGGAACCTGCCGCTCCTCGCCGAGTTCCCGGTGCGCTCCTCCGTGCCGCTCGCGGCGCGGCGGCCGGTCGCGCTTTACCTGGGCGGCCTGAACGCGATCCGCGGCGCGCGCGAGATGGTGCGGGCGATCGGCCGGGTGGACGCCTCGCTCGGGGCCGAGCTGTGGCTCGCGGGTCGCTTCGACCCGCCCGCGCTCGAGCGCGAGCTCGCGCGCGAGCCCGGCTGGGCCCGCACCCGCCACCTGGGCTGGTGCCCGCGCGAGCGCGTGCTCGAGCTGCTGGCCGAGGCGCGCGTCGGGCTTCTCACGCTCCAGCCGGCCCCCAACCACCTCGACTCGCTCCCGATCAAGATGTTCGAGTACATGGCCGCGGGGCTCCCCGTGGTCGCCTCGCGCTTCGCGGCCTGGGAGCCCTACCTGGCCGGGGCGGGCGTGCTCGTGGACCCACGCGACCCGGACGCGATCGCACGCGCCATCGAGCGGCTGCTCGCGCAGCCGGACGAGGCGCAGGCGCTGGGGAACGCCGGCCGCGCCGCCATCGTGGCGGGGCTCCACTGGGAGCGCGAGGCCGTCACGCTGCTCGACCTCTACGCGCGTCTCGCGGAGCGTGCGCGATGAGCCGTGCGCTCGCGCCGCGCCCCGGGGCGCCCGTGGCGCGGAGGCGCTGACGTGCGCGTGCTGCTCGTCACCCAGCACTTCCCGCCCGAGACCGCCGCGGGTGCGAAGCGCGTGGGCGCGTTCGCGGGCTCGCTCTCGCGGCGCTTCGCGCTGCGCGTGGTGACGCTCGAGCCCGGCTATCCGGACCCGCGGCTCTATGCCGGGCTCGACTGGCGGGCGCAGGACGCGGCGCGCGGCCACGAGGTGCGGCGGCGCCGCGCGTTCCGGCCGCACGGGGCCTCGCTCGTCCGCCGCGCGCTGCGCGAGATCGGCATGAGCGCCGCTCTCGTCGCCTCGGCCGGCGGCCGCGCCGACCTCGTGCTCGTGAGCACGCCGAGCATGTTCCTGGCGCCGCTCGCGTGGATGTCGGCGCGGCTCCGGGGCGCGCGCTTCGCCTGGGACGTGCGCGACCTCACCTGGCGCTACGCGCGCGAGAGCGTGCGCACGGGCGCGCTCCTGGGCTGGCTCCTCGCCCGGCTCGAGGGCGTGATGCTCGCGCTGCTCCGCCGCACGGACCTGGTGATCGCCGCCACCGAGGGCCTCGCCGCCGTGCTCCGCGGCCAGGGTGTGCCTGCCGGGCGCATGGTGACCATCCCGAACGGCGTCTCGCGCGAGCTGCTCGATGCGTTCCCGGACCCTCCGCCTCCGCGCTCCGGCAGGCCGCGCGTCACCTACGCCGGCCTCCTCGGCTACAACCACGGCATCGGCATCCTCGTGGACGTGGCCGCGCGCCTGCCGCACGTGGACTTCACACTCGTGGGCGACGGCCCCGAGCGTGCCACGATCGAGTCGCGGCTTCGGGACGGCGGCCCGGCGAACGTGGTGCTCCGCGGCTACGTCACCGACGCGGCCGACCTGGCCGCGCTCTACCGCGCGAGCGACGTGCTCGTGAACCACGTGAAGGGGACGCCCACGCTCGACGACATCGTGTTCCCGGCCAAGACGTTCGAATACTTCGCCACGCGCCGCCCCGTCGTGCACGCCGGCCGTGGCTGGGCGGCGGAGCTGCTGCGCGAGCGCGACCTCGCCATGGTCGTGCCGCCGGGCGAGCCCGAGGCGCTCGCGCGCGGCATCGAGCAGGCGCTCGCGGACCCGGTGCGCGCGCGAGAGCGTTGCGAGCGGGCGCGCCGACTCGTGGAGCAGGACTACGCGCGCGAGGCGCAAGCGGAGCGGCTCGGGGAGGAGATCGCTCGGAGATTCGGGCGCGGCGGGGCGGGCCCCGCACCCTGACGCGCGCGGTCGCCCGTCACACTCGGCCCCGCGGCCCACGTTCGGCGGACGGGGCGGGTCCCGCGTTCAGTACGCGCTCGCGTCCTTGAACACGCGCGCCACGGTCATGAACAGGATGCGCACGTCGAACCACAGCGACCAGTTCTGGAGGTAGTAGAGGTCGTAGCGGATGCGGTCCTCGAGCGGCGTGTCGCCGCGCAGACCGTGCACCTGCGCCCAGCCGGTCATGCCGGCCTTCACGTGGTGGCGCAGCATGTAGCGCGGGATCGAGCCGCGGAACTCCTCCACGAACCGCGGCTGCTCGGGGCGCGGGCCCACGAGGCTCATGTCGCCCATGAACACGTTCCAGAGCTGCGGCAGCTCGTCGAGCGAGAGCTTCCGGAGCGTGGCGCCGAGCCGCGTGCGCCGCGGGTCGTCCTTCACCGTCCAGCCGGCACCCTTCGCTTCCGCGTCCAGGCGCATGCTCCGGAACTTGAACATGCGGAAGCGGCGGCCGTTCAACCCCACGCGCTCCTGCGCGTAGAGCACCGGCCCCGGGGAGTCGAGCCTGACGAGGATCGCGAGCACGAGCAGCAGCGGCGAGAGCAGCACGAGCCCCGCGCCCGAGCAGACGAGGTCGAACGCACGCTTGACCACGGCGTTCCAGCCCTGCTCGGGACTCTCGGTGACGAGCACCACGGGCATGCCGTCGAAGTCCTCGACGCTCGCGTTCAGGCGGAAAGCCTGCGAGAGGTCGGGCACGAGCCGCACCGCCACGGTCGAGTCGGCGAGCAGCGCGAGCGCCTGCGCCTCGGCCTCCCACTCGCGCCGCTCGAGCGCGACGTAGACGAGCTCCGGCCGCACGCTCGCCAGCAATCGTGGCAGGTCGGCCACGGAGCCGGCCACGGGCACGTCGTACACGCTCCGCCCGGCCTCGGCGGGGTCGGCGGCCACGAGCCCGTGCACCGCGAGCCCGTAGTCCGGGTGGCGGCGGATCTTCTTGAGCAATGTGCGCGCGGGCTCCCCGGTCCCCACGACGAGGATGTGGCGCAGGTTCTTCCCCCGCCGCCGCGCCGCGCGCAGCGCCAGCCGCGCCGCCACGCGCACGCCGCCGAGGAGCGCCGTCCCGAGCACGAGGAAGATGGCGATGGTCGAGCGCGACAGCTCGCCCCTCGCGTAGAAGGAGCCCACGCCGGCCATCGCCGCGACCACGACCATGGCCTGGACGACGGCGAGGAGCTCCATGCCCAGGCGCGACGTGCGCGCCGAGCGGTAGACCCGGAACGTGCGCAGCACGAGCAACGCGCTGGGGGTGAGCACGGCGCCGCTCCAGAGGTAGAGCGAGAGCGGCGGCACGCCGAGCGGCGTGGGGAGCGCGAGCGCGTGGAAGCGCAGCCAGTAGGCGCCGAGCCAGGCCGCGGCGATGAGCAGCGCGTCCACGACGAACATCCCGGTCGCGAACAGTTGCCGGTTGCGCGCGAACATGCGCGGAAGGTTAGGGGATGCCGCCCGCGGGCGACAAAGCGTGCTGCGGCGGTATGCTGCCCGCGGCGGAGCGCGCGGCGCGGCCGAGCGGCGGGCGGCTCCGGACACCGGAGGAGGGTACATGGACACGGCGCGGCCGCTCCCGCCGGGAGCGCGCGGGACGCTCGACGCGATCGCGGTGCTCGGCGGCGCGGGGTTGAACGGTGTGTTCCTCTACGTGGTGTTCGCCCGGAGGGACCTGCTCGATCGGGCTCTCCAGGACCCGATCGCCTGGGCGCTCATGGTCGAGGCCCTGCTCGTCACGGGGCTCCTCGCCTGGCTCCTCGCGCGGACGGGCGTGAGCCGGCTCGCGTGGGGCTGGTTCGTCCTGCTCTCGCTTGCCGGTGGGCTCGCGTTCAGCATCCCCGTCGCGCTGCTCGTCACGGACCGCAGGGCCGCCCCCCGAGCCTGAACCCGGGAATCCCGCGCTTGTCGGTCCACGCTCGCCCGGCGCGGCTCGACGGGGCAGCATGCCACGCTCGTCACCCCGCCGCGCGGCGCCGCCGTGCGGGCTCGCGAACGGATCGGAGGCTCCCCATGGCGGATCTGGAGAAGGCGGTCGCGACCCAGCTCGCGAACATCGAGAAGCGGACCGGGAAGTCGCTCGAGGAGCTGGCGGCGATCGTGAAAAGGTGCGGCTCGCGAGCGCCGCCGAGGTGGACGCCGAGCTCCTCGGTTGGATCACGAAGGCGTTCGAAGCCTCGGCCTGACGGCGCTATCCTGCGGCGCATGGTCCCCGTCACCACCCCCCGCCTCAGGCTCCGCGAGCTCACGCACGACGACGCTCCGTTCATCCGGGAACTCGTCAACGATCCGGCGTGGCTCCGATTCATCGGCGACCGGAACGTGCGCTCGGACGAGGACGCCAGGGGTTACGTGGACGCGATCCGCGACGGGAGCTACGCGAAGCACGGCTTCGGGCTGTGGGTGGTCGAGTCGGCCGCGAGCGGCGAGGCGCTGGGCCTGGCCGGGCTCATCCAGCGAGACTGGCTGGCGCACGTGGACGTGGGCTTCGCGCTGCTCGAGCGCCACCGGGGCAGGGGCTACGCGCGCGAGGCGATGGCCGCGGTGCTGGAGCTGGCGCGCACGCGCTTCGGCCTCGCGCGGGTGGTGGCGTTCGCGAGCACCGACAACGTGGCTTCGCACCGCGTGCTCGAGGACTCGGGCTTTCACTTCGAGCGACCGATCCGGGAGCCCGCGACGGGCGAGGAGCTGAGCCTGTTCGCACGGGAGCTCGCCCCATGAGCGCGCCCTCGCTCCGGCAGGTCGTGCGCGAGCAGTTCGGGGCGGCCGTGGACATGCTCGAGAACGCGATGCGCGCCTGCCCGGACCCGCTCTGGGACGACGCGTCGCTCCCGGTCCCGCGCCGATTCTGGTACCAGGCGTTCCACACCCTGTTCTGGCTGGACTGGTACCTGGCGGACTCGATGGAGAGCTTCGGCCCGCCCAGGCCGTTCACGCGCGACGAATTCGACCCGGCGGGCGTCTACCCCGAGCGTGCGTACACGAAGGCCGAGCTGTTCGACTACCTCACGCACGGCCGCGAGCGGTTGCGCGTGAAGCTGGACGCGCTGGACGACGCGTCCGCCATGCGCCGCACTCACGTCCGGTCGAAGGAGTTCAGCACGCTGGAGCTGCATCTCTACTCCATGAGACACGTCCAGCATCACGCCGCGCAGATGAACCTGCTGCTCCGCCAGGGCACGGACTCGGCACCCCGGTGGATCACGCGGGGAGGAGAGCCGCCCCCGACGGCCTGACCGCCCGGGCGCCCGCCGGGAAAACCCGGGAAAACCGGCCAAATCCTGACACAATAAGGTCTTGAGACGGCCCTTCCGGCTCCCTTATACTCCGCCGCTGCTTCCTGATGCCCGCCCGGCCCGCTCCCAGTGCCGCGGCCCGCGGGCGACTCCCCGCTGAAAGGAGCCCGTCATGGGCCTGCTTGAAAAGATCGAGAACTCCCAGCTCAGGACCGACCGCCCGGCGCTCCGCCCCGGCTACACCGTCGAGGTGATGGTGCGCGTCATCGAGGGCGACAAGGAGCGCCAGCAGAAGTTCCGCGGCCTCGTCACGAACGTCCGCGGCGCCGGCATGCGCAAGACGTTCACGGTGCGCAAGATCTCGGAGGGCATCGGCGTCGAGCGCACGTTCCCGCTCCACTCGCCGACGCTCGCCAGCATCACCGTCATCCCGTCCGAGCAGAAGCAGGTGCGGCGCGCCAAGCTCTTCTACCTGCGCAAGAAGAAGGGCAAGGCCGCCCGACTCAAGGAGCGCGCCGGAGCCACCACCGCCGCCGAATGACGCTCGCGCGCTGGCGCCGGCTCGCACGCGAGGAAGCGCGTCTCGCGGGCGAGCGCGTCGCGGTGGCCGGCGTGGACGAGGCGGGGCGCGGCCCGCTGGCCGGGCCCGTGGTCGCGGCGGCCGTGGTGCTCGGGCCAGGCGGACGCTGGGACGGCCTCGACGACAGCAAGCTGCTCACGGCCGAGCGGCGTGAGGCGCTCTACGCCCGGGTCCTCCAGGGGGCCCGGGCGTTCGCCTGGTCGGTGGCGGGTCCGCGCGCCATCGACCGCGTGAACATCCGGCGCGCCACGCACGCCGCGATGGCCCGGGCGGTGGCGCGGCTCGCGATCGTACCCGAGCTGGTGCTCGTGGACGGCCACGAGACGGTGCACGACATCGCCGCCGAGCAGCGGGCGGTCGTGGGCGGCGACGCGCGCTGCCTGTCGATCGCGGCCGCGAGCATCCTGGCCAAGGTCGTGCGCGACCGCATCATGGAGCGGCTCGACCGCGTCTGGCCGGCGTACGGCTTCGCGCGCCACAAGGGCTACGGCACCGCCGAGCACCTGGAGGCGCTGCGCTCGATCGGGCCGTGCCCGCTCCACCGCTGGAGCTTCGCGCCGGTGGCGGAGCTGGAGCTGCCGCTGGCCTGAGTCGCCCGCGCGCGGGTCCGCCGCGCGCCCCGCGGGAGCGGGCGGGCCGAGCGCCCGTGCTACATTGCGGGTCCCCGACGACCCGCCCCCCCGGGAGCGGAGCCATGGGATCCTCACAGGACCGCGGCCGTGCGGCCGAGACGCTCGCCGCCGCGTACCTCGAGCTGCTGGGCTGCCACGGCGTGGCGCGCAACGTGCGACTGGGAGGCGTGGAGGTGGACCTGGTGGTGGACGACGGCCCGTCGCGGGTGCTGGTCGAGGTGCGGTTCCGCTCGCGCGGCGACTACGGCTCCGCGGGTGAGACGCTCGACCGCGTGAAGCGCGAGAGGCTCCGCCGGGCCGCCCGGGCGCTCGAGCAGGCGGGGAACCGCTACCCGCGCGTGGACGTGGTCGCCATCGACCTCGACGCGACCGGCGCGCGCATCACGCACCACCGGAACGCCGTCACGGGCTGACCGCATGGTGCGCCTGCCCCGCTTCGGCCGCCTGCGCCTGCCGCGACTCTCGGCCCACTGGCGCGCGCGGCTGCGCGCGCAGCGCGCCTGGTGGCGGCGGCGGCTGCGCCTGCGGGCGGGCGGCCAGGAGGTGCTGTTCCCGGCCGCGGGCGGCGGCGTGGTGGCGGTCGAGACGCTCACCGCCGGCGCCGGCCCCCGCATCGCCATCCTGCACGCCACCGCCGGCAGCGGGCACCGGAGCGCCGCCGTGGCCATCGCCCGCGTGCTCGCCACGCTCGCGCCCGGCGCCCAGGTGCGAGAGGTGGACGCGCTCGTGTTCGCGTCGCGCTTCTACCGCACGACGTACTCGCAGGGCTACAACGCCATGGCCCAGCGCGCGCCGCGGCTGTGGGGCGCGCTCTACACGCTGTGGGCGCAGGAGGGGGTCAACCGCAGCGCCGGCCCGGCGCGCGAGGCGCTCGACCGGCTCGCGCTCCGCCGGCTCGTGCGCGTGGTCGAGCGCGAGCGGCCCGACGCCATCGTGTGCACGCACTTCCTGCCGGTCGAGGCGCTCTACCCGATCCGCGGCCGGGGCCGGCTCGACGTGCCGCTGCACGTGGTGATCACCGACTACACCGCGCACCCGCTGTGGGCCTATCCGCACGTGGACCGCTACTACGTGGCGAGCGAGCAGGTGGCCGCGGAGCTCGCCGGCCACGGCGTGCCGCGCGCGCGCATCGAGGTGACCGGCATCCCGGTGGACCCGCGCTTCGTCGCGGAGCACGGCCGCGAGGCGGTGCGCACGCGCTTCGGACTCGAGCGCGACCGGCCGCTCGTGCTGGTGATGGGTGGCGGCGGCGGCGTGGGGCCGATGGCCGAGCTGGCGGAGCGGCTCGCCTCGCTCCCGGAGGCGCCGCAGGTCCTGGTGCTGTGCGGCACGAACGCACGGCTCCAGCGCGAGCTGCAGGCGATGGCGCCGCGCTTCGCCGGCAGGCTCCGCGCCATGCCGTTCACGCCGCACGTGGACCTGCTGCTCGAGGCCGCGGACCTCGTGGTGAGCAAGGCGGGAGGGCTCACCTGCGCCGAGGCGCTCGTCAAGCGGACGCCGATGGTCGTGTTCCGGCCCACCCCGGGTCAGGAGGTGGGCAATGCGCGCTACCTGGAAGCCGGAGGCGCCGCGGTGTTCGCCGACTCGCTCGACACGGTCGCGGCGACGGTGTCGCGCTGGCTCGACGATGCCGCCGCGCTCGCCCGCGCCCGCGAGGCAGCCGCCCGGCTCGCGCGTCCGCGCGCCGCGGAGGAGATCGCCCGGCGCGTGCTCGAGTCGCTGCCGCGTGAAGGGCGCGGCCAGGAGCGGCGGCCGCACGAGGGCGCGGCGTGATGCGGCGGGCGGGATGGATGGTGCTGGCGCTGGCACTCGCCGCCACCCCGGCGCTCGCCGTGGGACCGCGCGCCGGGCTCTACGTGAGTCGCATGGATCCGTCCGACCGCTCCGCGCGCGATTACGCCCGGCCGGGCTGGGGCGGCGGCCTCGACGTGTCGTGGCCCGTCGAAGGAAGCGGCGGGCTCGCGTCGGTGATCGGCGGGCTCGAGTTCTCGAGCCTGTTCTCCACCGTGAAGGAGTTCCGCGACGGGCAGACCGGGCTGCGCGTGGAGCAGCACACGGACCAGTACTACGGCCGGCTCTTCGTGGGCGGCGAGCTGGGCCCGCACGGCCGCGGCTTCCTCGAGCCCTACGCGAATCTTGCGGTGGGGCTGGTGCTCTACGGCATCAGTACGAAAGTGGTCATCCCCGACGACTTCAACCGCGAGAACTCCATCAATCAGCTCCTGCGCGACCAGAACGAGGCGGCGTTCGGCTGGGCCGCGGGCACCGGGGTGCACCTGAACTTCGGCCGCTGGGGCGTGGACGGCGGCGTACGGTTCCTCAAGCAGTACGGTGTGCCGCAGCAGCTCGGCGACGGCGCCGAGACCATCCACCCCGCCTACCTCCAGGGCCGGCTCGGCGTGACGTTCGCGATCCCGAGGTAGGAAAGCGCTGGAGCGGCGGGAATTCCCGTTGCGCCGCGATCCCCACCAGGTGTTAGGCTGCCTCGCAAGTCGTCAGGATCGGGCGGGAGGTTCGAAGCCGCATTGGCTCCTCGCCGCTGTGCAGTTACGACGTGCCGCCCGCACAGGAGGCGCGTCTCCGAGTCCTCGGGCTCCGTCGCTTGGCTGGCCTGGGTGGCCCTGGGCTTCTTGCTCCCCGGCACCGGCTGCGACTCCACGTCGCGCGGCTTCATCCCCAACCAGCCGCCCACCGTGACGCTCACGAGCGGGCCGGTGGACACGGTCTCGGCGCCCCAGAACTGGCTCGTCGAGATCGCCTGGACCGCGTCCGATCCCGACGGGCACGTGGACTACTTCGAGTACGCCACGGATCCGCCCTCGCTCAAGCGCACTCTGTTCGCGGCCGCGGACACGGAATGGGTGCGCACGCGGGAGCGCTCGGCCACGATCCGCTTCCGCGCCTCGCGCCCGGACTCGCTGGGATGGGGAGCGACGGCGTCGGAGTCACACGTATTCGTGCTGCGCGCCGTGGACGATCGGGGCGCGGCGTCCGCTCTGCTCGTGCGGGCGTTCTACGCCTACACCGTCGCTCCCAACGTCGAGATCATTTCGCCCGAGCCGCACGCGTTCCTCAACGCGCCGGTGCCGCTGCCGTTCCGGGTGAGCTGGGCGGGCCACGACCCGGACGGTGCGGGCAGCCGGCAACCTGCGTCCTATCGCACACGACTGCTGGACCTGGACGAGCCCGGGAATCGAGCGTTCCTCGTGGATCCGGACTCGCTCATCCGGCTGGGATTCGCCTCGAACTGGGCGGAATGGCGCGCGCTCGACGCCGACACGACATCGCAGATGCTCACGTCCCGGGACGGCTCGTTCCCGGGCGGTACGGGCTCTTCGCCGTGGTGGCCGTGGACGAGGCCGGGGCCACGACCCCGTACGCACTGTTCGACCGGAACCTGCTCCGGTTCGACGTGCAGTATGGCTCCAATCACGGCCCGCGGATCCACGTCTCCTCGACGCTGGTGGACCCCACGTATGCGTCACCCGGTTACGAGAACGTCCCCGAGCGCGAGATCCCGGTCGAGCTCGCCTCGGGGAACGTGCCGGAGTTCCGCTGGGAGGGCATCGCGGCCCCGGGGCGAGCCGTCGCCTCCTCGCGCTGGAAGCTGGACGGAGACCCCTTCGTCGAGACACCCGAGGTCGTGGCCTGGGGCACCACGAACTGGAGCCCGCTGGGCCCGCCGAGCGACAGGATCCAGCCCCCGGCGTTCCTTCCCGGCAGCTATCGCCTCTACATCGAGATCCGCGACGACGTCGGGGACCGGAGCCTGGGCATCGTGCGGCTCGAGGTGTTCGAGCCGGGCTTCACGGAGGAGCTGCTCGTCGTGGACGACACCCGACGCGAGCCCGACAAGTTCCTCAACGACCCGACGCGGCGCATGCCCGACCTCTACGCGCAACCCTGGCCGAGCGCTGCGGAGCTGGACACGTTCCTCTACGCGCGCGGCGGGTTCCCGTGGCGCGGGGCGCGCAACCCGGCGGATGCGCTCTCCGTGCCGGGGCTGCTCGCGGGGTTCTCGTTCGACACGCTCGGCACGCGTCGAGGCCTCGAGGATCCGGCACGGGCGACGCCGCTCGCGACGCTCTCGAGATACCGTCACCTGCTCTGGCTCGTGGAGCCGCCTGCGGCGGGAGCCGTCCTCACCGCGTCCACCGCCTTGCGAGCCATGTCCGCCCCCGGGATCGCGAGCACGCTGGCCGCCTACGTGCAGGCCGGCGGCCGGGTGTGGCTCGTGGGTGGGGGCGGTGCCTACGAGTCGCTCATCAACTGGAATCTGTCCGATAACGACGTGTCGGGGACGGTCTTCGCGCATGCGGCCGGCGAGCTCGGGCCGGGGCGGCCCGTGTTCGACCACGCGCATCTCCGCTCGGAGATCCGCGTCGTCCGCACCGGCGTCGAGCCGCGGCGCTCGCCGGCCGCGGTCGGCGGCTGGTCGGGACACGGGCCGGGTGGCGACCTCTCGGCGCCGGACTACGCGCGGCTGCCGGCGACGCTGCGCTTCCGCACGCCCGCCACGGACCCCATCCCGCCGACGCGACTGGCGAGCCAGGGCTCGCTCTTCCACGTGAGCAGCGCGACGAACGAGGTCGTGAGCCTGGCCAACTCGATCCTCGAACCGGAGCGCGACCCGCCGCCCGCGCCGGTGGTCTCCATGCTCGACACACTCTACGAGCTGAGCAGCCCGATGCTGCCGGTCTCCCCGGCGCCGCTCATGTCCTACTACCACGGTCGTGAGAACTCGCCGTTCGTGTTCTCCGGGTTCGACCTATGGACGTGGTCACGCGCGGACTGCCAGGCGCTTGTGGACTTCGTGCTCGGCGACCTCTGGGGGATGACGAGGACGTCGCCGGCGGCCTCGGCCTCCGGGACGACGGGACCGAAACCCGTCGCACGCGCGTCGCGCACGCGCGTCCTTGACCCTGCCGCGAGGCGCCCGTAGCGTCGCGCGCCTCGCGCGCACGATGCGAGTCCCGCGCGGCGATCGCCGCCGCGCGGCCTCCGTGCGCGCCTCCCGCGCATGCCCGACCTCGTCCCCGAAGACCTCATCGCACGCGCGCTCGCCGGCGAGCGCGTGCCGCTCGCGCGTGCGCTGTCGTGGGTGGAGAACGAGCACCCGCGCGTCGCCGCGCTGCTGGACGCCTGCTTCGGCCGCACCGGGCGCGCGCACCGGCTGGGCATCACCGGGCCGCTCGGGGCGGGCAAGAGCACGCTCGTCACCAAGCTCGCGCTCGAGTACCGCGCGCGCGGCGAGACCGTGGCGGTGGTCGCGGTGGACCCCACCAGCCCGTTCTCGGGCGGCGCGCTGCTCGGAGACCGCGTGCGCATGAACGAGCTCTCGGGCGACGACGGCATCTTCATCCGCTCGATGGCCACGCGCGGCAGCATGGGCGGGCTCGCCGTGCACACCGCCCAGGCGTGCGACGTGCTGGACGCGGCCGGCTTCGGTCGCATCCTGATCGAGACGGTGGGCGTGGGCCAGAGCGAGCTGGAGGTGGCCGAGACCGCCGACACCACGGCCGTCGTGCTGGTGCCGGAATCGGGCGACGCGGTCCAGGCGATGAAGGCGGGGCTCATGGAGATCGCGGACGTGTTCGTGGTCAACAAGGCCGACCGCGAGGGCGCCGACCGCTCGGCGCAGGCCATCCGCTCGGCGCTCCACCTGCGCGCGCGGACCAGCGAGTGGACGATCCCCGTGCACCTGGCCGCGGCCTCGCTCGGGAAGGGTGTCCCGGAACTCGTGGACCGCTTCGAGGAGCATCTCGCGTGGCTCACGGCGAGCGGCGCGCTCGAGCGGCGGCGGAAGCGGCGGCTCGAGCAGCTGCTCGAGGCGCTGCTCCGCCAGCGCCTGTGGGCGCGATTCCGCGAGCAGGTCCCGCCGGGTCGCTGGGAGCAGGCGCTCGCGGCGCTCGCCGAGCGGCGCGAGACGCCGAACCAGGTGGCGGCGCGGCTCGCCGCGGACGGAGACGGTTAGCCGGCGCGACGCGCCGGCCCGGACGAGGGAGGGTTCACCGATACGCCGGTTCGCCATGGCGGGGCTCTTCGGGAACGCGCTCGCGGGTCTCGCCGTCCGGGCCCGCCCGGCCTGGTCGCCCGGGCAGGCCGACCTCGCCGTGCCGGCGGCCGCGGCCGCGGCGCCGATCCTCTTCCGCGAGCGCTGACCCGCGATTCCTGCTGAACTCGCCGGCCGGCGGTGGCATGCTGCCGGTGCGGGCGCGGGGCGACAGCCCGGTCCGCATCGCGGGAGGACCCCATGGCCGTCGTCTCGCATCGCCTGCGAACGCTCGTGCTCGCCTTGCTGCTGGCGCTTCTGTTCCTCCTGCTGTTCGCACGCCGGACGAGCGCCGACGGTGGCGCCGGCCCCGCTCGTGTGGACCCGGGCGCATCCATCGAGGCCGCACGTGAGGCGGCGCCGGGCTGCCGGCGGGGGGTCCACGGGGATGTCTCCCTCGCGCGGAGGTGATCCATGATCCTGCGTCGGATCGGGCCGTTGTCGCTGGCGAAGATCTCAGGTGTCCTGTACGCGCTGATCGGGTTCGTGGTCGGCTGCTTCCTCGCGCTCTTCTCGCTCCTGGGCGGACTCGCGAGCCAGGAAGCGGGAGGGCCGTTCTACGGCCTGTTCTTCGGGGCCGGCGCGCTCATCTTCATGCCGATCTTCTACGGGGGCCTCGGCTTCCTCGGGAGTCTCGTGCTCGCGGCGCTCTACAACCTCGTCGCCGGCTGGGTGGGAGGCGTCGAGCTCTCGCTCGAGCACCCCGCGGCCGCCCCGGGACCGCCTGTCGGCGCCTGACGGCGCAGCGGGGAGGACGATGAAGCTCCGTTCGGTGTGGGCGGTCGTCGCCGGGATCCTGTTCGTGATCGTGGTCACGACGCTCGTGGACGTGGTGCTGCACCTGAGCGGCGTCTACCCGCCCGTGGGCCAGCCGCTGACCGACGCGCTGGCCGTGCTCGCCACGGCGTACCGGGTGGTCATCGGCGTCGCCGGTGCGTGGCTCACCGCGAAGCTGGCGCCCGGGAATCCGATGCTGCACCGCTCGTGCTGGGCGGCGTGGGCGCGATGCTCGGGCTCGTGGGCCTTCTCGCCACGTGGAACAGCGGCCTGGGTCCGCGCTGGTACGCGATCCTGCTCGCCGTGCTCGCGATCCCGCAGAGCTGGGCGGGAGGGAGGCTTTACGAGATGCGTCGTCCTCACGCCCGCGCGTGATACAGGTGCCTGAACGAATCCGCCGGTCTCGTGTCCGCGGCGGTGGCGACGGGGCGCTGCCCCGGCGGGGTTCGAGCCACCGCCCGAGCCGAGCGGTCTCCTTGGCCTGGCGACTGGCGTGCGGCCTGCTTCTGGGGCTTCCCGGCGCCTCGAGCGCGGGATTCGAGCAGGGGATCGTCGAGATCCACCGGACGAGCGCGCACATCCCGGTCCTCGCCACCTGCCCCGACGAGCGCAACGGGGCGATCGTGGCATGGCAGGAGGGTGAGCCCGGGCCACTGCGCGCACTGCACCTCGCCGCCAACGGTGAGCTCGACGGGAGCGAGGGCTGGCTCACGGCGACGGCGGATCCGGACCCCGCGTCGCGGTCACGGCTGGCGGCGGTATCCGACGTTCGCGGAGGTGCGTACCTGGCCTGGTGCGTGGCGGACGTCCTTCACCTGAGCCGTATCACGGCCGACGGACGGCCCGCCGAGGGATGGCCTCGGAACGGTCGTGTCCTTGGAAGGCTGCGCAGCGGCGACCGTCCCTCGCTCGTGCCCGATGGAGAGGGAGGGCTCTACATCGGCTGGTTCGACACCGGGATCCCGAGCGTTCAACCGTGGAGAGTGCTCGCGTTCCACGTTGGTCCCGACGGACGCGGGGCCGGGGGCTGGCCCGACACCCCACTCGGGTTCGAGAGCCCGCTCGAAGCGACGCTCGGACTCCACCCGGTCTTCGCGGCCGCGTCGGGCGGCGGCCTCTGGGCCGCATGGCTCGGGGCTGCGCCGGACGCCGGGGGGCAGAGCCTCGTCGGCGGTTACCGGGTGACCCGGCTCCGTCCTTCGGGGGCGGCGTACCCCGGTTGGACGCGGCAGGGGACCGAACTCGTGCCGCTCGGCGGAGCTTTGCGCCTCACGGGCTCCGGCGCCATGAGGCCAGTCGCGATCTCCGATGACGGCGAAGGCGGCTGCCTGCTGCTCACCTGGGATGTCGGCCGCCCCGTGGATGGTTCCTACCTGGAGGAACCCGCGAACTTGCGACGGTTCGCCGCAGATGGGGCCGTGGCGCCGGGCTGGCCCGAGGCCGGGATCCCCGTGTGGGGCACCTACTACTCCGGCGCCGGTTTCGGCGCATCTCCCTCCGTTCGTCGCTCGAGGAGCGGGGACGTGATCTTGGGCACCCCGGTCTTCGGGCTCCACGGGTCCGAGCTCTTCCAATGGTTCAGAGTCGAGGGGGACTTCGGCTCGATGCACCTCCTCGCGTCGGTGAATCGCGCGAGCGACCTCAAGGTCCGGGCCCGCGGGGACCTGCTCGGTGTCGCTTGGGCTCAGTCCTACGGGTGGCGGAACGGCCCCGAGCGGCAGTCGGCACAGGTGAGCGGCGGGCTCTTTGTCCCGGGCACACCGAGCAGCACGTTCTTCGAGTCGCGGGAGGGCGTGTGGGACGTCTGGTACGGCGACGCCGACATCGTGCTCACGGAGCTGGGCTCCGCGATCCTCGTCTGGTCACAGAACATCGATCGCCACGGGCTGCAGGCGATCCGGTTGCTGCCTCGCGGACCGATGGCGGTGGAGGCCACGCCGGGCGAAGGATCGGCGATGTTGCGAGCCCATCATTCCCCCGGCCGTGGCGTAGTCGCCGAGGTGGCCTGGCCGGGACGCGGAGCCGTCGCGCTCGGACTCGTGGACATCGCCGGCCGAGCATCGAGTCGCGCCGAGCTCGCGGCAGAGCGATCGGCAGGGGCAGCGATCGTCTTGCCGGGAAGTCAGGACCTCCCGCCTGGGGTCTACTTCGTGGTGGCGACGCGGGGCGGGAGGTCGCTGAGCAGGCGAGTGTTGGTGCTTGACCGCCGGTGAGCGGGAGGCCGCGACGTGACTCCGGATCCCTTGACCCTCGTTCTCGGCGCCGCGTAGGCTCGTCCGGTCCACCCGCGAACGGCGCGCCGAGCGCCGGAACCCCCGCCAGGAGCGGCCCCGATGGCGACCGAGACGCCCAAGACGCCGGCCCGGACGCGCGCCCGCGCGCGCGGCAAGCGACCGGCCCACGCCGGCAGCGCCCGCCGCGCCCCCCGCGGCGCCACCGCGGCCTCGCCCTCCGCCGGCGCGCGCGCGAACGGCGCCTACGCGGCCCTGCGGCGTGATTACGACGCGAACTACCCCAAGGACCGCGAGCGGACGGACCTCTACCCCTACACCATCTCGGGCGAGCCGATCGCCCCGCTCTACGGCCCCGAGGTGCTCGCGCGCATGGATCTCGCGTGCGACCTGGCCGTGCCGGGCGAGTTCCCGTTCACGCGCGGCATCCACCCCACCATGTACCGCGGCCGCCTGTTCACCATGCGGCAGTTCGCCGGCTTCGGCACCGCGCGCGAGTCGAACGCGCGCTACCACTACCTGCTCGAGCACGGCCAGACGGGCCTCTCGATCGCGTTCGACAACCCCACCATCATGGGCTACGACAGCGACCACCCGAAGTCGCACGGCGAGGTGGGGAAGTGCGGCGTGGCCATCGACTCGCTGCGCGACATGGAGATCCTGCTGGACGGCATCGACCCCGGCGCCATCTCCACGTCCATGACCATCAACGGGCCGGCGAGCATCCTGTTCGGCTTCTACCTCGCGAACGCCGAGAAGCAGGGCGTGCCGTTCGCGAACCTTCGCGGCACGCTCCAGAACGACATCCTCAAGGAGTACATCGCGCAGAAGTGCTGGTGCTTCCCGCCCCAGCCCTCGATCCGCATCATCGTGGACCTGATCGAATTCGCCACGAAGCGCGTGCCGCAGTGGAACACGATCAGCGTCTCGGGCTACCACATCCGGGAGGCGGGCTCGACCGCGGCGCAGGAGCTGGCGTTCACGCTCGCGGACGGCTTCACCTACGTCGAAGCGTGCATGGAGCGCGGGCTCGACGTGGACGCGTTCGCGCCGCGGCTCTCGTTCTTCTGGAACAGCCACATCGACTTCTTCGAGGAGATCGCCAAGCTGCGTGCGGCGCGCCGCATCTGGGCGCGGCACATGCGCGAGCGCTACGGCGCGAAGCAGCGCGAGAGCTGGCTCATGCGCTTCCACACCCAGACCGCCGGCTGCTCGCTGTGGGACAAGCAGCCCGAGAACAACATCGTTCGCACGGCGTTCGAGGGGCTCGCCGCGGTGCTCGGCGGCACCCAATCGCTGCACACGAACTCGATGGACGAGACGATCGCGCTCCCGAGCGACAAGGCGGTGAAGATCGCGCTGCGCACGCAGCAGATCATCGCGCACGAGCTGGGTGTCACCGAGACGGTGGACCCGCTCGCGGGCTCCTACTACGTCGAGCACCTCACGAACCGGCTCGAGGAGCAGGCCGAGGACTACTTCCGCCAGATCGAGGGGATGGGGGGCGTCGTGCGCGGCATCGAGCAGGGCTTCTTCCAGCGTGAGATCGGGGCGGCGGCCTACCAGTACCAGCAGGAGATGGAGCGGAAGCAGCGCATCCTCGTGGGGATCAACGAGTACGTGGAGCCCGACGAGAAGCTCGAGATCCCCATCCTCTACATCGGTGAGGAGGTCGAGGACGAGCAGAAGCGCTGCATCGCCGAGGTGAAGCGCACGCGGCACGAGCGCGCCACCGCCGAGGCGCTGCGCTCGCTCACGGCCGCGGCGCGCACGGCGCCGGGCGAGGCGAACCTCATGGAGCGCATCCTCGATGCGGCGCGCGCCTACGCCACCGAGGGCGAGATCCGCGGCGCCATGCGCGAGGTGTTCGGCGACTACGCCGAGCCGGCGGACTTCTGATGGACTCCAGCCTGCTCGGCGGGCTGCTCGCGGTCGGCGTCGTGATCGTGCTGTCGCTGCTCTTCCGCGCGCTGCGCGGCGACGCCGGCTCCGCCGCGCCGCCGCCACCCGGCTACGGCACGGACCCGGGGCAGCTCGCGGCGAAGCCGGGATCGCCACCTGACGAGAACGGGGACGACGACGTCGAGCACGATGGGCTCGTGGTGGCGGTCACGAGCGAGGGCTACGCGCTCGTGCCCGGCCGCCATGCCGTCCAGCTCCTCCCGCCCGAGGAGGAGGGCGAGGAGTGGAAGGTCGGCGCCGGGATCAAGTCCTCCACCCACCGCGCCGAGAAGGCGCTCGGGATGGCGTGGCGCCGCGGCGACCTGCGCGGCGCGCGCGTGGTGCACGGCGCGGGCGACGAGGCGCCGTGGCGGCTGGAGACACTCGGGCCCGACGGGGAGTACGCCCCGTTCGGCTTCGAGACGCGTGAGGCGGCGGAGGCCGCGCGCGAGCTGTTCGAGCGCCAGGGCATCGTGCAGCTCGGCGAGGACGAGGATGGACGCCCCGTGCCCCCGTCGTCCGAGCAGTTCGCGGAGGCCCGGCGCATCTTCCTCGAGACCGAGGCCGAGCTGGGGATGGCGGGCGACGAGGAACCGCGCTGATCCCGCGCCCGCGCCCGGGCCCGGACCCGGCTCGTCCGAGTCGGGTGCCCCCCGCGTGGGCGCCCACGCGTCCGCCCGGCGAGCCCGCCCTGGCGGCGCTCGCGCTCGCCGGCCTCGCGTTCTGGTTCGTGGTCGGGCTCCCCTGGGGCCCGCACAACGAGGCGTTCGACTGGGTCGTGCGCCTCGAGCAGCGCTCGCTCGCCGCGGCCCTGTTCGAGAAGTTCCCGAGCGTGTTGAGCCTGCGCCCGCTGGGCACGGGCCCGGCCTGGGTGCTCTACCGGCTCGGCGGCCGCGACGTGGCGCTGGTCGAGTTCGCGAACGCGCTGCTCGCGCTCGCGGCGTGGGCGTGGGTGGCGGTGGCCCTGCGCGAGCGCCGCCTGTTCGCGTTGCTCGGGCTCGTCGCCGGCGGCGCGTTCTTCGCCGGCTACATCTGGGTGTTCCACGTGCACGGGGTGTTCTACGGGCCGCTGCTCCTCTACGTGGCGTGCCTCGCGCGCTCGGCGCGCGACCCGCTCGACCTGCGCACGCTGCTCGGCGTGTTCGTGGGCGCGCTCGTCACGGCGCTCGCGCACCCCTATGCGCTGCCGCTGGCCGTGGCGTTCGTGCTCGGGGCGATCGCCGAGACGCGCCTGCTGCGCGGTCGGCAGGGGCTCGCCGCGGTCGGCGTGGTGGTCACGGGCGCGCTCGCCGCCTATCTCCTGCTCGTGCCCGGCACGAACCGCGGGCTCCCGGCCGGGCTGCTCGAAGGCGCGATCGAGTCCTACCGCACGCTCGAGGTGAACGCGGTCGGAACGCTCGTCGCCACGCTGCTCGCGGCCTGGACCGCGACGCGCGCGCTCCCCGGCGGCGCGGGCCGGGTGGCGGCCGGACTCACGCTAGCGGCGGGCCTCGGCCTGCGCCTCGCCGGGTTACCCGTGCTGCCGCTGTGGTTCGCCTGGGCGATCGCCAAGAGCCTGCGCCGCGGCCGTGGGATCATGGCCGCGCTGCTCGCGGCGTGCGCGCTGCTGCCGCTCCCGAACCCCACCGGCTCGCCGACCTACGGCGTGTTCGCGGTGTTCGTCGCGGCGGTCGCGAGCGCGCTCGACGAGGCGGGTGTGGACGGAGCGCTGCACGCGCTCCGTGCCCGCGTCGTGCTGCCCGCGCTCGCGCTGGCGCTGGTGGTCGCGCTCGCGGTGCGCGCAGGCGTGCCGGTGCCGCTCGTGGCCCGCGCCGCGGCGCCGCTCCTCGCCGAAGGCGAGCGCACGCGTCAGCTCGAGACGATCGCCGACTCGCTGCTCGCCTCGCCGTGGCGGAGCGAGCCGGTGCGGTTCGTGCGCTCCGCGCGCAGCCCCGCAGAGGCCGACGGGCTCGACCGCCGCTTCCGGCCGCCGACCGAGGACCACCATCTGCGCACCTGGCTCGACTGGAAGCGCGGCGGGCCGGCGACCGGGCGCGACACGCTGCTCCTTGGCTTCGGCGGCGACTCGCCGGCCGGCATGGACGTGGTGCTCCGCGTGCGTGGCCGAGTCGCCGGAGACGCGCTAGTGTTGCGGCGCTCGTCCGCGGTCCTGCCGGCGGACGGCCACTCGACGGCTCCCTGATCGGTCCGCGCGGCGGAGGACGCATGCTACGCAAGATCCGTGTGCTGGTGGGCAAGCCCGGACTCGACGGGCACGACCGGGGCGCCAAGGTCGTGGCCGCGGCGCTGCGCGACGCGGGCATGGAGGTCATCTACACGGGGCTCCACCAGACCCCCGAGCAGATCGTCGAGGCCGCGGTCCAGGAGGACGTGGACGTGATCGCGCTGTCCGTGCTCTCGGGCGCCCACATGACCCTGTTCCCCGAGGTGCTGCGGCTCATGCGCGACCGCGGCGCGGGCGAGCGGCTGCTCACCGGCGGCGGCATCATCCCCAACGAGGACATGGCGACGCTCGCGCGCGACGGCGTGGGGCGGCTGTTCGGTCCCGGCACGAACACGCAGGACATCGTGGCGTACATCCGCGACTGGTACGCCGGCGTGCACGGCGCCGACGCGCTCCCGCCGCTGCCGCCGCCGCCGGAGCGGGCCGCGGCCGGCGCGCCCCTCCCCGCCTTCGAGGGCGCGCGACCATCGCCCGCGCGGGCCCGCGACCGCCATCACGCCGGAGGGAAGCCCGCGCCGCGGCGCGCGGCCGCGAATCCGGCGCCGCGGAAGGCCGCGGGCCGGAAGCCCCGTCGTGCCACGTCCCCGCGCGCGGCCGTCGCGGCGAAGGCCGGCTCCGGCACGCGCACGAAGCGCGCCGGCGCGCGCGCGAAGCCGGCGGCGAAGCGCGCGGCCGGCGGCGCCAAGCGGAAGAAGAAGTCCGCGCGGCGCTGACATGAGCGGTCCGCGGCGGCTCCTCGTCGCCCTGGACGGCAGCGCCCTCGAGGGCTCGAGCGTCCACCGGCTGGCCGCTGCCGCCTGCGAGGGCGCGCGCGAGGCGGGCGGCGAGGCCGAGCACCTACGCGCCTACGCGCTCACCGTGCGGCCGTGCGTGGCGTGCGGCCCGGACGCGACCACGGGTTACTGCATCTTCCACGACGACATGGACCGCGTCTATGCCCTGCTCGAGCGCTCACACGCGGTGGTGGTCGCCTCGCCGGTCTACTTCGACACCGTGACCGGGCCGCTCAAGCTGCTCATGGACCGCTGCAACTGCGTCACACCGCTCGTGACGCTCGGCGACGGCTCGCAGGACTTCGTGCCGCGCTGGCGGCGCACCCGGCGCGGGGCGTTCCTCACCGCGTGCAGCAGCGAGCACCCGCACGACCTCGCCGAACGGACCGTGCGCGGCTTCCTCAAGTGGGTGGGGAGCCGGTGGGAGGAGACGATCGCGTGGCGGCACGACGACAACGAGAAGGGCTCCGTGCCCCCGGAGCTGCTCGCCCGCGCCCGTGCGCTCGGCCGCCGGCTGGTGGAGAGCGAGCCGCTCCCGGCCGATGACTAGTGTCGTGTCCCGGAAGTCCCTTGCCAGATCTCGGGGCCCTCGCGCCCCTGGCTGCGTTGCTCCTCCTCGACGTATCTCCTGGATGCGACTTCGTCGTCGCGCCTTGCCAGGGACGCTGCGGGCCTCCGACCTGTGGCAAGGGACTTCCGGGACACGACACTAGGATCGGGGGAGGGTCAGGTGAAGGACGTTCGCAGGTTCACTGATCGGGGCCACCAGGCAAGGTCGCCGGGTCCGATGCTGCTCTCTCGGGGTCGGGCGTGCGTGAGCTCTGTCGCATTGCTCGTTGCGGTCATCGTGACTCCCGCCGCCGCCGGTCGAGCGGTCACCGTCGCGAGCTTCGTCGGCCTGCCGCCGGACTCGAGCTCGGGCCGTGTCCTGATGCGGGCGTTTCGGGGCGAGCTCGATTCCGGATGGGTGGCGCTCGAGAAGCGGGCCGGTGTGGGCTGGGCCCCGGCCGACACCCAGCGCCACGACTTCCACCTGGTCGAGGCGGCTCCTGCTGGAGAGTCCTGGACTCTCGAGTTGAGCATCCGGCTGCCTCCGCCCATGCGCGTGCCGAGCCGCACGCAGCCGAAGCCGAACCAGCCGCCCGAGCGTCAAAGGGTGTCGAACGTCCGGCGCTCGCGCGGGTTCGTGGTCGTTGCCACCGTCCGGCCGCCGGTCTCGTGGGGGCGGCCGGTCGAATCGGCGCCCGTCACCTACCCACTCTACTTCGCGGATGCACGTCGGATCGTCGCCGCGACGCCCGATCTTCCCGGCGGCGCCTACACCTTCCCGTGGGAGGACGCGGGCCGCGTCGTGGCACGGGCCGCGCTCGAGACGTTGCTCGCCGCGACCCGGGAGCTCTCCTTCGACCGCCGCGTGAACCTGGCGCCCGCGACGCGAATCGAGAGTGAGCCGTGAGCCGCGCCGGGGAGCCCCGTCTCGCGCGCCGCACGCTTGCCGCCCTCGTGACCGGCCTGGCGCTCGCGGGCTGCGGCGCGCAGGTCTCGGGCGAGGTCCCGGTGAGCACGCTCACCGAGGCGCAGCGCGACTCGGCGATCGCGCGCGGCGAGCTGCCCGGCTCGGCCACGGTGGGGCGCGCGCTCACGCTCTCCGGCCGGCAGTCGGCGCGCATCGCGCGACTCGACACGCTGCCACAGTAGTCGCACGCGGCGCGACCACACCGCCGCACGCTGGTTCGCCTGACGGCCGGGCATCCGCTACTGTCTGTCGTCGCTTCCCGAGCCCGATCCCCTCACGCCGCCCGGCCGCGGGCGTCGCCCCGGGCGCCGCGCGCGCCCCCCGGAGCCCCCGCATGCTGATGCTCACCGAAGACCACCTCCAGGTCCGCGATATGGTCCGTCGCTTCGCCGAGGAGGTCGTCGCTCCGCGCGCCCGCGAGCTGGACGAGACCGAGAGCTTCCCGCACGAGGCCGTCAAGCAGATGGCCGAGCTCGGGCTCCTGGGGCTCCCCTACCCGGAGGAGTATGGCGGCGCCGGCATGGACATGCTGGCCTACGCCATCGCGGTCGAGGAGATCGCGCGCGTGTGCGCGTCCACCGCCATCACCATGGCGGCGCACGTCTCCCTCGGCTGCGGGCCGGTCTACGGCGCCGGCAACGAGTCGCAGAAGCAGCGCTTCCTCGTGCCCATGGCGAAGGGCGAGGCGATCGGAGCGTTCGGCCTCACCGAGGCGAACGCCGGCTCGGACGCCGCCGGCACCCAGACGCGCGCGGTGCGGGAGGGCGACCGCTGGCGCGTGAACGGCTCGAAGATCTACATCACGAACGCGAGCTACGCGAAGTACATCACGTTCACCGCGGTCACCGACCCCGCGCAGGGCGCGAACGGCATCTCGGCGTTCATAATGGACACCGCCACCCCTGGGTTCCGCGTCGGCAAGAAGGAGAAGAAGATGGGGCTGCGCGGCTCGGACACCGTGGAGGTGGTGTTCGAGGACTGCGTGGTGCCCGCCGACCAGATGCTGGGCGAGGCCACGGGCGGGTTCAAGACGTTCATGCGCACGCTCACCGGCGGCCGCATCTCGATCGGCGCGCTGGCGCTCGGCATCGCCCAGGGCGCGTACGAGCACTCGCTCGCCTACTCCAAGGTGCGGCACCAGTTCGGCCAGCCCATCGCGAACTTCCAGGCGGTGCAGTTCATGCTCGCGGACATGGCGGTGAAGATCGAGGCCGCGCGGCACCTCGTCTACCACGCGGCGCGGCTGCGCGACCAGGGCCGCGAGTTCACGAAGGAAGCCTCGATGGCCAAGCTGTTCGCGAGCGAGGTGGGCAACTGGGTGACCGACAAGGCCATCCAGGTCCATGGCGGCATCGGCTACTGCCGCGACGTCCCGGTGGAGCGCATGCACCGCGACGTGAAGCTCATGGAGATCGGCGAGGGCACGAGCGAGATCCAGCGCATGGTGATCGCGCGCGAGATCCTGCGCGGGGCGTGAGCCCCCGCGCCGACCGGCCATGACCGGCCGTCCCGTGATGCGCTGGGCGAGCGCTTCCTCGCGGCTGGACGTCTCCGCCGAAGCCGCCGCCGCGATCGTGCGCCAGCTCCGCGAGTCGATGGGCGACGCGCCGCCCGACCTGGTGCTCGCGTTCGTCTCGGGCCCCGGGACCGCGCGCGCGCGCGACACCGCCGAGGCGCTCCGGCGCGGGCTCTCGGCGGGCACGATCGCCGCCGTGAGCGCGCGCGGCGTGGTGACGCGCGAGCACGAGATCGAGCAGGGAGTGGCGTTGAGCGTCGTGGCCGCGCGGCTACCCGGCGTGGACGTGCGTCCGTTCCTGCTCACGCGCGACCTGTGGGGCGAGCCGGTCGAGGACCTCGGCGCGTTCGACCTGCGCGCCCCCGGCGCGCGCGCCGCCGAGTTGGTGATCGTGCTCGGCGACCCGTTCTCGCTCGACATGGAGCGCGTGCTGGCCCTGTTCAACCGCTGGGCCCCCGGCGTGCGCGTGGTGGGCGGGCTCGCCAGCGCCGCGAGCCGCCCCGGCGGCAACACGCTCGTGCTCAACGACTGGTCCTCGAACGAGGGCGGCTTCGCGATCGCGCTGCACGGCGCGCTGCGCGCGGACGTCGTCGTATCCCAGGGCTGCGAGCCCGTGGGCCCGCCGCTCGACGTGACGCACGTCGAGAACAACGTCATCCTCACGCTCGACGGCCAACCCGCCGTGGAGCGCGTCGAGCAGGTGCTGCGCTCGCTGCCCGAAACCGAGCGCGACCGGCTCCGGCAGGGGCTCTACGTGGGCCGGCCCGCGCGCGGCGAGGCGAGCGGGCGCGGCGACTACCTCATCCGCAACCTGCTCGGCGCCGACCGCGACCGCGGCGCGATCGCCGTGGCCGACCTGGTCGGCCCGCGCGAGAAGATCCGCCTGCACGTGCGCGACGGCCGCGCCGCGCTCGACGACCTGCACATGCTGCTCTCGCCGCAGGCGTTCGACTCGGCCGCGAGCGGCGCGCTGCTGTTCGCCTGCAACGGCCGGGGTCGCGCCCTGTTCGGCGAGCCCGACCGCGACATCCGCACGCTCCAGGAGGCGCTCCGCTCGGCCACGCCGTGCGCCGGCATGTTCTGCGCCGGCGAGCTGGGCCCGGTCGGCGAGCGGAACTTCCTGCACGGCCACACCGCCAGCATCGCCATCATCCGGCCGAGGTAGGGGCCGGGTCCCGGCGCCATCTGGTCGCGTGGCGCTCGCGAGAGCGTGCGCCGGCTTCCTCACGTTCGGGAACCGGACGCTGCCGTGGAACGCGAACGCCGCCTTCACGCGCGCTTCCAGCGGCGCGTCCACCATGTGCTCAACAGCCTCCGCTGCGCGCTTGGCCTGCTCCACGCGTAGTCCCATCGAGCGGAGCCACGGGATGACGCTCTTGTCGGCGTCGGCTTCGGCGCCCTTGCGGACACGCTTCTCTTCCTTCGCCTGCCGCGCAGCCTCGCGCTTCGCCTCCATGAACCCTGTGCCGAACGTGCGCTCGGCTTCCCACTGGTTGTGCGCCCGGCACAGGAGCCGGACGCCCGCTACCGAAGCCTCGCCGCCCCGGGCGACCGGCACCACGTGGTCGAACTCCAACTGCTCTCGCGACTCGCACCGCCGGCCGGACTCGCTCACGAACGTGCACCGGCCGCCGTCCCGCGCCCACACCGCCCGCCGCACGAGCGCCGGGATGTGACGTGCGTCCTTCGAGCCGCGGCCCCGGCCGTCCCGTGACGCCGCGCCGCACTTGCGCTTCTCCAGCTTCGTGACGAGCTCGCCCAGCGCCCGCTTGAGCACGCCGGCCACGTCGCCCGGGCGCACCCGGTGGCTCGAGAGCTCCAGTGCGCGCTGAAGCAGCTCCCGGGTCTCCTGGTCCACCGTGACCTGGAGCGCGAACTTCCCCAGCGAGAGCGGTGTCACCTTCGCCAGCGCCTCCGTCACCGACGCCGCGGGCGAAAGGTCAAAGCTTGGTACAACAACTGTCCCCGGGGACAGTTCGACCTGAGCCGACCCGGCCGGCGGCTCCGAGTTCGGGGCGACGCGTCAGGGCGCGGAGTCAGCCGTGCCCACGGGCTCGAGCTGCGTCGGGACGTCCTCGCGCGGGAAGCGCTCCGCCAGGAGCAGTTCGATCTCGGCCTTGCTCTTGTAGGCGGCCGCGGCCAGCAGCTCGTCGGCGTTCCCGGGGCACAGGTGCGGCCCGAGCAGGAGCACGGCACTCAGGTGCAGCCGGCCGTCGGCGACGGCGGGGAAGAGGGCGGGGAAGCGGCGGGCGAGCCGTGCCGCGCGGATGCGCTTGAACGCGGCTTGCTCGCTCCAGTGGAGCCGGCGCGTGCAGTAGAGGCGCAGGGAGGGACACTCGGTGGGCCGGAAGAGGCGCCGGACCTCGAACTCGGCGAGGTGGGCGAGCAGTGCAGCGAGGGAGGACTTGTTCTGGGCGTCGAACGTGGTGAGGCCACGCTCGATCGCGCCGTCGGCGAGGTTCGACAGCGAATAGCCCTGCATGGAGCACACCTCGACGGGGGTGAGCAGGTCGGGGGCTCGCGAGTCGGGGCCGCGCGTGCGCGCATCATCGCATGCGGTTCCGCGACGCTCTCCGGGGCCCGTGCGTCGCCGAACGAGGGGCGCGACGAGTTCGCGCGAGTCAAGCCGCGTTTCGCGTGCTCTGCGCGCATCCTGCGCACGCACGCGCGATCGTGCGCGAGCACCGTCGGAGCCAGCGAGATCGCGGCCCGGAACCAGTCAAGCAAAGTATTCTCAAAGCCTTCCGGTCACCTCGCCTCACGCCCGCAAGCGAACCTGCCGATGACACCTCCCAGGCCCCGCGCGCCCCTTCCGCCGGCGCGCCGGCCCGGAGGATGTCAGCCTTGCTCGAACCCGAACCTCACGCCAGCGGCATGCAGGTCACGCTCCGGCCGCACGGCATCGTCCCGCGGATCCAGGGCGCGTTCCTGTGCGCGTTGCTCGGCGTCTGGACCCAGGGGGCGTGGCTTGCGCTCGGCCTGTGCGCCTCCGCGCTCGAGGCGATCCTCGGTCCGGGCAGGCTCGCGGACGCCCTGCGCCCCGCCACCTGGTCCGCCGTCTCCCGCGCCGAAGCGCCGCTCGTGCTCACGATCGTCGTCCCGTTCCTCGTCCTGTGGACGCTGGGCGGAGGGCTCATGCTCGCGCAGGCCCTGCTGCTCCTTTTCGGGCGCGAGACCGTGCGCTGGGGTCCCGGCGCGCTCGAGGTCGAGCGCCACGGGCTCGTGCGGCTCGCGTCGCTCCGGCTCGATCCCGCCACCGTCTCGGGGTTCACGATCCTGCGCGGGCATCTGCTGGCGCGCCGGCTCGGCCGGACCGTCGCGCTCGCACGGCTCGGCACCGACCTCGAACGCTCGCAGCTCGCCGCGCGGCTCGAGACCTGGCACCGGGGCTTCGGCCGCCGCGCGGGCTTCGGCCCCGACCACTCGCCCTGCGCGGGCCACGAGGTCTCACGCGACGAGACCGGCGGCTATGCGCTCACGCCGCCGCACGACCAGCAGCGCCTCGCCGCCGGGCTGCTGGCGCTCATGGGCAGCGCGCTGTACACGATGATGGGCTTCACCATGATCGGCCAGGGTGTCTGGCAAGGCGTCCTCGCATTCCTCGCCATGGGGCTGCCCGCGACCGCCTGCGCCGGCGTGGCGGTGTGGCTCATGGCCGTGCGCGAGACCTGGCATCCGCGCACGGGCTCGCTGGAGATCCGCCGCCGCGCGTTCGGGCGGGACTGGAGCCGCACGCTCTCCCCGCTCTCGCTCGAGGTCCACGCTCACAGTGACTCCGACGGCGACCTGCACTGGACGCTCAACGCGATCGCACCCGGTCGCCGCCAGCGGCTCGCCCATGCGCTCGAGGATCCCTCGACCCCCGAGGCGCTCGCCGAATGGCTCTCGGCGCGGACCGGCGTCGGCATCGAGTTCACCGGTCGCGCTAGGTCCGAGCGCCGGGCCGCGTGAGGCTCGCGGCCGCCCGCATCCTGCTGCGTCGCGCGCACGGCCCGAAGCCTCGCGGTCCACGCCGTGCCGGTCCGCGGGTCATCGTGTAGTATCCGGTGCGTTTCGAAACCCTCGGCCCGGTACCCGCCGGGGGCGCGCCCATGTGGTGCGCGCCCGGCCGCGCGCACCGCGCCGGCTCCCACGAAGAGGCGACCCATGTCCAGCACGCCCGAGGTGTTCATCGTCGGCGCCGCCCGCACGCCCATCGGCAAGTTCCTCGGCGGGCTCTCGAGCCTCAAGGCCTCCGACCTCGGCGCCGCCGCCATCCGCGAGGCCATGAAGCGCGCCGGCGTCACCGGCCAGCAGGTGGAAGAGGTCCTCATGGGCCACGTGGTCCAGGGCGGCCAGGGCCAGGCCCCGGCCCGGCAGGCGCAGATCAAGGCCGGGATCGACCCGCGCGCCGGGGCGGTCACCATCAACAAGGTGTGCGGCTCGGGCTTGAAGGCCGTCATGCTCGGCGCCCAGGCCATCAAGGCGGGCGACGCCGACTGCCTGGTCGCGGGCGGCCAGGAGAGCATGAGCACGGCCCCCCACTACCTCTTCAGCGGACGGCTCGGGCAGCGCCTCGGCGACAGCACGCTCCGGGACGGCGTCGTGATGGACGGCCTCTGGTGCTCGTTCAACGACTGCCACATGATCGAGCTGGCGCAGTACACGGCTGAGAAGGCCGGACTCACGCGCCAGCGCCTCGACGAGTTCTCGGCGAAGAGCCAGCAGAAGGCGGCGACCGCCCAGGCGGAGTGCCGGTTCTCGAAGGAGATCGTCGCCGTCGGCATCCCGCAGCGGAAGGGCGACCCGGTCGTGATCTCGAAGGACGAGAGCGTGCGCGCCGACACCACGCTCGAGGGTCTCGCGAAGCTCGGTCCCGTCACGAAGGACAAGGGCGGCATGATCACCGCCGGCAACGCCCCGGGCCTGAACGACGCCGGCGCGGCGCTCGTGCTCATGAGCGCCGCGCGTGTGAAGGAGACCGGCGCGAAGCCGCTCGCGCGCGTGGTCGCCTACGCCACCGGCGGCGGCGAGCCCAAGGATCTTTTCTTCGCTCCGATCGACGCCGTACAGCGGCTCATGAAGAAGCTTGGTGTAAAGATCGACCACTTCGACCTGATCGAGGCCAACGAGGCGTTCGCCGCGCAGGCGCTCGCCGACGGCGACGCGCTCGGCTGGGACTGGGAGCGCGTCAACGTGAACGGCGGCGCGGTGGCGCTCGGCCACCCGATCGGCGCCTCCGGCGCGCGCGTGCTCGTGACGCTGCTGCACGCGCTCGAAGCGCGCGGCAAGCGCACCGGCCTCGCCACGCTGTGCCTGGGCGGCGGCAACGCCGTCGCGCTCGCGGTGGAGCGGGTGTGACCACGGCTCCGGCCCCCGACGTCGTCGTGCAGGCGAGCGCGCACGTGAAGCGCGTCGCCGTGGTGGGCGGCGGCACCATGGGGAACGGCATCGCCCAGGTCTTCGCCACGAGCGGATTCGACGTGGAGCTGGTGGACGCCAGACCTGAGCTGGTCGAGCGCGCGCTCGGCACCATCGGGAAGAACCTGGACCGGGTCGCGAAGAAGCAGGGCTGGGAGGAGGCGAAAGCCAGGGCCATCCTCGGCCGCATCCGCGGCGGCACGTCGCTCGACGCGGCCAGGCAGTGTGCACTCGTCGTGGAGGCCGTGACCGAGGACTTCGAGTTGAAGCAGCGCATCTTCGGCACGCTCGATGCGGTCGCCCCGCCCGACGCGGTGCTCGCGAGCAACACCTCGAGCATCTCCATAACCGGGATCGCGGCGGTCACGAAGCGGCCCGCGCAGGTGATCGGGATGCACTTCATGAACCCGGTGCCGGTGATGTCCCTGGTCGAGATCATCCGCGGGCTCGCGACGAGCGATGCCACGGTCGCGCTCGCCGCCGAGGTCTCGCGCCGGCTCGGGAAGACCCCGGTCGAGGTGAACGACCATCCCGGCTTCGTCGCCAACCGCATCCTGATACCCATGATCAACGAGGCCTGCTACGTGCTCATGGAGGGCGTGGCCACGCGCGAGGCCGTCGACACGGTGATGAAGCTCGGCGCGAACCACCCCATGGGCCCGCTCCAACTCGCCGACTTGATCGGCCTCGACACCTGCCTCGCCATCATGAACGTGCTGCACGAAGGCCTCGGCGACTCCAAGTACCGCCCGTGTCCGCTGCTCCGCAAGATGGTCGCCGCCGGCTGGCTCGGCCGGAAGACCGGCCGCGGGTTCTACGAGTACCCCACGAGCTGATGCCGAGCGCCTGCACCGGAGCGTCCCCGTGCCGACCCTGACCGCCGCCGCCGGTCTCTCGTTCGACCTTCCCGAGGACGTGCAGAGCGTCCGCGAGATGGTGCGCGACTTCGCCGAGAGCGAGATCCGGCCGATCGCGGCGAAGCTCGACGAGACGCACGAGTTCCCGGCCGCGACCACGAAGCGCATGGCGGAGCTGGGGCTGCTCGGCATGTTCGTGCCCGAGCAATGGGGCGGCGCCGGGCTCTCGTGCCTCGCCTACGTCGTGGCCATCGAGGAGCTGTCGCGCGTGTGCGCGAGCCACGGCGTGATCGCCTCGGTCAACAACTCGCTCGTCTGCTATCCGCTCATGGTGTACGGGAACGACGAGCAGAAGAAGCGCTGGCTGACACCCCTCGCCAAGGGCGAGCTGCTCGGCGCCTACTGCCTCACCGAGCCGCAGGCCGGGAGCAACGCCGCCAACCAGCAGACGACCGCGGTGCTGGACGGCGACCACTGGGTGCTGAACGGCGCCAAGATCTTCATCACGAACGCCGGCCCGGCCGACGTGTTCATCACCTACGCCGCCACCGACCGGAAGCTCGGCTCCAAGGGCATCTCCGCGTTCATCGTCCCGGCCGACACGCCCGGCGTGAAGAAGGGGAGGAAGGAGGCGAAGCTCGGCATCCACGCCTCGGACACGCGCGAGGTGCACTATGAGAACGCGCGCATCCCGAAGGATCTGCTGCTCGGCGAGCTGCACAAGGGCTACTCCGTGGCGCTCGCGACCCTTGGCGGCGGCCGCATCGGCATCGCCGCCCAGGCGCTCGGCATCGCGCAGGCCGCGGTGGAGGCTTCCGTCAAGTACGCGAACGAGCGCACGCAGTTCGACCGGAAGATCGGCGAGTTCGATGCCATCCGCGCCATGCTCGCCGACAGCGCGGTGGAGCTGGAGACCTCGCGGCTGCTCGTCTACCAGGCGGCGTGGCTGCGAGACCTGGACCGGCCGCACGTCAAGGAGGCCTCCCTCGCCAAGTGGCACGCCTCCGAGGCCGCCACGCGCTGCGCCAACCTCGCCATCCAGGTGCACGGCGGCTACGGTTACATGAGCGAGTACCACGTGGAGCGCTACTGGCGCGACGCGCGCATCTGCGAGATCTACGAAGGCACGACCGAGGTGCAGAAGATGGTGGTCGCCGGCCAGGTGCTGAAGGAGCACGCGCTCGGCGCGTGAGCCCGGCCGCCCGACCCGCCCGAACCCGAGGAGGAGCCCGATGAAGCGTCCCGTCCGTCCCGTGGCCCTAGTCATCCTCACCGTGTGCGCGCTCTATCCCGGGCTCACCTCGGTGTTCCAGGGACTCTACCCGTGGGTGACCGGCCAGGAGTTCGCGCTCCTCGGACAGCAGGGCGTGTTCGTGGACCTCGCCGTCTGGCTCGGGCTCCCGATCTGGGTCCCGAACCTCCTCAAGGCCGCGATCGGCGGGGCGTGGCTCGCGGGCGTGCCCGGCCTGTGGGCCGGCGACTGGCGCGCGTGGCCGCTCACGATGCTGGGGGCCGCGGGCTCATTGCTGCTCGGCCCCGGTCCCGGCGTGATGGGCCTCGTCGGCATCGTCTGCCTGACCGTGTTCCGCGAGACCTCGGCGCACCAGCCCGCCTGAACGGAGCCGCACGAGCCCGATGAACCTCGACCTCACCGAAGACCAGGTCGCGATCCGCGACGCCGTGCGCGAGCTGTGCCGCGGCGAGTTCGCGTCACAGGCGGCCAAGTGGGACCGGGACGACGCCATCCCGCCCGCGGCCATCGCGAAGCTCGCCGAGATGGGGCTCCTCGGCATGAACATCCCCGAGGAATGGGGCGGACTCGGCTACGACTCGCGCACGGTGACGCTCGTGGTCGAGGAGATTGCCCGCGTCTCGGCCTCACTCGCGATCATGGTTTCGGTGCACAACTCGGTCGGCGCCTACCCGCTCTGGGCGTTCGGCACGGACGAGCAGCGCAAGCGCTACCTGCCCAGGCTCACGTCCGGCGCCGTCGCCGCGTTCTCGCTGTCCGAGCCCGGCTCCGGCTCGGACGCCTCGGCGCTCACCACGGCCGGGCGCAAGGACGGCGACCACTACGTGCTCTCGGGCGAGAAGAACTGGGTCACGAACGGCCGGCACACCAGCGTGTTCCTGGTGCTCGCGCGCACGAACGGCCCCGGCCCCAAGGGCATCAGCTGGTTCATCATCGAGAAGGACCAGCCCGGGCTCACGATCGGGAAGAGCGAGGACAAGATGGGCCTGCGCGGCTCCGACACCGTGACGCTCTCGTTCGACGGCGCGCGCGTGCCCGCGTCGCAGCGGCTGGGCGCCGAGGGCGAGGGCTTCAAGCTCGCGCTCCAGAGCCTGGACGCCGGCCGCATCGGCGTGGCCGCGCAGGCGCTCGGCGTGATGACCGCCGCCTACCACGAGGCCGCGCGCTACGCGCAGCAGCGCCAGGCCTGGGGCGCGCCGATCGCCAGGCTCCAGGCCATCCAGTTCAAGCTCGCCGAGATGGAGCGCCGCGTGCAGGCCGCCCGGCTCCTCATCCACAAGGCCGCCTGGCTCAAGGACACCGGCCAGGACTTCATCCGCGCCGCGAGCATGGCCAAGCTCTACGCCACGGAGGCCGCCACCTGGGTCACGCACCAGGCCGTCCAGGTGCACGGCGGCTATGGCTACGTCAAGGAATACGCCGTCGAGCGCTACTACCGTGACGCGCGCGTCATGGAGATCTACGAGGGCACGTCCGAGATCCAGCGGCTGGTGATCGCCCGCAGCGTGCTCAAGGACGGCGTGAGGCTCTGAGCGGCGCATGAGCCTCGTGTTCCGGCACGCCATCGTGGTCGGCGCCAGCTCCGGCGTGGGCGCCGAGATCGCGCGCCAGCTCGCCGGCGACGGCGGCTCCGTGGCGCTCGTCGCCCGGCGCGAGCCCGAGCTGGCGAAGGTCGCGGGCGGGATCGCCGGCGCCGGCCGTGGCCGCGCCATCGTGCGCGCGCACGACGTGCGCGACGCGCGCGCGGTGCCGGCCCTGTTCGAGGACCTCGTACGCGAGCTGGGCGGGCTCGACCTGCTCGTCTACGCCGCCGGCGTCATGCGCCGGCCGCGCGAGGGCGAGTACGACGCGGCCGGCGACCGGATGGAGATGGAGGTGAACCTGCTCGGCGCCATGGCGTGGACCACGCCCGCGGTGGCGCGGTTCGAGGCGCGCCGCGCGGGCACGATCGTCGCCATCTCGAGCATCGCCGGCGAGCGCGGCCGGCGCACGTTCCCGGCCTACTCGACGTCCAAGGCCGGGCTCACGACGTGGATGGAGGCGCTCCGCAACAAGGCCTCGCGTCACGGCGTGAACGTCGTCACGGTGAAGCCGGGCTTCATGGACACGGCCATGCTCGACCAGGTCGAGGACAAGCCGCGCGGCGCGCTGCTCACGCCGCCGGAGAAGGCCGCCGCGCTGATCCTCGCCGCCGCCCGCCGCGGCGGGAGCCCGAGCGTGTTCGTGCCCGGCGTGTGGAGGGCGATCGCGACGATCCTCCGGAACCTGCCGTCGTTCGTATTCCGGCGGCTCGACCTCTGATGGCGCTCCGCGACACCGCCGCATGGCGGGTGCTCGACGGCTTCGGGGGCTCGGTGCGCGCGCTGTCACGGTCCGTGAGCCCCGCCAGCGTCGAGGAGCTGGCACGCGTGTTCGCCGCCGCCCGCGACGAGGGACTGCACATCAGCTTCCGCGGCGCCGGCCGGAGCTACGGCGACGCCTCGCTCCACGCCGGCCAGCTCGCAGTGGACGGCCGCGCGATGCGCCGGATCCTCTCCTTCGACCGCGAGCGGGGCGTGGTCGAGGCCGAGGGCGGCGCGAGCATCGCCGAGCTGTGGCGGCACTCGATCGCCGACGGCTGGTGGCCGGCGGTCGTGCCCGGGACCATGCACCCGACGCTCGCCGGCTGCGCCTCCATGAACATCCACGGCAAGAACTGCTTCAAGGTGGGCCCGTTCGGGGACCACGTGCTGGAGCTGGACCTGCTCACCGCCGCGGGCGAGCTCGTGACGCTCTCGCGCGAGCGCGAGAGCGAGCACTTCCGCGCCGTGATCGCGGGCCTCGGGCTCCTCGGCGCGGTGACCCGCGTGAAGCTCCAGCTCAAGCGGGTCGCGTGCGGGCGGCTGCGTGTGCGCCCGCGCTTCACGCGCACGCTCGCCGAGATGTTCGATGTGTTCGTGGAGCGCATGCCCGGCGCCGACTACGCCGTGGGCTGGGTGGACTGCTTCCCGGACGGCCCCGCGCTCGGCCGCGGCATCGTGCACACGGCGAACCACATCCCGGCCGGCGACGACCCGCTGGGCGCGGCGAGCCTCGCGGTCGAGGCGCAGGAGCTGCCGGGGACGATGATGGGGGTGCCGAAGTCGCTGCTCTCCGTGTTCATGCGCCCGTTCACGAACGACGCCGGGATGCGGTTCGTGAACCGCGTCAAGTACGCGCTGCCCGAGCCCGTCGGGAAGGACGGGAGCTACCTCCAGTCGCACGCCGGGTTCGCGTTCCTCCTCGACTACGTCCCGAACTGGCGCCTGGCCTACGGTGAAGCCGGCTTCATCCAGGTGCAGCTCTTCGCGCCCGACGCCCGTGCGCGCGAGGTGTTCGCCGAGGCCCTCCGGCTCTGCCAGCGCCGCGGCGTGATCGCCTACCTCGGCGTGTTCAAGCGCCACCGCCCCGACGACTTCCTGCTCTCGCACGGCTTGGACGGCTGGTCGCTCGCGCTCGACTTCAAGGTGCCGCGCGAGGCCGGACGGCTGTGGGCCACGGCCGCGGACTTGACGAAGCTCGTGCTCGACGCCGGCGGCACGTTCTACCCGGCTAAGGACCAGGTGGTGGACGCCGCCTCGTTCACGCGCTCGCTCGGCAGCCGGCTCGAGCGTTTCCGCGAGGTCAGGCGCCGGCTGGACCCCGGTGGATTGTTCGCGAACGATCAAGCCACGAGGCTCGGGATCGTCTAGCCCGACCTATTCATGAACCGCCAGCCGAGAGTGCGGGATGTGCACCAGCCGCAAGGAGTTCGGCCGGCCGCGACGCAGTCGTGTCGGTGGACACGTCGAGGAAGCGGCCGGACGGACG
>Ga0187893_10002429_pt1 | contig 41017 bp, 35 predicted proteins | sample MA1701074metaG_FD_139574 | JGI IMG/M metagenome (GOLD analysis project Ga0187893, IMG submission 139574) | White microbial mat communities from a basaltic lava cave in the Kipuka Kanohina Cave System on the Island of Hawaii, USA - MA170107-4 metaG ...
CGTCCCGATCGACTGGTCGCGGTCGTTGCCGACCCGGTATTCGACCTCAGCGACCCCCGGCTGCGGCGTCAGATGACGTCAGCGAGCCCACCATCGCCGGCGCTCCCCGCGAACGTCGCCGATGCCGTGCGTGCCGCGGGAATGGTTGACGATCGCGGCTCGCTCGCGCGCCTGCCGTTCACGCGCGACGAAGCACGGGCGATTGTCAGCGCGGCGCCGCGGCAGAGCATGCAGGCCGTGGACTTCCGCGCCAGCCGGGCCACGGTGACCGGCCCCGATCTGGGGCGGTATCGCGTGGTCCATTTGGCGCCACGCACGGGTTGCCCGTTTCCGATCGGCCTGACTTGAGCGGGCTGGTCCTCTCGCTGGTCGACGAGCATGGACGATCTCAAGACGGGTTCCTTCGGCTGCACGAGATCTACAACCTCGAATGGTCCGCCGAGCTCGTCGTGTTGAGCGCTTGTCAGACCGCCCTCGGGAAAGAGATTGGCGGTGAGGGTCTGGTGGGGCTGACGCGCGGATTCATGCACGCGGGATCCGAGCGCGTGCTGGCCAGCCTGTGGAATGTTAACGACAGCGTGACCGCGCAGCTGATGACGAGATTCTACGAGGGACTGTTCGTGAAAAAACGCTCGCCGGCAGCGGCCCTGCGCGCGGCGCAGATCGAAATGTGGCGCCAACAGCAATGGAGCTCGCCGTACTATTGGGCTGCCTTCGTGCTGCAGGGCGACTGGCGGTGATCGGAAGTGGAGGGCCGACGTCCATTCAAGAAAGACTGGGTGCTGACCGGGGACGCCTTCGACGCGCTGCTGGCGCGGTTGGATCCCGATCGCGACCGCGCCGCGGAACGCTACGAGCACATTCGCCGCGCGCTCATCACGTTCTTCGAGTGCCGCGGCAGCGCGTTAGCCGAGGATCATGCCGACACCACCATCAATCGCGCGGCTCGACGCCTGCTCGAGGGCAGCGAGATTCACACCGAGAATCCGGCCAGCTATTTCTACGGCGTGGCCAGGAACGTGCTCAAGGAGACATGGGATGCCGCAGCACGTGGTCCGTCGCAGCTGGCTGCGGCTTCGGCGTCTCGAATAGCTGTCGATCCGGTCCAGGACGATGAGGAAGCGGCTGAGCGCCGGCTGCGGGAACGCCGACTCGAGTGCCTCGAGAGTTGTTTGCGCGAACTGAGCGGCGACAACCGGTCGCTCATCGACGGCTATTACCAGGGTGAAACGCGGATCAAGATCGCCAATCGCAAGGCGATGGCCGAGCGGCTCGGCATACCCATCAACGCGCTGCGCATTCGCGTGTTGCGCATTCGCGAACGCCTGGAAGGCTGTGTCGCAGGTTGCATGGAACGTCGAGTGCTATGAAACGAAACATCTTTCGCCTTTTGCCATTGCCTAGGAGACGGCCCTGACGCCGCTATGAAGGACCAGTTCGACGACTCGCGGCTTGCTGACTACTTGCTCGGTCGATCGCGTCCCGAGGATCGCGACGAGATCGAGCAGCGCTACATGTCGGATCCCGGCTTTCTGGCGGAACTGCAGGCGGTTGAGCGCGACCTCATTGATCAGTTCGTGCGAGGCGAGATCGCTGATCGGCAAGCGTTCGAGGCGCAGTTTCTCAACTCGCCGGCGCGCCGTGAACGGGTCGAGTTTGCCCGCGCGCTGATGGACTCAGCGTCGCCTGTGCGGGCGACAATCCCGGTGCGCGAGCCGGCGCGGTATCGGCCCTGGCAACTCGCCGCCGCGGCAGTGATCGTCGTCGCCGCGGGCGCACTTCTCTGGGTGTCGAATCGGCCTGGCGTCGTCGATCAACAGGTGACGAGCGTGACACCGCCCGCGCCACCCGACAGTGCAGCCACCGCGCCGAAACCACAGCTGCGTGTGGTCACGCTCACACTGTCGCCAACGCTGGTCCGGAGCAGCGGGTCCACGCCGGTAGCCATCATCGGAGACGCATCGGAGCTTCGTCTGGTGCTGGAGCTCGAAACCGGTGGATACCCGAGCTATCAGATGGTGATTCGATCGGCTGACGGAAACGAAATCCTGCGGCAAGCGGGCTTGAAACCTGAATCGCAGAACACGGTGGCCACGATCGCCGCCTCGCTGCCCGCCTCACGGCTCGCCGCCGACGATTACCTTGTCACGGTGAGCGGCGTCACCTCGTCAGGCGCGATCGAAGAACTGGGTGGGTATTCCTTCCGAGTCCAGCTGCGCCGCTGACGGACGCCCACACACGGAGACACGGAGGCACGGAGCAAATTGTTTGAGACGATGAGACAATACTTGCACTCGTTTTAGAAAAGAATTCTCCGTGCCTCCGAGTCTCCGTGTGTGGCGTCCGTAGCAGCCAATGAAACAAGCCAAACCCGTCTTCGTGTGCCAGGAATGCGGCGTCCAGCGGCCCAAGTGGCAGGGCAAATGCGAGGACTGCGGCGCGTGGAACTCGTTCGTCGAAGAGCGTCCGTTCGAAGGCGTGATGGGTGGTCCCACGACGCATCGCTATGCCATGCCCGGGCAGGCGGTTGGTGCAAAGAAGTACGCGGAGATCGAAGCGTCCAAGGCCGATCGCATCACCAGCGGCATCGACGAATTCGATCGTGTCCTCGGTGGCGGCATCGTTCCCGGATCGCTGGTGCTGTTGGGCGGCGAGCCCGGCATTGGCAAGTCCACCTTGTTGCTACAGGCGGCGGCGAACTTCGCGCACGCGACGGGGCCGGTGCTCTACGCATCCGGCGAAGAATCTGAACATCAGATCAAGTCACGCGGCGATCGCCTCGGGGTTGGAGACGCGCCGCTCTATCTGCTCGCCGAAACCTGCATCGAGCGGATTCTGGAGGAAGTCGGTCGCGTCAAGCCTGCGCTGATGGTCGTGGATTCCGTCCAGACCGTTTTCTCGCTGAAATTCCAGTCCGCGCCCGGCAGCATCGGCCAGGTGCGCGAAGCGGCGACGCAGTTTCTGTTCACCGCCAAGGGGCACAACATTCCAACGTTCCTGGTCGGACACGTCACCAAGGACGGGAGCATCGCCGGACCGAAGGCGCTCGAGCACGTGGTGGATACGGTCCTGTATTTCGAAGGCGAGCGCCATCATTCCCATCGCGTGGTGCGCGCCGTCAAGAACCGCTTCGGCGCGGTGAGCGAGCTCGGCGTGTTCGAGATGACCGGCGCGGGCTTGCGGCCGGTGCCCAATCCTTCGGCGATGTTTCTCGCCGAGCGGCCGACGGCAAGCCCAGGATCGGCGGTGCTGTGCTGTCTCGAAGGGACGCGGCCGTTGCTAGTCGAGGTGCAGGCGCTGGTCAGCACCAGCAGCTACGGCCAGGCGCGACGCATGGCCGTGGGTATCGATCAGAACAGGTTGTCGCTGCTGCTCGCCGTGCTTGAAAAACGCGCCGGCCTGCATCTGGTTGCCGACGATGTGTTCGTCAACATCGCCGGAGGTATGAGTATCGAAGAGCCGGCGGTGGATCTGGGCATCGTCGCTGCGGTGGCGTCGAGCATCAAGAATCGTCCCATCGCGCAGGGCACCGCGGTGTTCGGCGAGGTGGGCCTCGGCGGTGAGGTGCGCGGCGTTGCACAGGCCAACCTGCGCATCCGCGAGGCTGAGCAAATGGGTTTCACGCGAATTGTGCTCCCCGCTTCGAACGTGGACGCGAGTGAAGAGATGGGCAAGGCCGAATTGGTGGGTGTGCGCTCGGTGGGCGAGGCGCTTGACCTCCTTCTCTGACCGTTTTAAGGTTGCGCAATACTCCCCGCGGACGATCGCGGGTTTTTCATAATGGCCTGGTTCATATTCGTCCGGTTCGCATTCATCGCTGCCGTGGCCTCTTCCGCGTACATGCTGCGGCCGCTGGGCCCCAATCCGATCTTCAACCTCGGACTTGGTTTCGGTCTGGCTGTCCTCGCCATCGCCCTCGAGTGGCAACTGCGCGGCACGCCGGTGACGCAGCTGCTGGGCGCGTTTCTGGGCGGCGCGGTCGGCCTGCTGCTCGCGAAGGGCCTGAGCGAAGCGCTGTTCTGGATTGATCACCGCGACGAGCGGGTGGCCTTCCTCCACAGCTTCATTCTGCTGATCTTCCCGTACTACGGAATGATCGTCGGGGCGCGCAAGGGTGAATGGCTCGAGCCGTCGCGGCTGATGACCCTCTTCCGCGCCGCCGGCCCCGACCGCCACTACAAGATTCTCGACACCTCGGTCATCATCGACGGCCGCGTCGCCGATCTGTGCGATACCGGCTTCATGGACGGCACGCTGGTGATTCCGCAGTTCGTGCTGAAGGAACTGCAGCTGGTGGCCGACTCGTCGGATTCGATGAAGCGCAACCGCGGCCGTCGCGGCCTCGACATCCTGCAGAAGATCCAGAAGATGTCGGGCGTTGAGGTCGTGATTTCGGACGTCGATTTTCCTGACGTGCGTGAGGTCGACCTCAAGCTGATCGAGCTGGCGCGCACGCTGTCGGGAAAGATTGTCACCAACGATTTCAATCTGAACAAAGTGGCCCAGCTGCGCGGCGTCGACGTGCTCAATATCAACGAGCTGGCCAACGCCTTGAAGCCGGTGGTGCTGCCGGGCGAGCTGATGAAGGTCTTCATCCTGAAGGAAGGCAAGGAATACAACCAGGGTGTGGCCTACCTTGACGACGGGACGATGGTGGTGGTGGACAATGCCCGCAAGATGATCAGCAAGACCATCGACATCGTGGTCACCAGCGTGCTGCAGACCACCGCCGGGAAGATGATCTTCGGGCGCTATCTCGAACCCGGCGCGGCGCCAACCCCGGTGCCTCGCGCCGCGGCCACCGCGTCGCCGGCCGCACCGCCGTCGCCGATCGTCGCGAAAGATCACTAGATCACGAGATCCCGATCACCAGATCACCAGATCAACAGATCAACAGTTGTCATTTCACTGGTTCCGCACGGTCTTCTGGCTCATTCCGGCCATCACTGTTTACACAATCGTTCTGGGCGTGCTCTCGATCACCTCGAGCCTGTTCGATCGCCGCGGCTATTTCGGCCATGGCTGCGCGCGGACGTGGTCGTGGCTGATTCTTGCCACCACCGGTGTCGATGTGACGGTGCACGGCCTCGAGCGCCTGGTGCGCGGCAAGACCTACGTCTTCGTCGCCAATCACCAGAGCATCTACGACATTCCGTGCTTGTTCTGGAACATTCCCTATCAGCTCAGAATCATCGCCAAGGAGTCGCTCGGCCGCTTTCCGATGCTGGGTCCGCACCTCAAGCGCACCGGCCACATGCTGGTGGATCGCCGGCGTCCGGATCGCGCGGGGATTTTCGACTGGGCGAATCGTCTCACCACCCATGGCCTCTCGTTGATCATTTTTCCGGAAGGCACGCGCAGCCGGGACGGGATGCTCGGCAAATTCAAAGGTGGCAGTATCATGCTTGCGATGCAGGCTGGCCTGCCGCTGGTGCCGATATCAGTCGTTGGCAGCCGGCACGTGATGAAGAAAGGCGAGCTGACCACCAGGCCGGGGCACGTGACGTTGATCGTCCACGAGCCGATCGAGCTGGTGGCGATGCCCGAGCCCTCCGTCCCTGAAGTACGCGAGCTCGCCGATCGGGTGCGCGAGATCATTCGTCCGCCAGTCGAAGCAGAGGCTTCGACAGGAGAGAAACAGTCATGAGAGCACGCATCATTCTGACCGTCGTGGTTGTCTGCGCCGCCGCCACCTTGTCGGGCCGGCAGGCGCTGGCACATCGTAGCGCGCAGCGCGAAGGTGTGGCGGCACGATGGTGGGCGCATGTCACCTTTCTCGCCAACGACACGATGAAGGGTCGCGACACCGGTTCGCCCGAGCATCGCCAGGCCGCCGAGTACGTCGCCGAGCACTTCAAGCGCGCCGGCCTCGCGCCGGGCGGCACCAAGGGGTACTTCCAGCCGGTGTCGTTTCGCAGCCGCCGCATCCTGGAAGAGCAGTCGAGCCTGGCGCTGATCAGAAAGGACGGCAGCGTCGATCCGGTTGTCCTCGGCGACGAGGCGACGTTCTCGATGCGCATCGAGCCGGCGCCGAACGCGGAGGCGCCGCTGGTGTTTGCCGGCTACGGTCTGCAGATTCCGGAGGCCAAGCACGACGATCTTGCCGGCCTGGATCTGAACGGCAAGATTGTGGTCATGCTCACCGGCGGACCATCGCACATTCCCGGGCCGCTGCTGGCGCACTACTCGAGCACGCGCTGGGACTACCTGAAGAAGGCCGGCGCCATCGGCACGATCTCGATCCAGAACCCGAAGGGGCAGGACATCCCGTGGGATCGATCGAAGCTGTCGCGGTTCATGCCGGCGGTGGCGATTGCGGATCAGTCGCTCGACGAGACGTGGGGCCAGCAGGTGGCGGTCACGTTCAATGCCGATCGCGCTGAGAAGTTGTTTACCGGGTCGGGCCGGACGCTCAAGGAGATGCTGGCGCTGTCGAATGACGGCAAAGTGCTGCCGCGCTTCGTGCTGCCGCTGCGCGCACGCGTCAAGGTCAGCATCGCCGCCACCAAGCTCGAGTCCGACAACGTCATCGGCGTCTTGCGCGGCACCGATCCCACGCTGCGATCCGAGTATGTGGTGATCTCCGCCCACCTCGATCACGTCGGCGTCGGCGAACCGATCAACGGCGACACCATCTACAACGGCGCGATGGACAACGCGTCGGGGATCGCGACGCTGCTCGAGACCGCCGCCGCGGCGGCCGCCAAGGGCGGTTTCAGGCGCAGCGTCGTCTTCGCGGCAGTGACCGCTGAAGAAAAAGGCCTGCTCGGCTCACGATACTTCGCGAACCGCGTGCCGATCGCCGGCGGCACGCTCGTCGCCAATCTCAACACCGATATGTTTCTGCCGCTGTTTCCCCTGAAGAGCGTGGTGGTCCAGGGACTCGAGGAATCAGACCTCGCCAACGATCTGAGGAAGGTGGCGCGGCCGATGGCGATTGAGGTGCTTTCGGATCCGGAGCCCGAGCGCAACGCGTTCGTGCGCAGCGATCAGTACAGCTTCATTCGCACCGGCGTGCCGGCGCTGTCGTTGAAGGTGGGCTTCACGAGGGACTCGCCCGAGCATCAGATCGTCAGGAAGTGGCGCACTGAGCGGTATCACGCGCCGAGCGACGACCTCAATCAGCCGGTCGATCGCCAGGCCGCCGAAGATTTCGGCCGGGTCTATCTCGCGGTGGTTGCGGAAGTGGCAAACCGGCCGACGCGGCCGAAGTGGAACGACGACAGCTTCTTCAAGCGATTCGCCCGACCCGAACGGCCCGGGTCGGCCCAGCAGTAGAGTGCCGCTGACGCTCGCCCCGGCGCTGGCGTCGATTGTCAGGCCCGGAACGATCTGGTGGAGCGGCGCCACCGTGGTGTCGCACGAGCATCGGCTCGACCCGCTGCTCGCCGAGGCTGAAGCGAAGGTCCGCATCTCGCCGCCGGCCGAATCGGTGGCGGTGCGGACGATGTACAAGAAGGTCGGCCTCGATCCGACCAAGACGCGGCCCTCGAATGAAGCCCTGCTTCGCCGCGTGCGCAAAGGCGACACGCTGCCGCGCATCAACTCCGCCGTCGACATCGTCAACTGGTGCTCGCTGGAATTTCAACTGCCATACGGCTTGTACGACGCGTCGAAGATCTCGGGCGACGTCACGATGCGGATCGGTCTTGAAGGCGAGCGCTATGCCGGCATTCGCAAAGACGAGGTGAATGTGGGCGGCAGGATTACGGTTGCCGACAGCCTCGGGCCCTTCGGCAACCCATCATCTGATTCGGCGCGCACGATGGTGACGCCCGCCACCACCAAGCTGCTGGTGGTGATCTACGCGCCGATGGAGATTGCGCAGCCCCAGCTCGATCGCGTCATCAAGGCGACCGCCGAGCGACTGGCGATGATCGTCGGCGGTCAGCCGGCGTCTTAAGACCGTCCACAGATTTCACGGATTACACAGAATGCCACCGGCGGGCCGCAAACTCGTTGTCTGTGGAATCAGTGAAATCTGTGGATGACTATTTCAGTGTCTCTGTGTCTCGGTGGCGGACTTGTTGCGTAGCCGGCGATTGAAGAAGTCGGCGGTGGCCTTGAAGCCGCGGACCCAGTTCTGGTGGCGCAGGAAGTCGTGCACTTCATCGGGCAGCACCAATTGCTCGACCTCCACCTTGCGCTTCCGCAGCTCGACGATCAGGTTGATCGATTCGACAAACGACACGTTGCGGTCGTCGTCGCCGTGGATCAGCAGCACCGGGGATTTCCAGGTGTCGACCGTCGCCAGCGGCGAGGCGCTGAAGGCGCGGCGCGAGAAGTCGGGGTCGTCGTGTACGCTGTAGTCGGGCACGAACGTGCGGATACCCTGGTTCCAGTCGTGGACGCCGTGGAAGTCCACGCCGGCGGCGAACAGATCCGACGCGCGTGACAGGCCCATCGCGGTGAGATAGCCGCCGTACGATCCGCCCCACAAGCCGATGCGCGCCGGGTCCACGTCGGCGCGGCTCTTAAGATACAGGCCCGCGCCCATGACGTCGTTGAATTCCGCGCCGCCCGACGCGCCATAGTTCAAGGCTTCGCGGAACTCGAGCCCATAGCCGATGCCGCTGCGGTAGTTCACCGACAACACGATGTAGCCCTGGCTGGCCAGCCACTGATTCATCGCGTACGAGTTGCGGTAGTAGTACATGTAGTGCCAGGTGGTGAGCATTTGCCGCCGCGAACCGCCATGGAAGAAGATCAGCGCCGGCCGTCGTTCGCCGGCTTTGAGATCCTTCGGGAGGAAGAGCTGCGACGGGATCGACATCCCGTCAGTGGCGGTGATCCGGACCGCCTGCGGCCTCACGAGAGCCGTGAAGTCGAAGCCAGGCGGCAGCATGTTGTCGAGCAGAGAATGCGCGTGGCCGTCGGCCCACAGCACCATCACGTGCGGTGGTGCCTGGGCGTCGGCGTGCAACACCACCGTGAGGCCATCGCTGGTGATCACCGGCTGCCACTCGCTGCCGTTCGACTTCACGGCATTTTGCGTTGGACGCGACGATCCGTCGACCGGCACCGTCCACACGTGCCGGCGATCGATGTCGTCCTGATTCGAGTTGTAGATCATCTTCGTGCGATCGGGCGCGATGTTCACGTACTCGACCTCGAAGTTGCCGGGCGTGAGCAGTGTGGGCTTGCCCCCGCCTGCCGGCACCGAATAGAGCAGCTTCCAGCCGGTCTTCTCCCACGGAAACACGAGCCGGTCACCGCCGGCCCAATACAGCTGATCATCCGCAACCACGCCCTGGAATGCGCTGCCATACCCGGCGTCGGCTTTCCAGATCTGTTGCGCCTGTCCCGTCTTCACGTCGGCGACGCGGAGCGACCACGGTTCGTCCACCTGCCGCCGCGGCGAGAACATCCGCGCCCGAGGCGCCGCCCCTTGGCGAATCCAGGCAATCCGCGTCCCATCCGGAGACCAGGCCACGTCGCCGTCGCGATCGAGCGACGGGTCGATGTATCGCAGCTCGCGCGAGGCCAGCGTGAAGACACCGATATAGCTGTGCGTGCCGCGGCCGCTGGTGTAGGCCAGCATCGTCCCGTCAGGCGACCATTCGAGACCCGACGCATTGCCGCGCGCGTTGACGAGGCGCGCCGGCGGATCGGTGGTCCCCAGGTCGGCGCTCCAGATCTGACCGCGCTGCACCCATGCCACGCGCTGTCCTCGCGGTGACGGTACCGGCCCGTTGCCCAATCCAAGTCGCTTGGGGGCGCCGCCATCGATGTTGACCGCGAGCACGGCTTGCTCGGTTCCGTCCTGCAACTGCGCTGGATTCGGACTCTCACCCTGACGGTTGGCGCCGTCGCCGCGAACATACACGAGCGTCTTGCCGTCGCTCGTCCACTTCAAACCGGTGATCCACAGCCCATCGTCGCCCTGGTAGGTGGTGACGGCGCGCCACTTGTGAACGATGCGGCCGGCCAGGAATTTGTCTGTCGCCGGTGCGGGAGCCGGATCCGTGACCAGGATGTTGTGCACACCGCTGTTGCTCGACACCCACGCCACGCGGCCGCCGGCCGGCGCGGCGACGAGATCGGTCGGGAACGGCGTCGCCATCAGCGTGTCGATCGAGAGCGCGCTTGTTGTGGGTTGCGCGGAAAGGCGCGCGAATCCGGTGAGAACGACCAGCGTCACTGCGATGCGAATGGCGATCTTCATGATGTGGCTCCGGGCCACGATCTTAGCCGAACCGAGATGGGATAGAGTTCCGGGCCATGAAACTCATCACTCGCGCGCTTACCGTCGTTGTCGGTCTGATAGCAGCGGTGGATCCGCTCGCCGGCCAGCGGACCGTCGACCTCGACGCCGTCACCATCGCCGATGTGAACGCCGCATTTGCCAAGGGCACGCTCACCTCCGAGCGCCTGACGCAGATGTATCTCGCGCGAATCCAGGCCTTCGATCGGCAAGGGCCGATGTTGCGGTCGGTCATCACCGTGAATCCGAAGGCGATCGAGATTGCCCGCGCCCTCGATGCGGAACGCAAGGCCAAGGGGCCGCGCTCGATCCTGCACGGCATTCCGATCGTGGTGAAAGACAACATCGACACCACGGACATGCCGACCACTGGGGGATCGGTGCTACTCGAAGGATCGATCCCGCCCGATGACGCGTTCGTGGTGAGAAAGCTCCGCGCCGCCGGCGCGGTGATCATCGCGAAAACCAATCTGTCTGAATTCGCGTCGAGTGCGGCGCATAGTTCGCTTGGTGGGCAGATCCTCAACCCTCACGATCTGACGCGGACGCCCTCGGGATCATCGGGTGGCACGGGTGCGGCGCTGGCTGCTGCGTTTGGCGCGGCTGGTCTTGGCACCGACACCGGAGGCTCGGTCCGCGGACCGTCGACCAGCAACGGCATTGCTGGATTGAAGACGACGTGGGGACTGGTCAGCCGCGATGGTGTGATTCCGCTGGCGTTGAGCTTCGACACCGTTGGGCCGATGGCTCGCCACGTCTACGACGTGGCGGCGTTGCTCAATGTGCTGGTCGGCGTCGATCCGTCGGATGCGTCCACCAAACTGGGCGAGGGTCGCGGGGCCGCGGATTACACGCAGTCGCTGCGCGCCGACGGATTGAAGGGCGCGCGCCTTGGACTCGCGCGTGATTTCATGGGTCAGGATCAGGATGTCGATTGGGCGATGGAGGCCGCGGCCGACACCATGCGCAAGCAGGGGGCAACGGTCGTGGACGTCCGCTTCCCACGCTGGTTGCTCGATGCCAAGGGCGAGTACTACACCGCCATCCGCTATCCGGAGTTCGTGCCGCAGATTGCCGACTACCTCGCCACCCTCGGTCCCTCGTATCCCAAGAACATCGATCAGCTGATCGAGCGGGCGCGTCGCGTCAACGCGCCGCGGCCGGATGGCGCCAGCCCGAATCCGGCGCGATGGTCGCTGTTGCTGCGCGAATCGAGCAGCGGGACGTTGAAGGACTATCAGTACACGTCGGTTCGCGACCATGCGATGCCGCTGGTGCGCGCGATCGTCGCCGGCGTGCTCGCGTCACAGCAGCTCGACGCGATCGTCTATCCGACGGACGGCCGCCGGCCGCAGCCGATTGCCGCGCCGCCGGCGGCGCCGGGCGGCCCTGCGGCGTCGGGCTCCAACCTGGCGAACTTGTCTGGTTTTCCGGATCTGATCGTCCCCGCCGGGTTCAGCACCGACGATCTGCCGATTGGCATCTCGTTCCTCGGCGCCGCGTTCAGCGAGGCGCGCTTGCTGACGCTCGGCTACAGCTTCGAGCAAGCCACGAAGGTGCGCCGGCTGCCGGTGCACACACCATTGCGAGCCGGCGAGTCGGTCGCGGTCCCGTAACGAGCGAACGGCGCGGAGTCAGTATTTGCGATACGTGCCTTTGATCGGCACCTGATTGACGCCCGGCTTGGTGAAGTCGCACACGCCGCCGGGAAAAATCGCGCGCATGCGGGATTGCTGCGCCTCACTGAAGGGCGCGCTGTAGTCAGCGAACTTGATCGGCTTGAGCTGGCACTTCATGACGTCATTCGTCAACGGTGCGCCGGCCACGAGTCGAGGCTCGCTGTGAATCGGGTAGAGCGCGTTGCACTTGTTCTTGGCGGTGAAGCTTGCCGCTTCGACGATCTTGGTGCCCGCGCTATCCCAGCAGGTATCCACCGCTTCGGCAGGTTTGTGCTTCTCCACTTTGTCCGGCGACAGCGGCGCCGGATCGGCCGTCATCGCGTCGAGCCAGCTGTTCATGGTGTCGAGGCTGGCCGCGATTGGCGCCACGGTCGAGGCAATCCAGATCACGGTGTTGTCGGATCGCCCGTTGGCGCGTTCCAATCGCGCCCGCACCACGAAGTCGCGCTGGCGATCGTGAATGTCGCCGCGGTTGTCGGTATACGAGCGTGACATCAGGATCGGCACGTTGCCGAGCGCGGCATTGTAGGAGGCTTTCAGCCCGCTCTCGTAGATCCCCTTGATCGCGATCGGATCGCCTTCGGCGCGCTGCGGCACGAGAGCTCCGTTGATGTCGGTGCCGCCGACCTTTTCATTGACCTCGAGGAATTCATCAACCGTGATGGCGCCGCTGTTGAGCGCGGCGAGTCCGTATTGGATGCCGACGTTGTCGGTGGGCCGGCGCGCCCAGCCCGTCTTGGGATCGCGGCCATAGAAGGTGGCGCGAATGTCCTGCGTCGTGCATCGCGCGCCCTTCGGGTTCGTCACGGGATCGAAGACCAGCGTTTTGTCGGCGAGCGCGCAGCCGGCGGCATTGGTCGGGACGCCCAGCCGGCCGTACGCCATGTTCCACGCGCGTGCCGTGCCCGGCGTGAACCCTTCAACCGCGCTGATCTTGTCTTGCGTCCACACGGCTTTGTCGAGCTTCGGCCACAGATTCGTGAGGACGATGCTGTCGATCGTGTGCAGGCTCGAATCGGGGAACGTCAGGCTGGGCATCAGGCCGTCGAGCAGCCCCGGGTACATCTGCGTGATCACGAGTTGCTGGATCGCTCCGCCCGACCCGCCGCTGCCGATGAAGAACTTCGGCACGCCGTAGCGCTCGATGATGTACTCCTTGATCATCATCAGCGTCTCGCCCTGCAGCACGCCGTTGCCGCGCCGGCCGTTCACGAGCTCCGACGAGATCAGGTAACCGAATCCCTTCGACAATGCCTGGTGGTTGAGCACCCCGCCGCCGGGCGGCGGCGCCATCACGCCCTGGATGTACTGCGTGCCAGAGCTGCCGCCGAATGACACCACGAACTTCCGGTTCCAGGCGTCGGGCACGTCGAGGATCGCGAGCTGATAGATCGCGCGGTTGATCGTCCCCGAATCGACGCGAACGATGTACGGCACGGTCTTGCCGTCGCTGGTGACGGTCGTCGCCACGTCGGCCGGCGGCGCGTGGCGATCCGCCAGCGGCTTGAACGCGTTGTCCGTCGATCGGTAGAAGTGCCACACCTTGCGCGGGGCGGAGCAGTTGGCGTCGAGCGGCGCGCCGAGCCCCGACGCTTCGGTGCTGCATTCATACGGCGCGAGGTGCGGACCGGACAGGACCGGACCGGTAATCGGATAGTTGATGATAGAGAGGCCGGCTTCGGCGCGCGGCGATTTGATCGTCGCGTCGATGCGATTGGCGCCAACCACGAGACCGTCGATCAGCCCGCGATACTCGCCACTTGCCGGATCGATCGTGAATCGAGCGGTGATGTCCTTGCCATTCAGAGCGACATTGAGCTGAGCGGCTGCGGTCCCGGCCGGAACGGCGATCGCGACCAGTGCGTCGCCGCCGATGACCAGATCGGCGCGCGACGACAGCGTGCGAATCTCGAATGGCGCGCGCGAATCGACCCGCTGCCACGGGGTGGCGATCAGAACCATGGCCAGCGCCGCAATCTGCAATCTGCAATCTGAGATCTGCCATCGCATACCGGCCATACTACACTCACGGACGGGAATGAGCAGCGTCGGCGCCCTGAGCCAGACTACCGCCGTTCGGCAAGGCCACGAGATCGATCCGGGCCGTCTCGAGCAGCATCTCGCCGCACATCTCGATGGTTTTGAAGGGCCGCTGGAGATTCGACAGTTCGAAGGCGGACAGTCGAATCCGACTTATTTCCTTCGGACGCCCGGGCGCGACTACGTCTTGCGGAAGAAACCGCCGGGCCAGCTGCTGCCGTCGGCGCATCAGGTCGACCGTGAGTATCGTGTGATGACCGCGCTGCGCGACACTGGCATACCCGTACCGCACACCAGGTTGTTGTGCACGGACGACTCCGTCATCGGCACCACATTCTTTCTGATGGATTGTGTTGACGGCCGCGTGTTTCGACAACCGCATCTGCCTGGGGTGTCCGCGGACGTGCGCGCGGCGATCTACGACGACATGGCGGCGGTGCTGGCACGACTCCACGGTGTTGACGTTGCCGCCGTCGGCTTGCGCGACTACGGCAAGCCCGGAAACTACTATGCGCGTCAGATCGCGCGGTGGGGTCAGCAGTACGTGGCAGCGAAGACGGACGAGATCCCGTCGATGGACCGGCTCATCGAGTGGCTCCCGGCGAACATTCCCCCCGGAGATGAGACGGCCATCGTGCATGGCGACTACCGCGTCGAGAATCTCATCTTCCATCCCACCGAACCTCGCATCGTCGCCATCGTCGACTGGGAGCTATCGACACTTGGTCACCCGCTTGCCGACTTGGCGTACAACTGCCTGACGTATCACCTCGCGCCGGAGGCACTCGGCAGAGTAGACGCGGCCGACGCCGATCGCCGAGGTATCCCGAGCGAAGCCGAATACGTTGCGGCCTATTGCCGCCGTACCGGCCGATCCGGTATTCCGCACTGGACTTTTTATCTCGCGTTTTCGATGTTCCGGCTTGCGAGCATCTTGCAGGGCGTCTACGCGCGCGCGTTGCAAGGTAACGCGGCATCAGCGTATGCGCGGCAGCGTGGCGCCGCCGCCCGCCTCGTCGCCGACCGAGCCTGGACTACGGCGTTGAGCGCCTGAAAAGGGTCGAGGATATTTTCAGTTTCAGCGATCCCACTTCAGCGAGGCGATGCGGGGGTCGCGGGCGAAGGCGGCGCGATCGAAGGCGATCCGCTCGTCTGGGACTTCGCCAATCGCGCGCGCGCCTGCGCCGCCAACGTGAATACGCCAGCGCCGGTAGCCTTCGGGCGCGCGTGACGCGAATGCCGCGCACGTGAACAGCGCCACGTTTACTCCGTCGGTGCGCGCCGACTGATATCTGATCCCCTGCACTCCAGCCGATCGGGCCGTGTCGGCGAGCGCCTGGCAATGTGCGTAGTCACTCGGGTCCGTCCACTTCCCGGCGTCCCGATCTAAAGGCGGCCGCATGAGGTCGAGACCCTTGGCGGCCGAGAATCGCACGGCAAAGGCCGTGTACTCGCCGGCATTCGAGGGCCACGGCGTTGCCGGGGACTCGGCGTAGAACAGCAGCCGCCAGAAGGCCATCTCCGCAACGGCTGTCGTTTGCTTGATCGAAGCGTAGAACACGCCTGGTGTGAGGCTGGCCCGTCTGAATCTCGATCCCTGCGGGTGCAACGCGCCATATCGAAATGGCGTGAACAACAGGTAATGGTGACCGCGGCAGTCATCGGGCACGGCGGGTTTGCTATGGTCCAGCACTTGCTCGAGCAGCGACTGTTCGTCGAGCGTATCGACGAGCGCCATGGTCGACACCACATGCTGGGCCTCGACCACCCGCCAACAGCGACCCGAAAGGCGGCGGATTTCAGGCGAGAGCGCGGCGGTGGTCCAGGTAGGCAACGACGTTCACCAGGCCAGCCACGGATTCGATCAGCGCGATCGGCGCCGCACCGAGGGCGGTGTTCGGGTTGCGCAACCACGCGCGAGCGACCGTCACGTCGCCGCCGGCGATGGCGTCGAGCGACCTGAACAATCGGAGAAACAACACCGCCAGCTCGAAGGGCTTGCCGCCGGGATCGAGCTGATACCCACCAGCGCCCATGCGCGACACCGTCGCCTCAGACAGGCCCAGCACGACCGACATCGCCCGATTGGACAATTCGAGGCGTCCGGCGGCTCGAAGCACCGCCTTGGTCACCACGGCCGCTTCGGCGTCGGGCCGTGGAGCGGCACGGCGTTGGGATTGCGGCGCCATTTCAGCAGCAATAATACAATAAATATCTTTCCAAGGCAAAGACGCTGAAATCCGCCCGGTGGGCCCGGGCTCAACCGCGATGCAGTTCCAGCTTCGCGATCGCCTCGAGGTGCACTTCGTCCGGTCCGTCGGCGAGGCGCAGCGTCCGCGAGTTCGCCCAGGCGTGCGCCAGGAACGTGTCCTGACTGACGCCGGCGGCGCCGTGCGCTTGAATGGCGCGATCGAGCACGCGTTGTGTGACGTTGGGCGCTACTACCTTGATCATGGCGATCTCGCCGCGCGCGGCTTTGTTGCCGACGGTGTCCATCAGGTGCGCGGCATGCATGGTCAACAGCCGCGCCTGATCGATCTCGATGCGCGATTGCGCGATGTCGCGCCGAATGGTGCCCTGCTCCGACAGCGGCTTCCCGAAAGCCACGCGCGCCGCCACGCGTTTCTTCATCGTCTCGAGGGCGCGCTCGGCCACGCCAATCTGCCGCATGCAGTGGTGAATGCGCCCCGGTCCCAGCCTGCCCTGCGCGATCTCGAATCCCCGCCCTTCGCCGAGCAGCATGTTCGCCGCGGGCACGCGCACGTTCTCGAACGCGATCTCCGCATGCCCATGTGGCGCATCGTCGTACCCGAACACGGTGAGCATTCTCTTGATGGTCACACCCTTGGTGTCCATTGGCACCAGGACCATCGACTGCCGTTGATGGGGAGCGGCTTCGGGGTTGCTCAGGCCCATGAAGATCGCGATCCTGCATCTCGGATCGCCGGCGCCGGAGATCCACCACTTACGGCCGTCGATCACGTAGTGGTCGCCATCGCGTTCGATTCGAGATCGGATGTTGGTGGCATCAGACGAGGCCACGTCGGGCTCGGTCATCGCGAAACAGGATCGGATTCTGCCCTCGAGCAGGGGAGCGAGCCAGCTGGCTTGCTGTTGCGGCGTGCCGTACCGCGCCAGCACTTCCATGTTGCCGGTGTCCGGCGCCGAGCAGTTGAAGACCTCGGGGCCGAAACCTGGCGAGCGTCCCATTACTTCGCACAGCGGTGCGTACTCGTAGTTGGTTAGTCCCGCGCCCTGGTCGTTATGCGGCAGGAAGAGGTTCCACAATCCTTCGGCGCGCGCCTTGCCTTTGAGTTCTTCGACGATGGCCGGCACCTGCCAACGATTCCGAGCAACTTGTTCGTGAAACAGCGGCTCGTTCGGAACGACATGCTGATCGAAGAATTTCAGCAGCCGCTCCCGCAGCTCGCGTGATTTCGCTGACAGCTCAAACATGCTGTGCGGCCGCCTCTGCCCGAAGCTTGGTATACAACACTTTGCCGACGGTGGACTTCGGCAGGCTGTCGCGGAATTCGATCGATCGCGGGCGCTTGAACTCGGCGAGCCGATCCAGGCAGTGCGATGTCAGCTCATCGGCGGTGGCCGACTCGCCTGGTTTCAACACCACGAAGGCCTTCGCCACCTCACCGTGATACGAATGCGGGATGCCGATGACCGCAGCTTCCATCACCGCCGGGTGTGAATACAGCGCGGCTTCGACTTCCGACGGATACACGTTGTAGCCGTCGACGATGATCAGGTCCTTCTTGCGCTGGACGATGAAGGTAAAGCCGTCTTCGTCGATGCGCGCCACGTCGCCGGTATGCAGCCACACGACGCCGTCCTCGTCGGTACGCAGCGCAATCGCGGTTTCATCAGGACGATTCCAATAGCCTTTCATCACCTGAGGACCCGACACGCACAGCTCGCCCTCTTCGCCGAGCGGCAACTCGCGCGTGCCGGTCTCGAGATCGACGACCTTCATGTCGGTATCCGGCATCGGCAACCCGATGCTGGCGGGCTTGCGCTTCGCCAGGTGCGGCGTGGAATGTGTGACTGGCGACGCCTCGGTAAGGCCGTATCCCTGATTCAGGGGGATGTTCACGGCTCGCTCGAATTTCTCGAGCACGTCGAGCGCGATGGGCGCTGAGCCGCTGTTATACGTGCAGAGCCGATCGACGTTGAACTCGCGCAGCCGCGGGTGATTCAGCAGCGACACGTAGATGGTCGGCACGGCCGGAAAGTAGGTGGGCCGATGATCGCGTATTGCCGCGAGCACCGCTTCCACGTCGTACTTGGGAATCAGGATCTGCCTTGCCCCCTGCCAGAGCCCGCGCATCATGCCCACCGTGAGGCCGTAGATGTGGAAATAGGGGATCACCATCAGAAACCGATCGTAGCCGCGCACGGTGCTGCGGTGGTGCCACAGCTCGGTCTGAATGGTGTTGGCGAAGATGTTGCGATGCGTCAGCATCGCCGCCTTCGGCACGCCGGTGGTGCCGCCCGTATACTGCAGCACGGCGACGTCTTTGTCGGGATTGATGTCGAGGCGCGGCAAGTCGACCGTCGACCCTTCCGCCATCACATCCGTCAGTCGCACCGCGTCGTTGCCGGCGTCAGGAGCCGTCGCGGCGCTCGAGTATTCGGCCAGCGAGGTCGCGAAAATGGTTTCGAGCTTCGTCTTCGAACGGAGCGCCTGCGCACCGGCGGCAAGCCGATCGAGGGTGATCAGCATGCGAATCCCGGAATCGCGCACGAGGTGCTCGACCTCGGGCGGGGCATAGGCGGGGTTGATATTGACGACGATCCCGCCGAGCCGCAGCACCGCAAAGACGCTGAAGATGTACTGCGGGCAGTTCGGCAGCATGATGCCGACGCGATCGCCCTTCACGATGCCGCGTTTCGCCAGTGCGGTCGCGAGCTGATCAGCGCGGGTTTTCAGGTCGCCAAACGTGAGCTCCGCGCCCAGGAACGTCGTGGCCGGCAGGTCCCAGCCTTCAGCCGCCGACCGGCGCAGGATTTCGTAGAGGGGCCGCCGCGGGTAGTTGGTGTGATGCGGAACCCAATAGTCGTAGTGGTCGAGCCACGGCCGCTTTCTGCCCTTTGCATTCTGCATGGGTGCGTTCAGGCTATCGTTCGCCCGCCATCGACGACGATCGTTTGTCCGGTGATGTAGTTCGAGGCGTCGGAGGCCAGGAACACGGCCACACCTTTCAACTCGCCCGCGTCGCCCACGCGGGGTATCGGGCTCGTCGCCTTGATGTGTGGTTCGGCATGGACGATGGCCGGATCGGCGAGCCGCGAGTGAAAAAAGCCCGGCGCGATGGCGTTGACGCGAATGTTGCTGCGGCCCCACGACGCCGCCAGTTCGCGCGTCAGCCCCATCAATCCCGCCTTGCTCGCGGCGTAGCCCGCGTAGTGCGCCCCGTTGACCGATGCGTGGAGGCCGGCAATCGACGCGATGTTGATGATGCGGCCGTACTGCTGCTTCAACATCTCGCGCCCGGCCGCCTGTGAAAACAGGAATGCGCCGGTGAGGTTGATATCGATCACCTTCTGCCACTTCTCGAGTGGCATCTCTTCCGGTTCGGCGCCCCAGCTCACGCCGGCGTTGTTGATCAGGATGTCGACTCTACCGAATGTCGCGACGGTCTTGTCGACCACCGCCTGCACCTCGGCGGGGACCGACACGTCACACTCCATGCCCTCGACGCGGTAGCCTTTGCCGCGCAAGCTCTCGCGCGTCGGCGTCAGCCACTGCTCGCGCCGCGCGCACAGCATCAACGAGGCGCCCGCTTCGGCCAGCCCCTCGGCCATCTCCTCGCCGAGACCGCGTGAGCCGCCGGTGACGATGGCGACGCGCCCCGATAGATCGAACAGCTGCTTGAGTGGCCGCATCAGTGACTATGGGCGTCGATGAACTTCACCAGCGTCGACGTATAGGTGGGGTTGAGATGCACCGAGCCGTGCGTCTCTCCGGGAATGATCACGATTTGCGCGCCCTTGAGCTCGCGCTTCAGACGATGCGTCCGCGCGTTCGGCCGATCCAGAGAGCCGACAATCGCCAGCACCGGCACTGTGACTTTCTGCAGATCGATAGCGCGGTCGCCCTGCTGCCACGGATACTTCTGCACGGCGTCGAGTGCCGCGCGATCGTAGCCGGCATAGGACGACCACGATTCGCCGCGCGGAGCCTTGGGGTCGTTGGCGGCCGGCGGTTCCACATCCTTCGGCACTTGCGCCACCCACTTTGGGTCGCTCTCCTGCGGCCCGGATCCGCCGTAGATCGCGCTGATGATGCGGTCCTGGTTTCGCGCCAGCAGCTGCGTCAGGATGCTGCCGCCCATCGAATAGCCGTGGATGTGCGCTTTCGCAATCTTCAAGTGATCGAGCAGCTCCACGACGTCGGTGGCCATCCGTGGCCCGTACTTCGCCGGGTCGTGCGGTTTGTCGCTCTTGCCGTGACCGCGCGCGTCGATGGCGATCACCCGGTGGTTCCTCGCCAGCGTCTGCGCGATGTTCGACTTGAGCCACTTGCCCTCGGCGTTCGCGGTGTAGCCGTGGATCAGCACCACCGGCGTTCCCTTGCCGGCGATGTCGAAGTAGTGAATCTTCGTGCCGTCGCTCGCGTCAAAGAACAGACTCTTGGGCGCTTGAGCCAGTGCGCTCGAGGACAAGACGACGAGGGCGGCAACGACGGCGACGAGACTTCGCATCAGCGGTCCTCCGGAACTGCCAGAGCTTACATCGAATTATTTCTTCTCAGGTTGGTCGTAGCCGCCGAGACGCCGGATCCAGATGTTCCGATAACGAACGGGATTGTCGTGATCCTGAATCATCAACGGCAGCTCCGCTGCGTGCGGCTTGCCGTACTGCGCGACGTTGCGGTAGACCGTCGACCCCATCGCGGCTTTGCGATTGTGAACGATCACGCCGTTCCAGATCACGGTTTGAAACGCCGGCGTCACCAGCTTGCCGTTCTCGAAGCGCGGCGCTTCGAACACGATGTCGTAGGTCTGCCATTCGCCGGGTGGGCGCGCCACATTCGCAAGCGGCGGCCACTGTCCGTAGATGGCGCCCGCCTGGCCGTCGGCGTAGGTTCGATTGTTGTAGCTGTCGAGGACCTGGATCTCGTACAGGCCCATCAGGAAAACGCCGCTGTTGCCGCGTCCCTGGCTGTTGCCCGAGACGATTGCCGGCGTGGCAAATTCGACGTGCAGCTGCACGTCGCCAAAACTCGCGCGGGTGTGCAGCGATCCTTTGCCCGTTTCGAAATAGCCGTCACGCACCGTCCACGTGGACGCGACCAACTTGCCGTCGCGATCGCGATGCGCCCACTGCGAGAGATCGCGGCCGTTGAACAGCACGGTCGCATCGGAGGGCGACCCACCAGGAGTGGCCCCCGGGGTCACCACGGGTGGATGCGGCCGCGCGGGGTCGTGCACGTGCCACGGCAGCCCCGGCAACATCGGCGTATCGGTGAAGCCATCGTCGGCCGGCGTTCGCGGTTTCTGCGGTGATTGACCGTCGGTCGCAGCCGTCGCGCCAAGTGCAAGGCCGATGGCGCACACCGCCAGGAGTCTGTGAAATCTGCGGGCCATTCGACCTCCGTCGCGCTTCATCCTACCTCTCCCGTCGGCAATCGATCATCAATCTCCGATCGGCAATTGATCATCAATCCGAAATCTGAAATCTGATATCGTTTCCTGCCCCATGGCCTTACAACTCGACGCCCGGCCGCGTGCCGGCAACGGCCGTTTTCTGGCCGCCGACACCGCACCGGAGCACGCGTTCACGCGCGAGGATCTCTCCGAGGAGCAATTGCTGTTTGGCCGTGCCGCCGAAGAATTCATGCGCACGGAAGTGCTGCCGCGCGCCGCGGACCTCTACAACAAGGACTGGGTGCTGACCCGCGAGCTGATCAAGAAGGCCGCGGATCGCGACTTCACTCGCCTGGAGATTCCGGAAGCTTACGGCGGCCTCGGTCTCGACAAGGTCAGCACCGCCTGTGTCGGCGAGCACCTCAGTCTCAATCCGTCGTTCGCCGGGTCACTCGGCGCGCATACCAGCATCGGCACTCTCCCGATCGTCTACTTCGGCAACGCCGAGCAGCGAGCCAGATACCTGCCGCGTCTCGCCAATGGCGAGTTGATCGGCGCCTTCGCGCTCACCGAACCGGAGGCGGGATCCGACGCCCTGTCGGCGCGCACCACCGCAACGCTCACGCCGGACGGCAAGCACTATTCGCTGCGTGGGCAGAAGCTCTGGATCACCAACGGCGCCTTCGCCGACATCTTCACGGTGTTCGCGAAGATCGACGGCAAGCACTTCACCGCGTTCATTGTCGAGCGCGGCATGGGCGTGGTGAACGGATCCGACGAACACAAGTTAGGTCTCGACGGCTCGTCGACGACGGCGCTGATGTTCGATGACGTGAAAGTACCGATCGAGAATGTGCTCGGACCGGTGGGCGAAGGGCACAAGGTCGCGTTCAACACGCTGAACTTTGGCCGCGTCAAACTCGGCACCCGCAACATCGGCGGCGCCAAGCAGGCGCTCACCGCGGCGGTGAAATACGCGATCGGCCGCAAGCAGTTCGGCCAGAGCATCGCCGGCTTCGGATTGATCAAACACAAGATCGCGGAGATGGGCGTGCGCTGTTTCGTCGGCGACGCCATGGTGTTCCGCGCCCTCGGCGACGTCGACGAGGCGCTCAACGCCGTGGACGTCAACGATCTGCCGGCGGTGATGAAGACGATCGAGGAATTCGCGATCGAGTGCTCGATCAACAAGGTGTGGAGCAGCGAGGCGCTGGCCTACGTGGTGGACGAAGCGCTGCAGGTCTACGGCGGCAACGGCTACTCACGCGAGTTTCCCGCCGAGCGCGCCTACCGGGATGCCCGCATCACGCGCATTTACGAGGGCACCAACGAGATCAACCGCCTGATCGTCGGTACGCGCGTCGCGAAGAGCGCTGCCGTGGCCGCGGCCATCGCTGACACGGCGCGCCACGATCGCGCCGACGGCACCTTGCTGTCACGGGCCAAGGCCCTGACCTTGTCGTTATTCGCGCAGGCGACACGGAAATACGGCAAGGACTTCGGCAAGGAACAGGAAGTCGTGTCGCGGTTGGCCGACATGACGATCGAGGTCTACGCGCTCGAAAGCGCCATCCTGCGATCCGACAAGATCACCGCGCGGGGCGGCAGCTACGCGGCGGTGGCCACCGACATCGTTCGCGTGTTCGCCTCCGACACCGTCGACCGCCTGGGGCACGCGGCCAAGAACGCGTTGTCGGCGATTGCCGGCGCCGACGCCGGCGTCGCGATCGAGAAAGTCCAGACGTTGCTGCACCACGCGCCGGTTGACACGGTGGCGGCGCGGCGGCGCATTGCCGACGCCATCATCGAGGCCACGCGGTATCCGCTATGACGGTGGAGCCGGCCCCGCTCGACATCTCGGACCTGCAGTCGGTGGTCGGCACCGAGCGAGTGTCGCCATGGCGGGAGATCCGGCAGGAGGTAATCAGCGCGTTCGCCGAGATCACCGACGACCGGCAGTGGATTCACATTGACGTCGAGCGTGCGCGGCGCGAGTCGAGCCACGGCGGCACGATCGCGCACGGATTCCTGACCCTCTCGCTCATCAGCCGCCTGTTGCGTGACGCGGTGGGATCGATCGGCGGCACAAGGATGGCGATCAACTACGGCCTCAACAAGGTCCGGTTTCCCTCTCCCGTGCCGGCTGGCGCTCGCGTTCGGGCGCGCTGCACGCTGCAGCAGGTGGACCCGGTTGACGGCGCCCTGCAGGCGACGTGGCTCGTCGTCGTCGAGCGCGACGGCGGCGCCAAGCCGTGTTGCGTGGCCGAGTGGCTGGTCCGCTACGTGCGCTAATTGTGGAACTCTTCGCGCAGCAGGTGCTCAACGGGCTCGTCACCGGCAGTGTCTACAGCCTGGTGGCGCTCGGGCTGACGTTGATCTACGGCACCATGCAGGTGCCGAACTTCGCGCACGGGCAGTTGTTCATGCTCGGCGCCTACCTGGCCTACGCCGTCACTCGCGCCGGCCTGCACTACTGGATCGCGCTCGTCGTCGCGGTGGTCGCCGTCGCGATCATCGGTGTTGCGCTCGAGCGGCTCGTGTTCCGGCCGTTGCGCAACGCCCCGCATCTCAACTCGATGATCGCCGCGCTGGGCGTGATGTTGTTTCTCGAGGCCACGGCGCAGAACATCTGGGGTGAAGAGTTCCGCCACATGGACTCGCCCTACCGCGGCGTGGTGTCGGTGCTCGGCTTGCTGGTCACGAGCCACCGCCTGATTCTGATCGGTGCCGCGGCCGCGTTGATGACCGCGTTGCTGTTCTTCCTCACGCGAACGGTTGCCGGGTCCGCGATTCGGGCCACGGCGCAGAATCCAGACGGCGCGCTGCTGGTCGGGATCGATACCAACCGGATGGCGATGATGACGTTCGCGATCTCCGCCGCGCTGGCCGCGTTTGCCGGCGTGTTGATCGCGCCGATCAGCCTCGTCTATCCGTCGATGGGCGTGATGATCACGTTGAAGGGATTCGTGATCGTCGTGCTCGGCGGGATGGGCAGCGTCCCGGGGGCGTTGATCGGCGGTTACCTGCTCGCGATTGCCGAAAGCCTCGGCGGCACCTACGTCTCCGCGACGTATCAGGACCTGGTGGCGTTCGTGCTGCTGGCGTTGATCTTCACGTTCAAACCAACCGGCCTCTTTCGGGAGGCCGTGTGAGAAGAGCGTTGCCGAGCATCGCCCTTGGTGTCGCTGCGCTGCTGCCGCTCGCACTCCGCAACGAGTATTACCTGCAAATCCTGACGCAGGCCTACGTGCTCGCGATCTCCGCCTGCGGACTGAACGTCATTCTCGGACTGGCGGGGCAGTTGTCGCTGGCGCACTCGGCGTTCTTCGGGATCGGTGCCTACGCCGTTGCGCTGCTCGCGACCAAGGCGGGCGTGCCGTTCTGGGGTGGCCTGCCCGCCGGTGTCCTGCTCTGCGGCGCCGTGGGGTTCGTCATCGGATCGATCTGTCTGCGCAGCCGCGGGCACTACTTCGCGATTTTCACACTCGCGGTCGGCATCATCATCCATCTCGTGATTCAGAAATGGGAATCGCTCACGCATGGCCACATCGGCGTGATCGGCATTCCCGGTCCGGGCCCGCTCGGACCGATTGCCTTTGATTCGAGCGTCGCGCGGTCGTATCTCGCGTTGTTCTTTCTCGCGTTGACGGTGGCCGCCACGGCGCGGCTGGTGCGATCGCCGGTTGGCCGCACCCTGATGGCGGTGCGCGAGAGCGAAGCACTTGCCGCGGCGGTGGGGATCGACGTGATGGCCGCCAAGCGGATGGCGTTCACGATTTCGGCCGCGCTCGCCGGACTCGCCGGCGGCCTCTTCGCCGGCTTCATCGGCTTCCTTGGTCCCGAAGCGGCGAACGTGGAGATGACGTTCAACACCTTGCTGTATGTGATGGTGGGTGGCATCGGATCGCTCTCAGGTCCTGTCGCGGGCACCTTCATCGTCTACGGGTTGTCGCAAGTCCTTGCGGTGTTGCAGCAGTTCCAGATGGTGATCTTCGGCCTGGCGCTCGTCCTGCTGATTCTGTTCATGCCGTCTGGCCTGGCCGGAGCATGGAAGGCGTTTGGTCGCCGCCCCGTCCGCCGTAGCCTGGGCGGAGGCGGAGGCCTTGGCGAAGGTGTCGTTCGATGACGCTGCTCGAGACGCGCGGTCTCAGCAAGTCGTTTGGCGGGTTGCGCGCCGTCGACGGTGTGGACTTCGCCGTCACCGCCGGCAGCATCACCGGCATCATCGGGCCCAACGGCGCCGGCAAGACGACGTTCTTCAATTTGATCAGCCGGGCACTGCCGCCGACGAGCGGCACCATCGTGTTCGACGGCGCCGATGTGACGCCGTTGCCGGCGCACCGGGTGGCCCGGCGCGGCATGTCGCGGACGTTCCAGGCCACGACCCTGTTCGCCGACGCCACCGCGATCGAGAACGTGCTGGTGGGCTATCGTCAGCGCACGCGATCGGGTTTGTTCGATGCGATGGTGCGGAGCCCGCGGCTCGCGCGTGAAGAACGCGACGCTGACGCTGCCGCGCGCGAAGCGCTCGCCACCGCGGATCTCGCCGCCGCGGCGGATCGCCCGGCGAAGAGCCTGACACAGGAGCAGCAAAAGCGGCTGGCCATGGCCGTGGCGCTGGTGTCGCGGCCGAAGATGCTGCTGCTCGACGAACCGTTCGCCGGCATCAACGCCAATCAGACGCGCGGGTTGATGGCGTTGATCGAGTCGATCAGCGCGTCCGGGATCACCATTCTGCTGATCGAGCATCAGATGCAGGTCGTGATGCAGTTGTGCCGGCGCATCATGGTGCTGGACTACGGCAAGAGAATCGCCGAAGGCACGCCGGAGGAAATCCGGAACGATCCCGCCGTGCTCGACGCGTATCTGGGCGGTCATGCTTAACGTTGCGAACCTGACCGTCTCGTACGGCGGGTTTCAGGCAGTGTGCGAGGCGGATCTCGCGGTCAAACCGGGGGAGCTGGTCGTGCTGCTGGGCGCCAACGGCGCCGGCAAGACCACGCTGTTTCGCGCGCTGAGTGGACTGACGCGCGTCGATCGCGGGTCGCGAATAGAATTCGACGGCTGCGATCTGACCGCGCTGGCCCCGCGGGCCATTGTCGACGCCGGCATCTCGCATTGTCCCGAAGGCCGCAAGTTGTTTCCGGGGCTGTCGGTGATGAACAATCTCCGGCTCGGCGCGTATCGCTGCCGCGATCGCGCCGAGATTCAACGGCGGCTCGACCGGGTGCTGTCGCTGTTCCCGCAGCTCACGGATCGGCTGGGTGATGCCGCGGGCGCCTTGAGCGGCGGGCAGCAGCAAATGGTGGCCATTGGCCGCGCGCTGATGGCGGAACCGCGGCTGCTCCTGCTCGACGAGCCCTCGGTGAGCCTGGCGCCGAAGGTGGTCAGGCAGGTGCTCGAAACGGTTGCGGCGATCAACCGCGCCGGTACAATGGTGCTCCTTGCGGAACAGAACGCGTATGCTGCATTGGAGATCGCCGGGCGCGGCTACGTGCTTGAAGCGGGTCGCGTAGTGCTACAGGGTTCGGCTACGGAATTGATGCAACACGACGAGGTGCGACGTGCGTACATGGGCGCTTAAGTCCGTAGTGTTGTTGGCGTCGATGGCTGCCGGCTGTGCGCAAGACACTGGCGGCGGCAGCGAGACGGTGACCATCGGCTTCACCGGCCCGTTGAGCGGCGGCGCGGCCCTGTATGGCCGCAACGTGCTCGACGGCCTCGAAATGGCGATTGGCGACATCAACGACGCCGGCGGCATCACGGTGGCGGGCAAGCAGGTGAAACTGGCGGCGGCGCCGCTCGACGATCGGTATTTCCCGAACGAGTCGGCGACCAATGCCAAGCGCCTGGTGCACCAGTACAACGCGCCGATCGTGTTCTGCCCGCATAGCGGCGGCATCCTCGCCATCCAGGGGTTCAATGCCTCGTCACCGCCGTTTATCGTCGGTGCCTACAGCAGCGAGCCGCAGATACTCGAAAGCGGCAACCCGCTGACGCTGATGATTCCGCCGAAGTACATCATCTACTTCGACACCTTCGCCGACACGATGATCGAGCGGCACGGCAAGCGCCTGGGCCGCATTCCCGGCGCGCACGCCTACGCCAAGGAATGGACGAAGGGCTTCTCGGAAGTGTGGAAGAACAAAGGCGGCGAGCTCCTCACCAACAACGAGATTGACTACAACACCACCACCGATTTCTCGAGCGTCGTCAGCAAGGCGTTGTCGGAAAAACCGGACGTGTTGTTCGTGGGCGGTCCCTCACAGGCGACGGCACTGGTGATCAAGGCCGCGCGCGAGCAGGGGTTCAAGGGCGGATTCGTGGTCATGGACCAGGCCAAGTTCGAAGAAATGAAGACGCTGGTGCCCATGGAGATGCTGGAGAACTCCGTCGGCGTGATGCCGATGGTGCACCATCCCGATTTCCGGGCGGCGAAGTTCGTGGAGCGGTACCGTCAGAAGAAGGGCACCGATCGCGAGCCGCCGCGCGAGGTCAGCCTCACTTACGGCGCGATGCGCATCCTGGCCCGCGCCATGGAGCTTGCCGGCACCACGACCGACGCCAAGGCGATTCACGCCAAGGCCGACGAAGCCGCGGCAACGCTGCCGGATGAACTGAAGCCGTCAGAGTTGCTCGGTGTCGACGCCAAGGGGCACCTCAAACAAGTCACCGTGGCCGCCCACGTGGTGGGCGGCAAGTTCGTTCCATTGCGACTCGAACAGATCGATTAGCGAATGCCTGAACTGGTTCACTACGAAAACCGCGACCGTGTTGCCGTTCTCACCATCGACAATCCGCCCGTCAACGCGATGGGTCCCGGAGTGCTCGAAGGCATCGAGGACCAGGTCGCGCGCGCCAACGCCGATCCTGACGTCGATGCCATTGTGCTCATCGGCGCCGGATCGACATTCATTGCCGGCGCCGACATCAAGATCTTCGGCACGCTGAAGACGCGGGAACAATCGCTGGCGCGATCGGAGGGGACGCACGCGCGCCTCAAACGCATCGAGGATTCGAAGAAGCCGCTGATCGCGGCCATCCATGGCAACGCGCTCGGCGGTGGCCTCGAAGTGGCGATGTCGTGCCACTACCGCATCATGGCGCCCGATGCCAGGGTCGGCCAGCCTGAGGTCTTGCTTGGCATCATCCCGGGAGCGGGTGGCACGCAACGCTTGCCCCGCCTGTGCGGCGCCGCACTCGCGATCGAGATGTGTACCGGAGGCAAGCCCGTTGACGCGGAAAACGCCGGCGACGCCGGCGTCGTCGACAACATCTCCGGTCCCGATCTGCTCGCGGACGCGATCCAATTCGCTGTGGCGATGGTCGCGACCGGTGAGACCAGGAAGACCCGCGAGCTGACGACACACATCTCCGATCGCGACGCCGGTCTTGCCGCCTGCCACGCGGCGCGCGCCGCGCTCGCGAAGACCGCGAAGGGCGTCAAAGCGCCGTTCAAGGCGGTGGACGCGATTGAAGGCGTATTTACGCTCGACTTCGAGGCCGGCTCCAAGCGCGAGCGCGAGTTGTTCGCCGACTGTGTGACGTCCACTGAGTCGCGGGCGCTCGTGCACATGTTCTTCGCCGATCGCGAAGCGGCGAAGGTGCCAGATGTGCCGAAAGACACACCGGTCGCGAAGATCCAGCGTGCGGCGGTGATTGGCGCGGGCACGATGGGCGGTGGCATCGCCATGGCGTACGCCAACGCCGGCATCCCGGTGTGGTTGAAGGACGTCGACGAGGCATCGCTGCAGCGCGGCCTGGCCACGATTCGGAAGAACTATGAGTCGACCGTTGCGAAGGGAAAGATGACGTCCGACGCCATGGCCCGCACGATGGCGCTCATCACGCCGACGACCACCTACGACGGGTTCAACCAGGTTGACATCGTTGTCGAAGCCGCGTTCGAAGACATGAACCTGAAGAAGCAGATCTTTGCCGATCTCGGGCGCGTCACGAAGCCGTCGGCCATTCTGGCCTCGAACACCTCGACGCTCGACATTGACGAGTTCGCCGCGGCCAGCGGACGGCCGTCGCAGGTGATCGGGCACCACTTCTTCAGCCCCGCCAATGTGATGAAGCTGCTCGAGATCGTGCGTGGCCGGGAGACCAGCAAGGAAACCATCGCCACTTCACTGGCGATCGCGAAGCGGCTTGGCAAGGTCGGCGTCGTGGTCGGCAATTGCTTCGCGTTCGTCGCCAACCGGATGCTCGCCTACTACATGCGCGAGGCGTTGTTGCTGCTCGAGGAGGGCGCCACCGTTCCGCAAGTCGATCGAGCGATGACCACCTTCGGTATGCCGGTGGGGCCGTTCGGGATGCAAGACATTGCCGGCATCGACGTCGGCTGGCGGATCCGTCAGTTCCTCAAATCGATCGGCAAGACGCGCGCTGAGGGACCGCAATCAGCTGTGCCCGATCGGCTGTACGAAATGGGCCGCTACGGACAGAAGACCGGCGCCGGGTGGTACAAGTACGAGAAAGGGAGCCGCGATCGCATTCACGATCCGCTGGTCGACGACATCGCCGCCCAGGAAGCGGCAAAGCGCGGGATCACGCGGCGTAAAGTCGAGGACGAAGAAATCATCGCGCGCATCATGACCGCGCTCGCCAACGAAGGTGCGCGGATTCTCGAGGAAGGCTACGCCACGCGCGCAAGCGACATCGATGCGGTTTACGCCTACGGTTTCGGCTACCCGCGGCATGTTGGCGGTCCGATGTTCTATGCCGACACGGTCGGTTTGCCGACCGTGCTCGCGCGCGTCAGGAAATATAGAGAACAGTTCGGCGACTACTGGAAGCCTGCGCCGTTATTGGAGAAGTTAGTCTCCGAAGGCCGCGGGTTTCACGGGTAAGCCGGCCCGAGGCCCGAGGCACCAGGCACCAGGCACCGAGCCCGCAGCACTAGGGTCTTTCGAACAGTGCCGCGGCACCCTGTCCGCCGCCGACGCACATCGTGACCACGCCGTAGCGCGCCTTCCGCCGGTGCATCTCGCTGGCAATCGTGCCGACCAACCGTGATCCGGTCATACCGAACGGATGACCGATGGCGATCGACCCGCCGTTCAGGTTGAGCCGATCCATCGGGATACCCAGTCGATCGCGGCAATACACCACTTGCGACGCGAACGCTTCGTTCAGTTCCCACACGTCGATGTCGGAGACGCTGAGACCGTGCTTCTTCAGCAGCTTGGGCACGGCGAACACGGGACCGATCCCCATCTCGTCGGGCTCGCAGCCCGCCGCGGCGTAGCCGCGAAAGACCAGCAACGGTTTCACGCCGAGCGCCTTCGCCCGATCTGAGGACATCACCACTGTCGCCGATGCCCCGTCGGACAACTGCGACGAGTTTCCGGCCGTGACGCTGCCGTGGCCGCTCGCGGTGTCGAACACCGGCTGGAGCTTCTGCAGACCTTCGAGCGTGGTGTCGGGTCGATTGCACTCGTCGCGATCGACGCGTGCCTGCTCCTCGCCGATCTTCTCGCCCGACTTCTTGTCGAGAATCGCTCTCATGACGTCGATCGGCGCAATCTCGCCGGCAAAGAAACCATCCTGCTGTGCCTTCGCCACCCGCTGCTGGCTGATCAGCGAATACTCATCCTGCGCCTCACGCGAGACGCGGTAGCGCTTCGCCACCACCTCCGCGGTCTCTCCCATCACCATGTAGAGCCCCGGGTACTTCTCCTTGACCGCGGGATTCGGCGAGTTGTCGCGTTGCATCATCGTGATGGATTCCACGCCGCCGCCGACCGCGGCGTCCACGCCTTCGTTCGTCACCATGTGCGCGGCCTGGACGATGGCCTGAAGGCCGGAGTTGCAGAACCGGTTCACGGTGACCCCCGCGGTGGTCACCGGCAGACCGGCGCGCAGGGCCGCCACGCGCGCCACGTTGTGGCCCTGAGGTCCATGCGGCTGACCGCAGCCAAGGATGACCTCGTCGATTTCTTTCGGATCGAGCGCCGGGACCTTCCGCAGCGCATCGACAATGCAATGCGCGGCCAGGTCGTCGGGCCTGGTGATGTTGAACGATCCACGGTGTGACTTGGCGAGCGGCGTTCGGCTGCTCGCGACGATGACGGCTTCTCGCATATGTCGATCAATTCTATAATCCGCAGACTGGAGGTGGCCATGCGCCGCATCATCACCCTTGCGCTGATCGTCGGGACGGGAATCGCGGTCGTGGCTCGGACCTCGCCGCCGGCGCCGCCCCCGGCGATGGCCGCCGCGGCGCGCGCCTTCCTCGACGCGCTGACGCCGGACCAGAAAAAGGTGGCCCACTACCCATTCGACGCGGAAGAGCGGTTCGTCTGGTTCTACACCCCGGTGCCCCGTAAGGGCCTGACGCTGAAGGCGATGACCGAACCGCAGCGCAAGCTGGCGATGAACCTGCTGCGCGCCGGCATGAGTGAGAAGGGCTACTCCAAAACGGAAACGATCCGCTCGCTCGAGGACGTGCTGGTGGAGCTGGGCGGCAATCCCGTGCAGCGCGACCGCGAGCTCTATTACTTCACGATCTTCGGCGATCCCGGGCCGAAGGCGACATGGGGTTGGCGCTACGAGGGCCACCATCTGTCGCACAACTGGACCGTCATCAACGGCACGGCGATGGCCACCACGCCGCAGTTCTTCGGCGCCAACCCGGCGGAAGTCCGGCAGGGCGCGAAAAACGGCCTGCGCGCGCTGGCGGCCGAAGAGGATCTCGGCTACGAGTTGCTCCGCTCGCTCGATGCCGCGCAGCGGCAGGCGGCGATCATCGATCCGAAATCGCCGAACGACATCCTGACCACCAACACGCGCGATGCCGCCAGTCAGGAGGATCGGGGCGTGGCCGCGTCGCAGATGACGGCGGCGCAGCGGGCCACGCTGCTCAAGCTGATCGAGGAGCATGCCGGCGCGCAGACCGATCCGATCGCGCGCGATCGTCTCGCGCGCGCGAAGGACACGCTCACCAGCGTCAAGTTCGCGTGGATGGGCGGCGCCGAGAAAAACGAGGCCCACTACTATCGCGTGCAGGGACCGAGCTTCCTGATCGAGTTCGACAACACGCAGAACAACGCCAACCACATTCATCAGGTGTGGCGCGACTTCAAGGGCGACTGGGGGCGCGACCTGCTCGCCGAGCACTACAAGAGCGCGCCGCATAAGCCGTAGCTTGACGTCTGCGATTATCGCCGCCGGCGGACGCGGGCATCGTGTCGGCGCGGATCGGCCGAAGCAGTTTCTCGAAATCGGCGGCCGCTCGATCCTCGAGCTCAGCATCGCCGCGCTGGCCGCCAGCGATCAGATCGACGAGCTCATCGTCGCGCTGCCCGAAGAGCATCTCGACACCGCGCTCGCGCGGCGTGTGAGTCCGAAGCCGACGACGTTCGTCGCCGGCGGCGCGCGCCGGCAGGACTCGGTGGCCAACGCGTTCGCGAAAGTGTCTCCGGAGGCGGGCGTGATCGTGATTCACGACGCGGCGCGGCCGTTCGTAACCGGCGAACTCATCGCGCGCACCGTGGCCGCGGCGCAGGCGCACGGCGCCGCTATCGCGGCGATTCCGGTGAGCGACACGGTGAAGCAGACCGCCGACGCGGCGGGCGACGGCTCGCGCCCGATCCGCGCCACCATCCCGCGCGACAGCATTTTTCTGGCCCAGACGCCGCAGGCATTCCGTCGTGATGTGCTCGCGCGCGCGATCGCCGCGGCGACGTCGATCGACGCCACCGACGAAGCGATGCTGGTGGAGCGGCTTGGCTTGCCGGTGCACGTCGTCGAGGGAGACGTGCGCAACATCAAGATCACGACCGCCGAAGATCTGGCGACGGCTCGAGCGGTCGCGGTCCGAACGTCGCTGATGAGGATCGGCAACGGGTACGATCTTCACAAGCTGGTGGCGGGCCGGCCGCTGATTCTTGCCGGTGTCAGAATTCCGTTCGAGCGCGGCCTGCTCGGTCACTCCGACGCCGACATCGTGTGCCACGCCGTGACCGACGCCATCCTCGGCGCCGCCGGCATCGGCGACATCGGCCGCCTGTTTCCCGACACCGATCCGAAGTGGAAAGATGCCGACAGCATCGCCCTACTCGAGGGCGCCGCGGCTCGCCTGCACGAGGCGGGCTACCGCGTCTCGAATGTCGACGCGACCGTGATCGCGCAACAACCGAAGCTGCTGCCGTATCTCGATCAGATGCGATCGAATCTTGCCGCGGCGCTCGGTGTCGACGCGGCCGCCGTCAGCGTGAAGGGGAAAACGAACGAAGGCGTCGACAGCATGGGGCAGGGCGAGTCAATGGCGTGCCATGCCGTGGCGTTGATTGCTCGTGCCTGATGCACGAGGCACCAGGCACGAGGCACAAGGCACTAGCTTCCCGGAGTCATGATGTGCGCGCCGCTCGTGCCCGCACCCATGATCCACGCGCCGCCCGTCTTGCCGTTGTCCGGAAGGCCGAGCGATGCCGTGGTGGCTCCGGGCACCGAGATCGTCACATGCCGGCGAGCCGACGCCTGGTCCTTGCCCTGCACCGTGTAAAACACCGACCCGAACTCCGGCTTGACGCGCGTGCCGGCCTTTTCGAGTTCGCCGAGCGCCGCCTCGCGCTTGGCGCGGTCCGGCTCCTTCGCTTCGTAGATCTTGTTCTGCTTCACCCGTTCGAGGTTGGCCACGCTGGTGCACTGGCTCGAAAACGGCTGCTCGCTCGGTTCGCCGGACTGGTCGTAACACATCAGCCGGTTGGTGCCGGGGCGCAGCGTGTCGTAGGTGCCGTCGGCTTTCCACTTGATCACCATGGCGCCGTCCTTCAGGTTCGGCGGCGCCGCGGCCAGGGCCGCCTCGAGATTGGCTGCGGGAGCCTGCGTGAACCCGCTGGCCGTCAGCGCAAGTAGTGCAACGCCTATCAAAACAATCCGTGTCATCGAAGTCCTCCGTGTCACTTAGAGATTCCGGGGCGTCCCGAGAGGATACGTCAAAACGGGTAAGATCACGCCTTCATCATGCGCGTTCGCTTCGCCCCTTCCCCCACCGGCCATTTGCACGTCGGCAACGCCCGAACTGCGCTCTTCAATTGGCTGCTGGCCCGCGGCCAGAACGGCACGTTCATCCTGCGCATCGAGGACACCGATCTCGAGCGATCGACGCGCGAGTCCGAGGACGCAATCCTCGAAGACCTGCGCTGGATGGGCCTGCAATGGGATGAAGGCGTGGCTGTCGGCGGCCCGTTCGGACCCTACCGGCAGACCGAACGGCTGCAATCCTACGTCGATCACATCAACCGGCTGCTCGCGGCAGGAAAGGGCTACTACTGTTTTTGCGCGGCCGAAGCTCTCGAGGCGCAACGCAAGGCGCAGCTCGCTGCCGGGTTGCCGCCCAAATACGCCGGCACGTGCCGCAACCTTCCCGCAGCTGAATCGGCACGCCGCAAAGCGGACGGCGAAGCCGCCGTCGTTCGACTGAAAGTTCCTGAAGGGCGCAACGTCACGTTCAACGACGTGGTCCGCGGCGAGGTCACGTTTCACACCGATGTGATCGGCGACCCGGTGCTCGTGCGGTCCGATGGCATCCCCGCCTACAACTTCGCCGTCGTGATCGACGATGCGCTGATGAAGGTGACGCACGTGATTCGCGGGGAAGACCACATCTCGAACACACCGCGGCAGATTCTTCTCTACGAGGCCTTCGGCTACCCCCCGCCGATATTCGCGCATCTGTCGCTCGTGATGGGTCCCGATCATGCGCCGCTGTCGAAGCGGCACGGCGCAACGTCGGTCGACGAATTCCGCCGCAAAGGCTACCTGCCCGAAGCGCTCGTCAACTATCTCGCCCTGATCGGCTGGTCGCCCGGCAACAACGAGGAGCTGCTCCCGGCGGACGAGCTCGCGCGCCGATTCCGGCTCGAGAATGTGGCGCATAGCGCCGGCGTGTTCGACGAAGACAAGCTCGCCTGGGCGAATCGCCATTACCTGAAGCTGTGCCCGCCGGATCGACTGGCCGCCCTGGCGGAGCCGTACTTGCGCGAGCGAAAGTTTCTCAGCGAGTTGTCCGCCGACGCGAAGACGTGGCTGGAATGGGTCCTGCCGCATGTGGCCGGGTCAGTGGATCGGCTGCCACAACTGGCCGACCGCATCGAAGCGGTGTTCAAGTGGCGCGCTCCGGCGATCCCCGATCAGGAGGAGCGCATCGTTGCGCCCGTTCTGGCCGAAGTCCTGTTGGATGGCCCTCGGATGGTCGACCGTGACGCGTTTCGCGCGGCGGCCAATCGCGTCAAAGATCGCACCGGACTGAAAGGCAAGGCGCTCTTCCATCCGATTCGAACGATCCTGACGGGAGCGCAGGAAGGGCCGGAGCTCGATGTGATCGTCCCCGCGATCGACCGCGCCGTCGACGTGCCTGGTCTCGCATTCGTAATTTCTTGTAAGGAGCGAGCCGCGGCGGTCACCAACCTCTTGTAAAATTCGCGGCATCCACTTTCGCGACATGCGCTACGGCGGATTTCGCTTGACTACGGGAGAGCTCATGAAACGAGCCGCGCTGATCTCGTTGCTGGTTCTCGGTGTTGCCACGTTCACCTCGATTGCTGCGCAGCCACCGAAGCGTCCGGGCGCCACCACCACTCAAAAGCCGGCCGCACCGCGGCCGGTCGCTGCCGCATCCAAGACCCTCGACGTCACGGTACGCGAAGGCACGTCGATGTCGGTCGCGATCTCGCCCGACGGGCGGACGATCGCCACCGACATGCAGGGCAGCATCTGGACCATGCCGGCGGCGGGCGGCGCGATGACGCGGATTACCGATGTCTTCGACGACGCGCGGCAGCCGCGGTGGTCGCGCGACGGCCGCAGCCTGACCTTCTTTGGCTATCGCGACGGCGGCTACGACATCTGGACCATCAACGCCGACGGCTCGAATCAGAAAAAGCTGACGTGGGGCGCGTTCGACGACCGCGAGCCGATCTGGTCGCACGACGGCACGCGGGTGGCGTTCTCATCGGATCGCGGCGACGCGCTCGGCAGCGACTACAACATCTGGATCCTCGATACCCGCAACGGCGAGCTGCGGCAGATCACCAGGGGCGACACCGAAGACTTCATGCCGGCGTGGTCGCCGGACGACGACGAGATTGCCTTCGCGTCGTCGCGCGACAACTACGAATCGATCTGGTCGATGAACGTGCGTACTGGCGGTGAGCGCCGCCTGCGCTCCGTCAAGGGCGCCCGGCTCGACGCGCCGTCGTGGGGGCCGGGCGGGCAGCTGCTGTATCACGTCACCGAGGGCGGCCGTACTCGCTACGAGATCGAGGGCAAGCCGGTCACCAGCAACGAGAACGTGTTCGCGTTCCGCGCGTCGTGGGCGTCGCCATCGGAATACCTGTATGTGTCTGACGGCAAGATTCGCCGCCGCTCGGTGGCCGGGCTGCCGATGCAGACCATCGAGTTCACCGCGACGATGCCGGTGACGATCGCTTCGTCGCAGTACACGCGGCGCTCGCGTGATTTCACGTCGACGACCCCGCGCCGGACGCTCGGCATCGTGCGGCCCGTGATCTCTCCTGATGGCATGCAGATCGCCTTCGCCGCCGTCGGCGACATCTGGCTGATGCCGGCGGCCGGCGGCGCACCGGCCAACCTGACCAGGGACGCGGCGCTCGATACCGACCCGTCCTGGTCGCCGGATGGGTCGCAGCTGGTGTACTCGTCCGACCGCGACAGCACGCTGCTGCAGTTGTGGGTGCGCGACATGAAGAGCGGCGTCGCGAGAAAGGTCACCGACCTGACGACGCAGCCGCAAGGCGCCAGCTTTTCTCCCGACGGCCGCCGCATCGCGTTTTTCAACGTCGACGGCATGTGGCGCGTGGCCGAGATGTCGATCCTCGATCTCGGGACGGGCAAGGTGATGCGCATTCACGAATCGCTGCCGCAGCCCGGGTCGCCGACCTGGTCGCCTGATGGCCGGCGCATCGCGCTGGCCGGCATCGCGCCCATGACCGTACGGTTCCGCGAAGGCACGAATCAGGTGCAGACGATTGCCGCGACGGGCGGCGATGTGAAGTGGTATGCGCCGATCCCGATGCTCTCGATCGACTCGCGCGGCGGCGCGGGGCCGGCGTGGTCGCCCGACGGGACGAAGATGGCCGCCATTTACGAAGGCGTCCTGGCGGTGTGGCCGGTCGACGCCAGCGGGGCGCCGCAAGGACCGCCGCGCCGCATCACGTCGGAGAGTGCGCACGCCCCGAGCTGGCAAGGCGATTCGCGTCACATCCTGTATCAGTCACTCGATCAGTTGCGCATCGTCGACCTCGAGAGCGGCGAGACCAGGACCGTGCCGTTGACCATGACCTGGACGCCGGCGATCCCGAAGGGCCGGGTCGTCGTGCATGCCGGCAAGCTGCTCGACATGCGGTCGCCGACGGCGCGGTCGAACGTCGACGTGATCATCACCGGCAACCGCATCACCGCGGTGGTGCCGCACGCCGACGCGAATCACGCGAAGTCAGAAGTGGTGGACGCGTCGAACTTGACGGTGATGCCGGGCCTCACCGAGTTCCACTCGCATCTGCAGAAGGACTTCAGCGCAGCGCAGGGGCGGGCGTGGCTGGCGTTCGGCGTGACGACCGTGCGGAGTCCCGGCAACACGCCGTATGAAGCGGTCGAGGATCGGGAAGCGAATGAAGCGGGGGTGCGTCCGGGCCCGCGTGTCTTCGGGACCGGCTACCTGATGGAGTGGAACCGTGTCTACTACAAGATGGGGATTGCGATCTCGAACGTCAGCCAGTTCGAGATGGAGCTCGAGCGCGCGCGGCTGCTGCAGCACGATCTGATCAAGAGCTACGTGCGGCTGCCCGACCTGCAGCAGAAGCGCATGGTGGAGTTCGCGCACGCCAACGGCATCCCGGTGGCGACGCACGAGATTTTCCCGGCGGCGATGGTCGGCGTCGACAATACCGAGCACACCGCGGCCACCAGCCGCCGCGGTTACTCTCCGAAACAGGCGACACTCCAGACGGCGTACGAAGACGTGGTGCAGCTGTTCGGGAAGAGCCAGCGCATTTTCTGTCCGATGATCTCCGGCGTCGGCACGCGCACGCTGTTCGAGAAGTACCCGGCGCTGAAAACCGACCCGCGGTTCCAGCTCTACCCGCAGTGGATTCAGCGGCAGGTGGCGGCGCAGCCGGCGACAGGCGGACCGGGCGGCGGCGATCCGCGCGGCGGCAGCGGCAAGATGGTGCTCGACATCATGAAAGCGGGCGGCCTCGTGGTGACCGGCACCGATGGGCCCAACGGCATCGGGCTTCACGGCGAGCTGATGTCCTACGTGCTGGCGGGCATGTCGCCGTTCGATGCGCTGAAAGCCGCGACGGTGAACCCGGCGAGGGCGCTCAACGTCGAGACCGGAACGATCGAGCCGGGCAAGCTGGCGGATCTGATCGCCATCGACGGCGATCCGATCGCCGACATCTCGACCACGCACAAAGTCAGGACGGTGATTGCCAACGGCCGGGTCTACGACGCCGCGCAGCTGGCGTCGCAGCGTCAGCCCTGAGGCTTAGCTGATGGCGAAGACGACGAACAGGATCAGGATGCCCGCGAACAACCCGGTCATGATCCGCAGGCTGGTGTAGAGCTCGCGCAGCGCCTTTTTGCGAACGTTGTTCTTCAACGCGAGGCTGTGGACATGGGTGGCGAGCTCCGCGTTCAACTGCTTGAGCGTGACCTCGCGCCATGAATCCCAGTGCTCCACGGTGCTCCGCTTGGCAATGTCTTCGAAGTAGCGCACGCCTCTCGGATAGTCATTGCGTTCGCGCGGCCAATGTTTCATCTGTGGCCGGTAGCTGCCCGGACGCAGCGCGCTGATCGCCTGCATCAGGAACCACAGCGCGAACAAGGCGTACACGCCGAGCGCCGCGGCCTCGATCTGTTGTTCGACCGGCGACAGCATCCCCCGCAGGCCGCTTTGCGAGGCGACGATCACCAGCGCGGCGTTCAGGCCGCCCATCAGGATGAGCGCGAAACGCGCCTCGCGGTTGCTGAGGTCGAAGAGGTCGTAGCCCTCGTCGAGCGAGTCGTTGAGCGCCCGATAGAGCTCCGCCGGCGTCAGCGGGCGGTCATCGTCAAGCTTCTCCCTGAGCTTGCGAATTTTCGTATCGTCCTGGGCAACGATCCCCCCGGGCGGCGCGGAGTTCACGTAAACCGTATCGGCGAATAGAGTGAAAGGGTGAGTCCTGCCAGGTTTCCCTTCGAGCTTGGCCTCGACACGTTCGGCGACATCACCGGTGGCCGCGACGGCACCCCGAACGCTCACGCACAGGTGCTCCGCGACGTCGTCGAACAAGCGGTCGTCGCCGAGCAAGCCGGCCTCGACGCCTTCGACGTCGGCGAACACCATCGCGATGACTTCAGCATCTCGGCCCCCGAGGTGGTGCTGGCGGCGATCGCCGCGCGCACGTCGCGGATGTGGCTGGGATCGGCAGTCACCGTGCTCAGCACCGACGACCCGGTGCGTGTGTTCGAGCGCTTTTCGACGCTGCACGCGATCTCGAACGGGCGCGCCGAAGTGATCATGGGACGCGGGTCGTTTACCGAGTCGTATCCGCTCTTCGGCTACGACCTGAATCAGTACCAACTGCTCTTCGAAGAGAAACTGGAGCTCTGGGCCGAACTGATCGCCGGCGATCCCGTGACGTGGAGCGGGCGGACGCGTTCCGCGCTGAACAACCAGAAGGTCTATCCGCCGATCGAACGTCCGCTGCGAACCTGGATCGGCGTCGGCGGCAGCCCCGAGTCGGTGATCCGCGCGGCGCAGTATGGCTTCCCGCTCACGCTCGCGATCATCGGCGGCAGCTCGCAGCGATTCCGGCCGTATGTGGATCTCTACACCCGGTCGCTCGAGCGTTTTGGACACCAGCCGCAGCCGATCGCGGTCCATTCACCGGGCCACGTCGCGGCTACCGATGAACAGGCCAGGGAGGAATTGTGGCCGCACTATCTCACGATGATGAACAAGATCGGCGCCGAGCGCGGCTGGCCGCCGCGCGGCCGCGCCGACTTCGACAACGAAGTTGCGCACGGCGCGTTGTATGTCGGATCACCCGAGACCGTGGCGGCGAAGATCATCAACACGGTGAAGGCGCTCGGCCTCTCGCGCTTCGATCTGAAATACAGTAACGGCGCGCTCGCGCACGACGTGATGAAGAACAGCATCGAGCTGATCGGGACACAGGTGGCGCCACGTGTTCGAGAAGCTGCGCACGAGGCTCCCGCCACCCCGCACGAGGCACGAGGCACCAGGCACGAGGCACCGTGATCATCTACGGCATCAACCCCGTCCTCGAGGCGATCAAGTCCGGACGCGCCAAGGCGATTCTCGTCGCGCAGCGCGCCGACGATCGTCTGCAGCGGCTGCTCGAGGAAGCGGCGCGGCACTCGGTGCGCGTGCGCTTCGTGACACGCGACGAGCTCGATCAGGCGGCCAAGCGCGGCGCGCATCAAGGTGTGGTTGCCGAAGTCGATCGGCGATCTGA